>Ga0164313_10003342_pt1 | contig 14314 bp, 23 predicted proteins | sample GuaBasSedimGuay4_FD_113735 | JGI IMG/M metagenome (GOLD analysis project Ga0164313, IMG submission 113735) | Subseafloor sediment microbial communities from Guaymas Basin, Gulf of California, Mexico - Guay4, Core 4569-4, 0-3 cm | ecosystem: Environmental > Aquatic > Marine > Hydrothermal vents... | reverse complement strand
CCTTTACTCTTGGCCAGTACATCCTTCACACCAACACTCTCCAATACGGCACGCATCGCACCGCCAGCCTTCACACCTGTACCACTGGAAGCAGGCTTGATAAATACCTTGGCTCCGCCGTACTTTCCGTACTGCTCATGGGGAATGGTGCCTTTGATGATGGGGACCTTAATCAGGTTCTTCTTGGCATCTTCCATACCTTTGGCTATAGCTGTGGTTACTTCATTTGCCTTACCCAGTCCGTGTCCTACAATGCCGTCTTCGTTTCCTACCACAACAATGGCGGAGAAACTGAAGGTACGGCCACCCTTGGTCACCTTGGTTACACGCTGAATGCTAACCAGGCGGTCCTTTAAATCGAGGTCACTTGTCTTAACTTTTCTGATACCTGTTGACATATCTTTTCTTTATATTTTAAGTCCGCTTTTCCTGGCAGCATCAGCCAAATTCTTTACCCTGCCATGGTACAGATAGCCGTTCCGGTCGAAAACGACTGATTCAATTCCTTTTTCCTTTGCTTTCTCAGCAAGGCGTTTGCCCACCAGTTTGGCCTGGTCGATCTTGTTCACCTTCTGCGAAGCAATCTCTTTCTCTTTTGAAGATGCCGATACAAGTGTCTGACCACTTACATCATCAACCAGCTGTACATAGATCTGCTTGTTGCTGCGGTAAACCGTCATACGGGGGCGTTCTCCGCTTCCGGAGAGCCTTTTGCGGATCCTGTACTTGATTCTCTGCCTTCTGTCTGCTTTTGTTAAAGCCATCGTACTATTGTGTTTAACTATTTTATTTTCTTCTATTCAACCAGGCACTATACGCTTGCTGCCTTACCAGCCTTACGTCGTAGTTGTTCACCCACAAACTTGATACCTTTGCCTTTGTAAGGCTCCGGCGGACGAAATGAGCGAATCTTGGCGGCCACCTCTCCGATCAGCTGCTTGTCGATGCTGGTCAGTGTAATAACGGGGTTGGCACGCCTTTCAGTTACGGCTTCCACCTTTACCTCGGCGGGCATCTGGATAAAGATATCGTGCGAAAAGCCAAGGCTCAGCTCCAGGCGGTTGTTGCCCTTAACTTCGGCCCGGTATCCAACACCCACCAGCTCCTGCTTGATGGTGTATCCTTCTGAAACACCAATGACCATGTTGTTCATAAGTGAACGATACAGTCCGTGCTTCGCTTTGTGATCCTTCACCTCTGAGGACCTGGAAACACTTATCTGGTTGTCCTCCGCCTTCACAGTAATATTCTTGTCCACCTGCTGCTGCAGTTCACCCTTGGGTCCTTTCACAGTAACCAGGTTGTCGCTGTCTACCTCGATACTTACGCCTGCCGGGAGGTCAATGGGTAAAATTCCTATCCTTGACATATGCTTGTTCTCTTAATCAATTAATATACATAACAAAGTACCTCTCCGCCAACGTTCAGGCTACGGGCTTCCTTATCGGTCATCATGCCCTGGGAGGTTGATATAATAGCTACGCCGAGTCCGTTAAGCACCCTGGGAAGATGGTTACTGTCCACATACTTCCTCAATCCGGGCTTACTTATGCGCTGCAAGGACTTGATGGCATTTGCTTTAGTTTCGGGATGGTATTTCAGGGCAATCTTGATGCTTCCCTGGGGACCTTCCTCTTCAAATTTGTAGTTCAGGATATAGCCCTTATCAAAAAGAATGCGGGTCATGTCCTTTTTCATATTGGATGCAGGAATTTCCACCACTTTGTGATTGGCCATTACAGCATTTCGGATGCGGGTCAGATAGTCTGCAATCGGATCTGTCATTTTTTCTCTCTCTTTATAAATTCTTTAAACCAATATTTACCAGCTGGCCTTTTTAATTCCGGGAATTAAACCCTGGGAAGCCATCTCCCGGAAGGTAATCCTGCTGATACCGAACTGACGCATATATCCTTTGGGACGACCTGTCAGTTTACAACGGTTGTGAAGCCTGGTGGGATTTGAATTGCGTGGCAACCTGCTCAGTCCCACATAATCGCCTTCGGCTTTCAGTTTTGCTCTTTTCTCAGCGTACTTTTCAACCAGTTTCTGACGCTTCACTTCGCGAGCTTTCATTGATTCTTTGGCCATTGCTCTATTTTTTATCGTTTTTAAACGGAATACCAAATGCTTTGAGCAGTGCTGCTCCCTCTTCATCTGTTGCTGCAGAGGTTACAAAGGTAATCTCCAGTCCCATGATCTTGCTGATCTTGTCAATATCAATCTCGGGGAAGATGATCTGCTCGGTGATTCCCATGGTGTAATTTCCACGTCCGTCGAACTTGGATGAAACACCTTTGAAATCGCGGATTCTTGGCAGCGCCACTACAACCAGTCGCTCCAGGAATTCGTACATACGCTCGCGACGAAGGGTTACCTTCACGCCGATGGGCATGCCGCGGCGAAGCTTGAAGTTCGAGATATCCTTGGAAGAAGTGGTCTGTACCGCCTTCTGTCCGGCTATCAGGGTCAATTCCTCCTGTGTAACATCAATCAGTTTCTTGTCGGCAATTGCCTGACCAACACCACTGTTAAGCACAATCTTCTGAAGGCGTGGGGTTTGCATCACTGATGAATATGCGAACTGCTCCATCAGGGCAGGTACGATCTCATCGGTATATTTCTTCTGTAAACCAGCTATGTATTTCTTATCCATTACTTGATCTCCTCACCTGATTTTTTGGCATAACGCACCAATTTGTTTTTATCATTGAGTTTTCTGCCAATACGGGTGGCCTCTCCACTGGAAGGGTCCACAAGGTTCAGGTTGGAAATATGTACAGGAGCTTCCTGCTTGGTGATTCCACCCTGGGGATTGTTGGCATTGGGTTTGGTATGCTTGGATACCATATTTACACCCTCTACGATGGCCCGGCCTTTGCTACGGTTAACATTCAGGACCCTGCCCTTTTGTCCCTTGTATTCGCCACTGTTGACGAACACCTGGTCACCCTTTTTAATATGTAATTTCTTCTGCATGGGAATGATCATTTACTATTTTATAATACCTCAGGTGCCAGTGATACAATTTTCATATGATGATCCCTGAGTTCCCTGGCAACAGGCCCGAAAATACGGGTTCCGCGCATCTCATCCAGGTTGTTCAGCAATACCACAGCATTGTCGTCGAACCGGATGTATGATCCATCCTTACGCCTGATCTCCTTCCTGGTTCTTACTACAACCGCCTTGGATACGGTGCCTTTCTTCACTTCACCTGAAGGAATGGCGCTCTTCACGGTAACAACCACTTTGTCACCAATGGAAGCATAGCGCTTCTTTGTTCCGCCAAGTACGCGGATAACCAGAACCTCTTTGGCTCCACTGTTATCGGCTACGGCTAATCTACTCTCTTGTTGTACCATCTTACTTAGCTCTTTCGATAATTTCTAATAATCTCCACCTCTTGTTCTTGCTCAGTGGCCTGGTCTCGCTGATCTTCACAGTATCGCCCACATTGCATGTGTTTTCCTCATCATGAGCCATAAACTTGGAGGTCTTGTTCACGAATTTGCCGTAAATGGGGTGCTTTAATTTCTGCTTCACAGAGATCACAATGGACTTTTCCATGTTGCTGCTCACCACAACACCAATACGTTCGCGTCTTGTATTTCTTGTCGTTTCCATATTCAATTTTACTTTGCGGACTGCTCCTGGATTTGCCTGGATCTTACTTCCGTCTTCAACCTGGCGATATTCCTGCGTGTCTCAACGATCTTATTGGGGTTGTCAAGTGGAGAAACCGCATGGTTCATTTTCATGCGAACCATCAGGGTCTCTTCGCTTTCGAGGCGCTCTTGCAACTCCTGTATTGATAACTCTTTAATTTCTGAACTTTTCATCTTTCCTTTTCTAGCTGATGATATCTACTCTTCTGTATAATCCCTGCGAACCACAAACTTGGTGGTGATGGGAAACTTCTGTGCTCCAAGGCGCAATGCCTCTTTTGCTACCTCGAAGGGTACACCTTCAAGTTCGAAGATCATTCTTCCCGGAGTAATGGGATAAACAAATCCTTCTGGGGCACCTTTACCTTTACCCATACGAACCTCTGCAGGCTTCTTGGTAATGGGCTTTGCTGGAAAAATACGGATCCAGAGCTGACCTTCCCTCTTCATATGACGGGTGATGGCCTGACGGGCTGCCTCAATCTGACGACCGGTAATCCATGCACTCTCCACTGCTTTGATACCAAAACTACCGAATGCGAGCTGATTTCCCCTCTGAGCGTTTCCTTTCATGCGCCCCTTCTGCATTCTCCTGTATTTGGTTTTCTTCGGTTGTAACATTGTATAAAATTTTCCTGATTATACTTTCTAAGACTGTCCTAACTAGTTTCTCCGGTCACGGTGATCACCACGGTGGTCACGATCTTTCCTTGGTCCCCTTCCGCCACCTTTGGGCTTCACGTTGCTGGCCCCGATGTTGGGACTCAGGTCGCGCTTTCCAAAGATCTCGCCATTGCAGATCCATACTTTGATTCCAATTACACCTACTTTGGTGTGTGCTTCGGCCAGTGCGTAGTCGATATCGGCACGCAGTGTGTGAAGTGGAATCCGGCCATCTTTATAAGACTCGGAACGGGCCATTTCGGCTCCACCCAGGCGGCCACTGATCAGTACTTTGATGCCATCGGCTCCCATACGCATGGTAGAGGCAACACTCATCTTAATGGCTCTCCTGAACGAGATCTTACCTTCTATCTGGCGGGCAATGTTATTGGCAACGATGGTTGCATCCAGTTCGGGACGCTTCACTTCGAAGATATTGATCTGAACCTCCTTATTGGTAAGTTTCTTCAATTCTTCCTTCAGTTTGTCCACTTCCTGGCCACCTTTACCGATGATAATACCCGGACGGGCTGTATTTACGGTAACGGTGATAAGCTTCAGCGTACGCTCAATGATAATCTTGGAAATGCTGGCTTTGGCCAGACGGGCATTCAGGTATTCCCTGATTTTGTGGTCCTCAACAAGCTTGGTAGAGTAGTCTTTTCCACCGTACCAGTTGGAGTCCCATCCTTTGATGATTCCCAGACGATTACCTATCGGATTTACTTTTTGTCCCATCTATGCTTGATTTTCTTGTTCCTGTAAAACTTCTTCTTGAGCGCTTACATCCGTGCTGGCCACTGCAATGGTTACGTGGTTTGAACGCTTCTTGATCCTGTGTGCCCTTCCCTGGGGAGCAGGCTGGATTCTTTTAAGGGTTCTGGATACATCCACTTTAGCCACTTTAACAAGCAGGTTGCTCTCTTCAATTCTTGCTCCCTCATTTTTGGCCTGCCAGTTGGCAATGGCCGACAGCAAAAGCTTTTCAACTTTGCGGGAAGCCTCCTTGGAGGAGAATTTCAACATATCCAGTGCCTTGTTCACCTCAACACCCTTGATCATATCGGTTACCAGCCGCATTTTGCGGGGAGAAGTTGGACAGTTACGCAGTACAGCTATGTACTGATTCTGCCTCTCCTCTTTCATCTGATTCGCTCTGTTTCTTTTTCTTGCACCCATTTCTATAGGATTATAATATTATCGCTGCTTTCCACCGTGACCCCTGAACATGCGGGTAGGTGCAAATTCACCTAATTTGTGTCCCACCATGTTCTCAGTAACATATACCGGGATAAACTTGTTTCCGTTATGAACGGCAATGGTATGGCCCACAAAATCCGGAGAGATTACAGACCTTCTCGACCAGGTTTTGATCACTGACTTCTTCCCGGAATCGTTCATATCCAGAACGCGCTTCTCCAGCTTGAAATCGATAAATGGTCCTTTTTTCAGTGAACGGCTCATGCTCTATCTATTTTTTTGATTTTCTCTTTTCAACAATGTATCTATCTGAATACTTCTTCTTGGCGCGAGTCTTATACCCTTTGGCCGGCATTCCGTTCCTTGAGCGGGGATGTCCACCTGAAGCACGGCCTTCACCACCACCCATTGGGTGATCAACCGGGTTCATGGCGACTCCACGTACGCGGGGACGACGACCCTTCCAGCGTGAACGACCAGCTTTACCTGACTTCTCCAGAGCGTGGTCCCCATTGGATGTAACACCAATAGTAGCACGGCATGTGGTCAGAACCATCCTGGATTCCCCGGAAGGGAGCTTGATGATGGCGTACTTGCCATCCCTCGAAGTCAGTGTTCCGTAAGATCCGGCACTACGTGCAAGCATTCCGCCTTTTCCTGGCTTCAGCTCGATGTTATGTATATCTGTTCCCAGGGGAATGTTAGCCAGTGTAAGGGTGTTACCCAGTTCCGGTGCTGCCTTCTCGCCCGATACAATTGTCTGTCCCACCTTAAGTTTCTCAGGAGCAATGATGTAACGCTTCTCACCATCGGCATATATTACCAGTGCAATCCTGGCAGAGCGGTTTGGATCATACTCGATGCTCTTTACAGTAGCATCCATATTGTCCTTGTCCCGCTTGAAGTCGATAAGACGATACCTTTTCTTGTGACCACCACCGAGGTAGCGCATGGTCATTTTACCGGTATTGTTACGACCGCCACTCTTCTTGATAGGCTTGAGCAGACTTTTCTCCGGTTTTATACCTGGAGTCAAATCATCGTTGGCAGAGATCTCCTTAAATCGCTGACCCGGGGTTGTGGGATTATACTTTTTAATTGCCATCTTTCCTAAATGTTGCTATAAAAATCAATTACTTCACCTTCGGCCAGGGTAACCACTGCCTTCTTGTAGGATCCGGTTTGTCCCACGGAGACGCCACTCTTTGTATGACGCTGTTTGCGTTTCCCGGCATAGCGCATGGTGTTCACATCCGCTACCTTCACATCGTAAAGCTCCTCAACTGCCTGCTTGATCTGCAGTTTGTTGGCATCTTTCGCTACGACGAAACCATACCTGTTAAAGTCCTCCCCCAGGGCAGTCATCTTCTCGGTTACTATGGGCTTAATTAAAATATTCATGGTCTGTTCGATTCAAACGATTAAGCATTCTTTTGCAGAACCTCAAGTGAACTCTCAACGAAACAGAGTGCCGAAGCATTCATTATTTCGTATGTGTTTAATTCTGAGAGTGTTATAACTTTTGAATTCTGTAAATTTCGCGACGACAAATATACATTTTTATTTCTTTCATCGATGACGAAGAGCGACTTTTTGTCGTCAAGTTTCAGGTTTTTCTGAATGGCAGCAAACTCGCTGGTCTTGGGGGCCTCCATATTGAAGTCCTCTACCACCATCATCTGCTTGTTCTGTACCTTATAGGCCAGTGCACTTTTGCGAGCCAGATCTTTCACTTTGCGATTCAGTTTGCCACCATAGCTTCTGGGCCTGGGACCAAAAACGCGTCCACCGCCTCTGAACAGGGGATTCTTGATATCGCCAAAACGGGCGGTACCGGTTCCCTTCTGACGCTTGATCTTCTTGCGGCTACCCCTGATCTCAGCACGTTCTTTGGTCTTGCTCGTACCCTGACGCTTGCGGTTTGTTAGCTGCTTCACATCCAGATAGATGGCGTGATCGTTAGGTTCAATTCCAAAGATCTCCTTGTTCAGCTTAACCTTTTTACCGGTGCTCTTGCCGGATATATTCATTACATCTAATTCCATCACTTCTCAATAATTAAATATGAACCATTTGATCCGGGAACAGAACCTTTAAGAATGAGCAGATTGTTCTCGGGAACAATCTTCATCACGCGCAGGTTGAGAATCTTCACCTTCTTATTTCCCATCTGACCACCCATGCGCATACCTTTAAATACCCGGGAAGGATATGAAGAGGCTCCCAGTGAACCGGGGTGACGCATTCTGTTATGCTGACCGTGGGTTGCATCGTTCACACCTTTGAAGTTGTAACGCTTTACAACACCCTGGAATCCTTTACCTTTTGACATTCCGGATACATCGAGCCATGTGTCATCGTGAAAATAGTCCACGTTGATCACGTCACCAGCTTTCCAATCCTTAACAAACCCCTTCAGTTCAATCACCTTCTTTTTGGGAGTGGTGTTGGCTTTTGCAAAATGGCCCTGTTCGGCCTTGGGAGTATTCTTCTCCTTTTTTTCATCAAAAGCCAGCTGAACTGATGCATAACCGTCAGTGTCAACATTCTTCACCTGTGTAACCGTGCAGGGCCCGGCCTGAATCACAGTACAGGGGATGTTCTTTCCGTCTTTATCGAAAATGGAAGTCATTCCAATTTTCTTACCAATTAATCCTGGCATCGTATTCTGTTTTTACCTCTGTTAGACTTTGATTTCAACTTCTACTCCACTGGGCAACTCAAGTTTCATGAGTGCGTCGATGGTCTTGGGAGTGGAACTGTAAATATCCAGCAACCTTTTGAATGAGCTTAACTGGAATTGTTCCCTCGATTTCTTGTTTACGAAGGGAGACCTCAATACAGTGTACACACGCTTGTGGGTGGGTAATGGAACGGGTCCGCTAACCACAGCTCCGGTGGACTTCACTGTCTTTACAATCTTCTCGGCACTTTTGTCGACGAGGTTGTGATCGTATGACTTTAATTTAATTCTAATCTTCTGACTCATTATCTATCTGATTATATCTAAACTTTTCCTGTTACCTGTTCAAGAATTTCTTTTGACAAATTGGCCGGCATCTTTTGGTAATGACTGAACTCCATGGTCGAAGTGGCCCTTCCGGAAGAGAGTGTCCTGAGTACGGTTACATAACCGAACTGCTCAGACAGGGGCACTTTGGCCTTAATGACCCTTGCACCTGCTTTGGAATCCATTCCCTCAACCTGTCCGCGCCTTTTGTTCAAATCGGAGATCACATCGCCCATATACTCTTCGGGGGTGACCACCTCAACGGCCATTATCGGTTCAAGCATCACCGGATTAGCTTTTAAAGCAGCATGCTTAAAAGCCTGGCGAGCACAAATCTCAAAAGCGAGTTGATCGGAATCCACCGCATGGAAAGAACCATCTGTCAAACGCACTTTCAGTCCCTCAATAGCAAAACCTGCAAGGGGTCCGTTGAACATTGCATTTTTAAAACCCTTCTCTACGGATGGAATATATTCTCTGGGGACATTACCTCCCCTGATCTCATTTTTAAACTCGAGTCCCTTAGTGTTCTCATCGGCCGGACCGATGAAGACTTCGATATCGGCGAATTTACCACGACCACCGGTTTGCTTCTTGAAAACTTCACGGTGCTTAACCTCGATGGTAAGTGCCTCTTTATAGTTAACCTGAGGAGTACCCACGTTACACTCTACCTTGAACTCACGCTTCAGGCGATCCATCAGGATCTCCAGGTGCAGTTCGCCCATCCCGTTGATGGTGGTCTGTCCACTTTCCGGATCACTACGAATCTGGAATGTGGGATCTTCCTCTGCCAGCTTGTGCAGTGCAATACCGAGTTTATCGATGTCTGCCTGGGTTTTGGGCTCAATGGCAATTCCAATAACAGGTTCGGGAAAATCAATGGCTTCGAGAATCATGGGCTTGCCCACCGAAGTGATGGTATCACCAGTTTTCAGATCTTTCAGTCCAACCACTGCACAGATATCGCCAGCACCAATCTCCTTCTTCGGATTCTGCTTGTTGGCATGCATCTGATAGATACGGCTGATACGTTCTTTCTTACCAGTACGGTTATTAAAAGCCATTACACCTTCCTGTACCTTTCCGGAGTATATGCGCAAATAGGCCAGGCGTCCCACAAAAGGATCGGTGGCAATCTTAAATACCAATGCGGTGAGCGCTTCATCATCCTGGGGCTGCCTGGTGATCTCCTGTTCATTCTTGGGATCGATTCCGGTAACGGCACCTACATCAATGGGACTGGGAAGTAAATCGCAAATGGCATCCAGCATACGCTGAATTCCTTTATTCTTAAAAGCAGAACCACAAAGCACCGGAACAATTTCCATATTGATGGTGGCCCTGCGGGCATACTCCATAAATTCTTCATGGCTGATGGAATCCCTGTCCTCCAGGAATTTATTGAGCAGCGTATCGTCAGAGACACAAACGGCCTCTACCAGCTTCTCTCTCCACTCCTCCACTTCCTCAAGCATTTCCTCGGGGATCTCACAGTACTCGTATTTCATCCCCATCTCTTCGTCCTCTTTCCAGACGATGGCTTTACGCTCGATAAGGTCAACGATACCTTTGAAGTTCTCTTCGGATCCAATGGGAATCTGCATGGGTACGGGGTTGGATCCCAGCTTATCTGCGATCTCCTGAACCACTCGGAGGTAATCGGAACCCACACGGTCCATCTTATTAATAAAAGCTAGACGGGGCACCTTATATTTATCTGCCTGGCGCCATACTGTCTCAGACTGAGGCTCAACTCCGCCAACAGCACAGAATACTGCAACTGCACCATCCAGTACCCTCAACGAACGCTCCACCTCAACGGTGAAATCGACGTGTCCCGGAGTATCAATAATATTGATCTTGAACTCCTGGTCGTTGTGGTTCCAGAAAGTGGTAGTGGCTGCTGATGTAATGGTGATACCGCGCTCTTGCTCTTGTACCATCCAGTCCATTGTAGCGGCTCCGTCATGGACTTCACCGATGCGGTGGGTGATACCAGTATAGAACAGTACGCGTTCTGTGGTGGTAGTCTTCCCGGCATCGATGTGTGCCATGATCCCGATATTCCTAGTATGTTTTAAATCTGGGTTCATAAGTGTCACACACTTACCTTGCAATAAATGCTATTTCAATATTTTATTAGAACCTAAAATGGGCGAAAGCCTTATTGGCTTCAGCCATGCGGTGCGTATCCTCTTTCTTTTTATATGCACCACCTTCGTTGTTGTATCCTGCTATGGTCTCACCTGCTAATTTCTCCGCCATCGATTTACCCGGACGTTTGCGGGCAAAAAGAATCATGTTTTTCATGGCAATGGAAGTCTTGCGCTCATTCCGCACTTCCATGGGAACCTGGAATGTGGCACCACCAACCCTGCGGCTTTTTACCTCAACCTGGGGAGTGATGTTATCCAGCGACTGCTTGAAAACCTCAAGGGGCGTTTTTCCTTCTTCCTTGGTCCTGGCTTCAATCAGATCCATGGCTTCATAAAAAATGTCGTACGCAATGCTCTTCTTACCGTCGAGCATCATGTTGTTTACAAACTGCGTTACGAACACATCTTTGTATCTTGGATCGGGCAGTAGAATTCTCTTCTTTGGTTTTGTCTTCCTCATTATAATAATATATATATACTATCGAGTACTGTACACACTGTGCAGTGCACTATTTCTTTTTAGGCATTTTTGTACCATACTTACTTCTTCTCTGGGTCCTGCCTTCAACACCTGATGTATCCAGTGCACCACGGATGAGGTGATACCTTACACCTGGAAGATCCTTCACCCTTCCACCACGGATCAACACAATACTGTGCTCCTGAAGGTTGTGACCTTCTCCCGGGATGTATGCGTTGACCTCCTTCTGGTTGGTCAGACGTACCCTTGCCACCTTACGCATGGCTGAGTTTGGCTTCTTTGGTGTAGTGGTGTAAACACGTACACAAACACCGCGCCTTTGTGGACATGAATCCAGGGCAGGAGCCTTACTCTTGTCGTTCAATTTCTTTCGGCCTTTACGAACTAATTGCTGAATCGTCGGCATATTATTATTGATCTTTGTTTATAAACGTCGCTAATTTCGGTTCGCAAAGGTAGAATTTATTTTCAAAAAACAATAATAATTTAATGAATAATTCCCCAATATTCCTCACCCCCTACGAATTACAGATTTTATAGGGGTTTCCCAAGACCCCTTCGGGGGGATTTTTTTCAATGTCCCGGTTTTGAACATCCTCCCTTGCTCTTCCATTTCGCTTCAGGAAGGCATTTTTTACCATTGCTTCATCCGTTTTTATCAGTTGTTTAGATTCAAATTTTTATTACTTTTGCCCTACTAATTCTCAGGCTGTTAGAAACAAATTTCATATATAAATAACTGATTACCTTTTATTTAATTCCCAATGAAGACATATTCAACCAACCAGATTAAAAACATTGCCCTGCTTGGAAACTCCGGAGCAGGTAAAACCACACTTGTGGAGGCCATGCTTTTCGAAGGTGGCGTGATCGACCGAAGGGGAGACGTGGACAATAAAAACACCGTCTCTGACTTCCACCAGATCGAACAGGAGAACCAGACCACCATGTATTCCAGTGTGATGTTCACAGAATACAATGGTAAGAAGATCAATATCCTTGATGTTCCCGGAGCTGACGATTTCGTAGGTGGTACTGTATCCAGCCTGCATGTAGCCGATACCGGTGTGATCCTGGTCAACGCTCAGAATGGCGTTGAAGTGGGTACCGAGATTCACAGCCGCTGGTTGGAGAAATTTAGCAAGCCAGCAGTGGTGGTAGTTAATAAATGTGACCATGACCATGCCAATTTTGAGAAGGCTTTTGAGACGATCAAGGAGAGCCTGGGTGGCGATGCCGTATTGGCCCAGTACCCGGTAAATGCAGGTCCCGGATTTAACTCCATTGTGGACATCATCCTTTTCAAACTTTTCAAGTATTCCAAAGATGGTGGCAAGCCTGAGATTACCGATATCCCTGATTCAGAGAAGGAGCGTGCTGAAGAGCTTCGCAACGAACTGATCGAAAAGGCTGCCGAGAATGATGAGGCCCTGATGGAGCTCTTTTTTGAAAATGATGGTCTCACCGAGGATGAGATGCGTACTGGAATTACGGCAGGTGTTATAGCCCGCGGGATGTATCCGGTTTTCTGCATGTCCGCCAAAAACAACATGGGTGTTGGGCGTTTTATGGAGTTCCTGACCAATGTGGCTCCTTCCACCAATGAGATGGGTAGTTTTACTACAAAAGATGGCACCGAGGTTAAATGCGATGCAAAAGGACCTGCTTCCGTCTTTATTTATAAGACTTCCGTGGAATCGCATATTGGGGAAATCAACTTCTTTAAAGTGGTTTCCGGAACCGTTAAGGAAGGCGATGACCTCACCAACAATACGACCCGTAACAAAGAGCGTTTTTCACAAATTTTTGCCTCCCAGGGTAAGAATCGTGAGAAGGTTACCTCCATGGTGGCAGGCGACCTCGGTTGTACGGTGAAGATGAAAAACACCAAGACCAACCAAACGCTGACCTCTCCCAATGTATCTTATGAATTTGATAGCATTCCCTTCCCGGAACCGAAGTTCAGGACTGCCATAGTAACAATTACTGAAGGTGATGAAGAGAAACTGGGTGAGGCACTGACAAGAATCAACCAGGAAGATCCCACCGTTCAGATTGAATACAGCAAGGAGCTGAAGCAGATCATACTATCGGGGCAGGGTGAATACCACCTCAATATTGTGAAGTGGCAGCTGGACCATATCTATAAAGTGGAGACCGAGTTTGTGGCTCCAAAAATTCCCTACCGTGAAACCATTACCAAGTTTGCCCAGAGCTACTACCGCCACAAGAAACAATCAGGTGGTTCCGGACAGTTTGGTGAGGTACATATGATTATTGAGCCCTACATAGAAGGTTCCGAGCCAAAAAAGATGTTCAAAATAGGTGGAAAAGACCAGAAAATAGCCAACCGCGGTGTGGATACCCACGAACTGAGCTGGGGTGGTACACTGGAGTTTGTAAATGGTATTGTAGGTGGCTCGATCGATGCTCGTTTCCTCCCCGCCATCCTGAAAGGGATCATGGAGAAGCTGGACGAGGGACCACTGACCGGTTCATACGCCCGTGACATCCGCGTCTATGTTTATGACGGGAAGATGCACCCCGTGGATTCCAATGAGATTTCCTTTATGCTGGCTGGACGACACGCCTTCAGCCAGGCCTTCAAGATAGCTGGTCCTAAGATCATGGAGCCGGTTTACGAAGTAGAGGTACTGGTACCCTCCGACTACATGGGTGATGTAATGAGTGACCTGCAGGGACGCCGTGCCATCGTACAGGGCATGGCCAGCGAAAAGGGCTTTGAAAAGATCACAGCTAAAGTACCCCTGGCGGAGATGAATAAATACTCCACTTCACTGAGCTCACTGACCAGTGGACGTGCCATGTATAGTATGAAGTTCGATGAGTATGCACAGGTGCCTGGAGATATCCAGGATGAACTCCTGAAAGCGTACGCCGCCGAACAGGAGGAGGATTAGTACAAGTCTCCAATGGTAAATAAAACGGGCACTGAACCCAGCCTTTGGCTGGCTAAGCTGCCCTTTTTTTATTTCCATTTCCGACTCTACTATCCTCTAACCCTAATCAGCCCATACGAAAGAATAGAAACCTAATTATATTCATGTTATCTTCATAATTGTTATAACTATTTTGAAGTTATATTGATTTTTGCAATATTTCACATATGATT
>Ga0164313_10003341_pt1 | contig 14318 bp, 10 predicted proteins | sample GuaBasSedimGuay4_FD_113735 | JGI IMG/M metagenome (GOLD analysis project Ga0164313, IMG submission 113735) | Subseafloor sediment microbial communities from Guaymas Basin, Gulf of California, Mexico - Guay4, Core 4569-4, 0-3 cm | ecosystem: Environmental > Aquatic > Marine > Hydrothermal vents... | reverse complement strand
CTGCCCTTCACGGAGCTCATCCAGCTCTTCTTTCGAGCAGTAGCAGTAGTAAGCTTTATCTTCTTTAAGCAGCTGATCAATCACCTCTTTATAGCGATCAAAACGATGCGTCTGATAAAAAGGGCCTTCATCATATTCAAGACCCAACCAGGTCATTCCCTCTAGAATCGCATTAACCGATTCCTGATTAGAACGCTCAAGATCAGTATCTTCGATGCGAAGAACAAAATCCCCCCCATGCTTACGGGCATAAAGCCACGAAAAAAGGGCTGTACGCGCCCCGCCAACATGCAGATATCCGGTAGGGCTTGGAGCAAAACGAGTGCGAACGGTCATAAATAAAGTCTGTTTGGAAAAAGAGTGCATTCTAGCAAATTCATCCCCTCTCTTGTGTGATAACCTTTTTAAAAATTCCCAATTTAAGGTGGTTAAAAAATGAATACCCTCCTGCGCACAATACTTTTATCCATTAGCTTAATGCTCTTACCTCATCAAACTACTCTGGCAGACGAGGTTGATGGCTTTGCAGGGCGTGATAAAGCCAGCCAAGAGGCGGTTGAATCACTTGAAGCCTATGCGGTCTATAAAATGGGCAATATGATGAGGCCCGCATTAAGTGGCTCTCACTCGCCTCCCGAAATAACCCCTCTGCCATGATTAATTTAGCCAACATGGCAGAACAGGGACAAGGCGTCCCACGTGACCTAAACAAAGCCGCAGAGTGGCTTAGAAAAGCGGCTGACTTGGGAGACCAGCGTGGTCAGCTACAGCTTGGCTTAGCGTATGAAAAAGGGTTGGGTGTTGAACGCAATCCTAAAACGGCGGCTGACTGGTTCCTAAAAGCAGCTGAACAGGGTGACTCAACGGCTCAATTTAACTTGGGTGTGATGCTCGCCACAAACTACGGTAAAGGAATCAAAAGTGCCTCACCCGAGCAGCTCGATGCAGAGGAATTTCTGGAAATGCTAAAAATATTACCCGAAAGTTGATCCTACTTTTATCATTTTTCCCAAACCAAAAGACGATTATTTGCTGGCAGCATAATATTGTCTTTAAGAGAGAGCCCTTCTGCTTCCCCCAGCGCAACAAGTGCCTCCAGATCACGAATCCCACTGAGCGGATCGCGCTGTTTTAGCCACTGGTCAAATGAAGCATTGCTTTCGCTGGTGTATTGGCCATTGATGTTAAACGGCCCGTAGCTGCAAAACTTAGCACCCGGCAAAAGATAGCGCCCTAATCGTTGATAAAATAATTCTACCGATTCCCAGCTCATAATGTGTAACGTATTAGCTGTAAATAGCGCTTCAATTTTATCAATAGGCCAATCCTCTTCACGAACATCCAGCCGTAATGGTGGCTTAACATTACACAAATCGGCTTCATCAACCCAAAGTGAAATGCCACCAAGATAAATCGATTGATCCGTTGGTTGCCATGTCAGTCGTGGTAAATTCTTTGCAAAATAGACAGCATGCTGTCCCGTACCACTGCCGATTTCAACCACTTCACAGGATTTATAAAAGACTCTTTTCAGGACATCCAGAATGGGCTTTTTATTATTTTCACAGGCTTGTGAAAAGGGTTTTTCTACGATCAAATGAGGTTCCTCTCTGTGATATTGACTTAATGATATCTTCTTTTAGAATAGACAATCCACTAATAGAAAACTATTTAAATAGATCACCTAACTACTTAATAACCATTAAATGATTAAGGTAACTTCTGTCGAAAGCATTGCCACACTTCCCCGCAAAAAGTGGAACCAGATAGCAGGCCAAGAAGTGCCTTTTTTACAACACGAATACCTCAGCGCCCTCGAGGAAAGTGGATCGGTTAGTCCCTCGACAGGTTGGCATCCTCGCCACCTTAAGATTGAAAGAGAAGGCGAAATTATCGCCCTGATGCCACTCTATTTAAAAGAGCACTCCCAAGGTGAGTACGTTTTTGATCAGGGATGGGCCAATGCCTTTCACCAAAATGGTCTTAATTATTATCCAAAATGGTTAACCGCTATTCCTTTCACGCCCTGCCAGAGCACGCGTGTTTTGATTAAGGACGGTAGCGATCATAAAATGGTTTATGAGTCGATTCTGCAATTCTTCCAGAAAGAGAACGCAGATAACGAAGCGGCAACCTGGCATTGTCTGTTTGTTGATCAAAATGAACAGCAACATCTCGAATCACTGGGACTCCTGATCAGAAAAGATGTGCAGTTCAAATGGTTTAATCGAGGTTATTCCAGTTTTGAGGCGTATTTGCAGCGATTGAGTGCTCGTAAGAGAAAAAACATTAAACGCGAACGACGCCGAATTAAAGAGCAAGGTATACAGCTAATTCGGCTATCAGGCATTGAGGTATCCGATGAGCAGTGGCAAGTTTTTTTCGACTTCTACAAAATGACCTACCTAAAATACCGTATGAACGCCTATCTAAACCGCTCTTTTTTTAAACTGATTGCAGAACAGATGGCCGAGCGGTTACTGCTTACTTTTGCAATTAAGGAGGGTCGTTATGTCGGTGCCGCATTAAGCCTAATTGGTAGTAACACGCTTTATGGACGTTACTGGGGCTGTTATGAAGCGTTCAATAATCTCCATTTTGAAGTCTGTTATTATCAGGGTATTGAGTATTGCATTGAAAACAACCTCGCTCAGTTCGATTCCGGTGCACAGGGTGAGCATAAAATCAGCCGAGGATTTGAGCCGGTTATCACGGCTTCCGCACACTGGATTAAGGAGCCCCGCTTTGCTCGAGCGATAGAGGAATTTATATCGGCTGAAAAACAACATATCAGCGCCTATCAAGACCGTATCACGCAACACTTACCTTTTAAGCAGAAAGATTAATCAGATCATCACTCGAAGAACTGGGTTAAAGCTCGCACCAATCACTCAACCCGCATAGAATAGGCCTACTTTTAATCTGACCCGATCCTCTTATGCAGATACAGTGGTACCCCGGCCATATGCACAAGGCGCAAAAGGAGATCAAAGAAATTCTCCCGAATGTCGACCTGATCATCGAAGTGCTCGATGCACGCCTCCCGTTCAGTAGCGAGAACCCGATGATTGCATCACTTCGTGGTGATAAGCCCTGCGTCAAAATCCTTAATAAAAGTGATCTTGCTGATCCCGTTATAACCGCACAATGGCAGCTTTATCTTGAGCAAGAGAAAAACGTCAAAACACTTGCGCTGTCCATCGAAAAAGCGGATAAACTTAAGCAATTATCCACCTTATGCCGAAAGCTAGTTCCAAACAAAGGTGACAATGTCCGCTCGCTCAACTGCCTCATTATGGGTATTCCCAATGTCGGCAAATCGACGCTGATCAACGCTCTTGCAGAGCGCGCCATTGCTAAAACGGGTAACGAACCGGCTGTCACCAAAACACAGCAGCGGATCAATCTTAGAAATGGCATCATCTTAATCGACACGCCGGGACTTCTCTGGTCAAATGTTGAAAACAAAAATAGCGGTTACCGGCTTGCCGTAACAGGCGCAATCAAAGATACCGCTGTGGTGTATGCTGATATCGCTGACTTTGCTGCAGAACTCTTGCTGGAGTTTTACCCAGAAAATATCAAAATGCGCTACCAGATTGAGGCGCTCCCCTATCGCTCCTACGAACTGCTGGAACTTATTGGCAAAAAAAGAGGCTGCCTGAGCGGAGGTGGTCATATCGATTTCGATAAAACAGGCAAACTGTTTATCGGTGAGATACGAAGCGGTGCGCTCGGAAGAATCACACTGGAAACCCCCGAAATGATGGAAAAAGAGCTCGCAGAGCTCGCTATTATTCGAGAAGAGAAAGCCGCTAAAAAAGCAGCCCGAAAAGTGCGCTTTAAGAAATCACGAAAGCGGTAAAAGCTCTTTCTGGTTTTAAGTGCTGTTTAGTCCAGGGGTCACCAACTGAATTGAGCTTCCAGCAGAGTTGGCAAGCAGATCAATCCTTGCTGAAATACGCTCTTTTAGCTCGGGGACATGGGAAATAACACCCACCATTCTACCTACGGCCTGCAGGTCTACCAGCGTTTTAATTGCTAGTTCTAACGAGTCAGAATCCAGACTTCCAAAACCTTCATCAATAAAGAGCATATCGAGCTGGATACCCCCAGAATAGCCCTGCACCACATCCGACAAACCTAGCGCTAATGAGAGTGCCGCCATAAAGCTTTCTCCACCAGATAGTGTCGCAACCGGCCGGCTCTTTCCGGTGTATTCATCATAAACATCGAGATCGAGCCCTGCTTTACGACCTCGGTGTGTCACTTCTGTTTTGCGAATCAGCTGATAGCGCCCTTTACTCATGATTTTCAGCCGCTGAGTCGCGGCCATCAAAATATCATCGAGCAATACTGAAAGAACAAAACGCTGCAAGCTGAGGTTGTGGCTATTCTCACCATTTGCCACTTTACTTAAACGACCCACCACTTTATAGCGCTCACTCAATACGACCAACTGCCCCGCTGTCTCCGTTAGTTTTTCCTGAGTATCCAAAAGCTGTTGTTGTCGAGCCTGTTTTTGGTGGAAATCGGTCGTGGCTCCCTTCATTTTGCCAAGCATTACTTGCTCTTGCACTACAAGTTCAGCAAGTGCCGGCGGCAATTTACCCTCAATCCGTTGCGCCCGCTCCTTCAAGGTTGTTTCAGCTTTTAACTTTTGTTGGTTATAACGTTTGATTAATGCCGTCAGCTGCGCCATTTCATCCGCAGACTGTTGGGCAACCATGAATAGCTCTTCATTTTTAAAGAGGCTTTTTGAAAGTGCCTCGAACCAATTCTTTTCCACCTGATCACTCAGCTTTTGCAGCCGTATTAACCGCTCTTTTTCAACAGTTGCCTGTGCCTCAGCATGGCTCAACGCTTCACGAGACTTCCTGTACTCCTGATCCGCCTGATCAATCACTTTAGCAAGCTGTGACCACGCAGCTGTTGCCTGTGTAATATCACGCTCTATATTGCCGGCAATGCGCTGTTCTTCAGGCAGTTCTGCCTGCTTATTCTCTAAATCTTGCTGTGCGGCGACCTGTCGGTTTGACCAATCAGTCACCTGCTCAGCCGCTTCGCTAATGGCTATTTTTTGCTGCGATAATGTGTCTTCTAATGCTTCTAGAGCCTGCTCTTTAGTCGTCAACTGTTTGCGGCTCCCAAGCAGCTTATTGACCAGTTGACTCATCTCACCCAACTGGTGCTCTAACACCTCTGTCTCTAATTCAGCTGCCTCCCCAAGCTCACTAAGCTGCTCTCTGATTTTACGCTCTATCTGCTCACACTCTCGCGCCGCGGCATGTTGCTGGTTTAGTAACGCTCTCACCTTTTCTGCAAAATTGTCGGCCTCTTCAACCGCTTCGCGCAACTGTGCCTCTGTGGGTAAAGTCTGCTCACTTTCTGCCGGTATAGGGTGCTCATCACTGCCACAAACAGGACAGGGTCGGCCTGCTTCCAATGTTTTTGCAAGAAGGGCCGCCTGCCCGGTATGCCAGGCAAGTGCGATTGTTTTATGGTGCTGCCTGGCCACTTCAGTCTCTTTTTGTTGCGCCGTTAAAACAGTTGTCAGCTGTACTTTCATCTCTTGAGCCAAAACTAGAGCTGTTTGCTCTTTATGCAAAGCCTGCTTTAACCGCAACAATCGCGCTCGCTCTTTCAAATTAGCCTCTTCTAGCGGCAATAGTTGTAGTGCCGCTTGTTGGCTTTTTAAGTCGCTCTCATCCCGCTTAAATTGCTGTTCAAGCTGTTGTTGATTATCCTGCAGATGAGTCACTTTCTGGCGGCTCAGCCCCAATTGCCCCTCACTCTGTTTAAGTGTCTCTTCTGCCTTTTTAAGTGCCACTACCCGTGGCAATAACCCCTCTAATGCCAGCTGTTTCTGCTTGATCTGCTCTAATTGAGGTTTTTTTAGTTTCTGCTGCTGCCAATTATCTTCTGCCGCCTTCAGCCCCCCTGTTGCCTCTGCTAACGCACGGCTGCACTGCTCATCTGCAGACAGGGCTGCATTCCGTTCAGTGCGGCAGCGCTGCCGCTCTTGCGCCACGGGATTGAGTTGTTGCGCAGCTTGCGCCGCCTCCAGCTTAATAACATTCTTTTGATACTGACTCTCTTCTGCTAAAAGTGTTGATAAGGCCATTTCAGCCTCTTTATGAAGTTTAAAATCAGCCTCTAGCTTTTGTCCATCACTCAATCGGCGCTGAGCCAAACGACTCTCTTTTTCGGCAATATCCAACTGTGCTTTCAGCTCAGCTAATAACCCAACCTGCTCTTCAATCTCTTTCTCTAGCTCGGCTTGCATTTCGACCGATGCCGTTTCTAACAGTGCTGTTCGGCGTAACTCAAGTTGCTTCACCTCATCTGCGATCACTTTCGCTTTTTCTTTCAGCCGCTCTTCAACCTTTTTATAGAGCTGCGTTTCAAAAAGCTGACTTAATATCTTCTCTCTGTCTGCTGATTCTGCAAGCAGCAGCTGCCTGAACTTCCCCTGCGGTAAAACTATCACCTGGCGAAATTGATCAGCCGTTAATCCTGTCAGGAGCTGAATTTCCTGAGTCGCTTCACCTGTTTTTCTTGCCACTAACAGCCGCGTTTCACCCGACTCATCAATGGCTTGAAGTTGTGCTTCGGGCTTTTGATCCGTAAAGCCTTCGCCCTTTAGCCGAGGGCGTAACTGCTCAGGAACGCGGCGAATACGAAAGCGCTTGCCAGCCAGTTGAAACTCAAAAGTAACTTCGGTTAATAGATCGCTCGCTGCCTGGTCGCACCGCATCTGATGCCCCTCTCGCTCATCACCAGTCGTTTTACCATAGAGGGCATAACAGATGGCATCGAGAATGGTCGTTTTTCCTGAGCCAGTCGGCCCATTGATAAGAAAGAGGGGCGACTCCCCCAACGTTCTAAAATCGACTGTTTCTGTTGTTGGAAAAGGGCCAAAAGCCGACATCGAAAGTTTTAGAGGCCGCATGACTAATCAACCTCACTTCGGTTAACCGACTCAAGAATTTCTGCAATCAATGCGCCTCCCTCCTCATCTAGCTCGTCATCTGTCATCTGTTTATAAAAATCTTTAAACATTGGCAGCTGCCCTCTTGCTAACTTCTCTTTGCTGACTCGCTTACGCTGCCCCCCTTCAAGCAGATCGGGCCTCTCTAAATGTAGAATATTAGGATAAACCTGGCGTAGCTTACTCATCGGGTCAAGCAGCGCCTCTTTACCAGTCAACCTCACCAGCAAATAATCATCACTACTAGGATCCTCTTTAGCCGCCACTAAAAGTGTCTCTAACGCCCCTTCAATCACGCGCATATTTCGCTTAGGGTTCAAAGGAATTAGTTTAATCTCACAGTCCCCTTTCGCATCCATTTTCACCAGTGTGACCGATTTGTTTTGTCGTGCCTCTGAAAATGAGTATTTGAGCAGCGAGCCAGAATAGCGAATATAAGGCTCTTCTTTAAACTGCGGTGCATGGAGATGTCCCAGCGCAACATAATCAAATGATTTAAAAAGTGATGGAGAAATTTTGTCTGCACCACCGATTGAAAGCGGGCGCTCAGAATCCGACTCATCACCTCCATCGATAAAGCAGTGAGCAATGACGACGCTACGATGCTCACTGCGTTCCAGCCGGTCAAGAATTGCCTGCATCGCTGTTTCGTGACTATTTACCTCAATATCCAGACAGCTTTTAACCGTAGCCGGATCCGCGTAAGGAATGCTAAAAAACTCAACAATCCCATGCTGATCCTGCAAACGCAGCGGTTTTATTTCTGGCTCCAGAACACCGCTCAAATAGACCCCCGCACGTGCCATTTGTCGCGCCCCAAAACCAATCCTTTCGGGGCTATCATGATTGCCTGCAATCATAATCAATGGTACCGCCAGCTCCTGGCTAATGCGGTTGATCACTTCATCAAGCAGCGCAACCGCTTCCGCCGATGGCATCGAACGGTCATAAAGATCACCTGCCACCAGCACCACATCAACTTTTTCTTGGGTGATTATTTCAATAATCTGCTCAAGCTGATGACGCTGATCGTCGATCAACGAAACATTATGAAACTGGCGGCCAATATGCCAGTCGGATGTATGGAGTATTCTCATCAGGTTAAAAGGTTATTTTTGTTCCGCAAGCCCACCAAGTGCCTCATAAAGGGCGGGCAAAAAACGATTATATTCCAGCGTCATAATGGCAAAGTCACTATCAAACCGTTCAACGGCACTTTCTGCGACAACATCCATCGCCTCTTCTTGAATCACATCGAGGAAACGCACCCGTTTGATGCCCATATTTTCATCCAGCACAAAACTGATCCTTTCATCAAAGGTCAACGCCAGACGAGTCACTGCCTTCCCTGCCTTGAGATGAATATCAATCTCATCTGAAATCAGTGACTGCTTACGAATTTTGACAATCCCGCCCTCATCCTTTTCATCACGCAATTCGCATTCGTTATCAAACTCAAACTGACTCGGTACAACTCCTTTCGCCAACCAGCTCGTCATAGTCGATGAAGGCGCACTTACCATGCTGATAGGGGTTGCAGGAAAAGAACCTAAAGACTCTCTTAGAAAACTAATAAACTCTTCTGCTTTTTTAGCACTCGCTGCATCAACGATTAACCACCCTCTTTTGCAGTCTATGTAGGCAAACGTCCGGCTGCTCCTGGAAAAAGCACGCGGAACCATCTCCGAAATCACCTGCTCTTTCAGCTCCAAACGTTCCTTACCTCGAACTTTCCGAGCTTCATTCTCTTCAAGCTCTTCAGCGCGCGCATCGACCAGCTCTTTAATGGCCGGTGCCGGCAAAATCTTTTGTTCATGACGCAGGCAAAGCATCGTATAACCATTGGTCGTGTGGGATAGTGTTTTACCGTTACGACCCAATGGCTCTGTCCAGCCCATTGAGGAAAGATCATGCTTACCCACCGAGTGAAAAACCTTTTCCGCCAGCTTTTCATCCAGCTCAGAAGCAGTATGTGTAAAGGGGTTACTTAAACGGTAAATAGATAGATTTTTAAACCACATAAAAAAGACAACTCCAAGATTAAAAGAGGCGGAGATTATGCACTAAAAAATCACCTCTTATGCCTATTTTTTTTGCTTACAAAAAGTAAAAATAAACTCAAAAAGTTGCGCCGCTTTACAAAGACCTGCTTCGTTTAATAACTGATCTAGAAAAGAATTTATAGAGTAGTGGCAAGATGAACAGCGTTAATAGTGTTGATGATAACAAACCGCCTACAACGACTGTTGCCAGTGGGCGCTGAATTTCTGAACCCACACCGCTCGATAAAATAAGTGGAATAAGTCCTAATGCAGAGGTGATTGCGGTCATCAGGACAGGGCGTAGCCTTGATATCGCCCCTTCAAAAATCGCCTCTTCGGTTTTAGAACTTTGATTTAAACGGCTGTTTATAGCGCTCACCATCACAACGCCGTTTAGGACTGCTACACCGAGTAATGTGATGAAACCGATTGAACCAGGCACAGACAAATACAGACCCGATAGATACAGCGAGGTGATACCACCAATGAGTGCCAGGGGAACGTTAACCATTATCAGCAGCGCCTGCCCCATGCTGTTAAAGGCAAAATAGAGCAGAATAAAAATGAGCCCCAATGAGGCAGGAACAACGATCATTAATCTCGCCTGAGCCCGTTGTTGACTCTCATATTGCCCACCAAAGACAACGCTATATCCTGCGGGCAGATCGACTTCGCTCCTGATCCGTTCTCGTAATTCATCCACCAGTCCACCCATATCTCGACCTTCTACATTCGACTGAATAACGATACGGCGTTGAACATCATCACGCCGAATTTGTGGTGGTCCTGATTCAATTTCAACAGTCGCTACGTCATCTAGTTGTACCCAGGCACCACTCGGTGATTCAAGAATCAGACGGCGTATCTTATTAACGCTACTGCGTTCAGATTCTTTAAGGCGAACATAAATATCATAGCGCTCATTTCCATTAATGACCTGCCCCGCTTCCCGCCCACCAATGGCATCTGCGATCAGCTCCATCACCTGGTTAACTGAAATATCGTAGCGGGCTAATGCTTTTCGATCTGGACGAATAACGAGTTGTGACTCACCTACAATTTGCTCAAGCTCTACATCATTAGTTCCTTTAACTTTCCTTGCTAGCCTCTCAATTTCCTTGCCTTTTTTAGAAAGAATATTAAGATCTGGACCGAACAACTTGATCGCCAACTGAGCTTTAACGCCGGATAACAACTCATCAACACGGGTTGCGATCGGTTGAGAAAAAGAGAAAAGAAGCCCAGGATGCTGCGCCATTTTCTTTTCCATTAGCGCCTGAAGTGACCTACGGTCAGGGGCACTATTCCACTCAGAAACCGGCTGTAAACCCACATAGATTTCTATATTAGAAACGGGTTCAGGATCTCCTCCAATCTCGGCGCGACCAATTCTACTTGAGGTATAGATGACCTCTGGAAACGTCATCAACTGTCTTTCAAGCTTCTGAGCAACCTCCAGTGACGTGCTTAGGCTAGAAGATGGGGCTAATGTAACCCGAATATTGAGTGTCCCCTCCTCCAGCTCAGGCACAAACTCTGTCCCAGTTATTTTAAAAAGTACGATTGCACCTATAAAAAGTACAAAAGCACCTGCTATGACCAAAGAACGAAAACGAAATGCGCCCATTAATAGTTTTTTGTAGAGCTTAATAAGAGGCGGCATAACGGGGCTTGTTTTTACACCAACCCCTCGCTCAAAAAGGTAACTGGCCAGTGGCGGAACAAGCAGTAGCGAGCTAAGTAGCGCACCAAGCATTGCAATAACAATTGAAAAAGCCATTGGCTGAAAAAGCTTGCCCTCGACACCCTCAAGCGTGAAAAGGGGCGCAAAAACAGTGATAACAATAATACCCGCGAAGAAAATTGGGCGACCCACCTCTTGGGCGGCCTCACTGATCAATTGTTTGTAGTCAACACCCTGATGACCATCCTGCAACTTATCCTCAGTCAGTTTTTTAAAGATATTATCGACCATAACAACTGACCCATCGACGAGCATGCCGATGGCGATGGCCAACCCACCCAGTGACATGAGATTTGCTGAGACGTTCCAGTAGGCCATCACCAGCAGTGACAAACCGATAGAGACAGGAATCGAGAGTAACACCAGGAAAGTACTTCTAAAATTGACCAGAAACAGCATCAAAATAACCACAATCAGCACAAATGCCTGAACTAAAGCCGTTGTAACCGTCGAGACCGCCTGCTTAATCAAATTACTTTGGTCATAGAATGGCTCAATCGTGACACCTTTGGGTAAAGCAGCCTGAATGACAGGAAGACGTGCCTTAATGCTATCAATCGTCGATTTTGTATTGGCTCCCATCCTTTTTAAAACGATACCTGCGACTACCTCTCCCATCATGACGAGATTACCTTGCTGGTCGCGTGTCGCCATTGTTACCGCCCCCTGGCGTATTTCTGAACCAAACGCCACACGACCAACATCACTGACTCTGATTGGAATTCCGTCGATCGTTTTTAGAGGGATATTGCTAATATCGTTGAGCCCTTCTGAGCCTTTATTAATCCACCCAACACCACGAATAACAAGCTGTTCTGCACCACGATCCAGGTACCAGCCGCCGGCATTGCGATTATTGCGCTCAATTGCTTCAGCGACATCATTGACCGAGAGGTTGTGAGCAAGAAGTTGCTGCGAGGAAAGTTGAACCTGAAACTGGCGAACCTTGCCACCAAAAGAGAGAACATCTGTCACTCCTTCGATCGGCATAAGTAGCAGCTTCACCACCCAATCATTGAGGCTTCTTAGCCTGCTGGAATCGTACTGACTACCCGCCTCTGAACTGAGGATATATTGATAAATCTGCCCCAAACCTGATGTGTTTGGCCCTATTGCGGGCGTTCCTGCTGCTTTAGGGATCCGCTCTTTTGCCATCTGAAGCCGCTCAAAAACAAGCTGCCTCGCAAAATAGATATCAGTACCCTCTTTAAAGGCTACCGTAACGACTGAAAGCCCGGTTTTCGAAATTGAACGAACCTCTTCCACATCGGGCAAAGCGTACATAACCGACTCAATGGGAAAAGTAATCAGCTGCTCAACTTCTTCAGCTGCCAGACCGCGTGCCTCAGTGTTTACCTGAACCTGAATATTGGTTACATCTGGAAAAGCATCCAGGTTGAGTTTTGGTAGGACGAGGAAACTACCAGCCAGAAATGCAATTAATGCGAGAACAACCAGCAGACGAGCCTGCAAACCTAGTCTAATGATTTTGTTTAGGATCACTTTAAGGGCGCCTCTATTAATTCTGGCTGAGCAGGTATGCGTTCAAAATGTTTGAGAACAAGGCGAAGATTACCGTTAATAGCAGGCTATTAACGAGGTTTTCAACTTCATTGAAAAACGCTTTAAAGATATAGATGCCAGTCATGAATTATTAGAAATGGCCTTCAGTGATTGTGAATTTCGAAACCAGATTTAGCGAGCTCAGAGTGCAGAAAAAATGCTCCGTGCGTGACGATAGTGGTTCCTGCGGGAATGCCCTCTATGATAGATTTATTACCAGAGTGATAGAGCACCTCTACCTCTCTTGCCTCAAACTCATTAGGTTCATGCTCCACAAATAAAATCCAGTCCCCATCATCTGATCTTAGGAGCGAATCACTATCAACGGTAATTTGATCAGCAACCTCAGTCCCCTCTATATAAACCGTCACAAATAATCCCGGATGGAGGTGATCTTTGGGGTTTGGAATGGCAATACGAATACCATGTCTGCGCGTAATTTTATCGAGTGTATGGCGGATCTGAACTACCTCTCCAGAGATTTTATGGTGCTCAACCTGAATATAAGCTGGTGCACCCAGCCTAATCTGATCAGCCTGTTCATGGGCTAAACGTGCTTCAATCCAGCGCTTTGATTCATCGGTAATAACATAAAGAACATCACCGACCGCGACTTGTTCGCCTAACGTGAAGTCATCATCTATAACTGTGCCGGCCTGTGGAGCCAAAAGCTGAAAGGTGCCATCTGCAGAGTCTGCATCCCCTTTAGAGAGAAAAACCTTTATCTGAGCATCCGTCATTCCATAGGCACGCGCACGCGCTTTCACCTGCTGAAGAGCCACTTTGGCTTGAACATACCGCTTATCCGCGACAACTTTACGTCCCAGTTTGTTGACACGTTTCCATTCGAGCCCTGCAATTAAAAGATCACCTTGCGCTTTCGCCATCTCAACGCTGGAGAGCGTTAGCAATGGTGCATCTTTTAAAACCAGGTCGCCTAACTTTGCATGTCTCTGCATAATTTGCGCAGGAATCCGTGGCGTCACTTTAGACGTTGAATAGGCATCCAGTAATATTTCTCCCGGTGCTTGAATAGTCACTGCCAGGGACTCCTGCATAAGAAATTCTGTGACAATACCGCTCATTTTCTGCTGTTCGAGAGTAAGGTGCAGACTGTTTTCCTCATCATGCCCATCATGTTCGTCCCTGTTCTTCTCTTCATGCGCAACAGGTTTATGATCACTGTGATCATGCATGGCCTCCTCTGCCTGAGTGGAATAACTGAGACCCAAAACCATCAGGCCAGCGATTAATTTAGAACCTATTTTATTCATGGCTTTTCAATTTTAAATTAATAGCTCCACTCTTGGCGTTTGCTCTTTCCCATCTGTAAGCGTAGGAGAACAAGTAGTGAGTCTCTTTGCATTAATCTTATAAACTGAAATTAAGTACGACTTGACCACAGAAGCACGCCTCTTTGCCAGACCCAACAAGCTAGCGTCTAGCAAACTATCATCTGAATGCCTTTTCTTATCTTTTTCCAGTTCAATCATTTTCAGGTGATCACTATCGGTTGCATAACCACAAATCTGTATTTTCACCCACGGCCTCCTTTTCATCAGTTTAGCAATATTCGCTACATCTTCTTTTGACTGATCAGATAGTGCATTATCCCCCGGTTTAAACTCAACGACTTCTAGGCCAACCTGCGATTTCTTTGCCATATCATAGGTTTTTTCCGCAGCCAAGTAGGCTAGGCCATATGGATAAAAAGCATATGAAAGATAGCCCGATATGGCCTTCTTCAATGAGTACGTTACCGCTGCATTGATTGCATCACTAACCTCAAAATCAGGTTCGGAAACATCACCACTTACACGGATAGTCAATTTAATATCGTCACTTTTATCGCGTAGCAGCGACAAGGCGGAGTCAAGCGGCATGGCCAGCTTCTCTGCCATTTTGGCGATTTTTACCGAATCAGACTGCACCCAGACTAGCCTATGAACCTTTGTTTTAATATCACCATCTAGAATAT
>Ga0164313_10003339_pt1 | contig 14321 bp, 13 predicted proteins | sample GuaBasSedimGuay4_FD_113735 | JGI IMG/M metagenome (GOLD analysis project Ga0164313, IMG submission 113735) | Subseafloor sediment microbial communities from Guaymas Basin, Gulf of California, Mexico - Guay4, Core 4569-4, 0-3 cm | ecosystem: Environmental > Aquatic > Marine > Hydrothermal vents... | reverse complement strand
TTACTGGGTTTTTTATTGCCTTAAATATTTTATTGTTCAACACTGACACGGTATGATGCACCAATGAATATTGTGATGCGTTTTGTTGAAATTTGTTTGTTTAAGGCTGGACCTGAAGATGTACCAGTTTCACATTGGTTGTTGAAGATTACCCTATTGATGTATTTCATTGTGGGTGTTGTTATCAGTCGAATTGATAGTGCTTGGGATGCCAGTTTATTTACTAGCCTCACGGATATACTGGTTATGATTGTAGTGACAGGATTGTTATTACAGTTTCGGGGTTTTAAAGCACGGTTTCAACAAACAGTAACAGCAATGGCCGGGGCTGGAAGTTGTTTAGGAATTGTTGGAATCCCTGTCGTATTGTTATTTAATCAAGTCAGCGAGCAAGAACGTTTATCCAGTTTTGCGATGTTGTTAATGATTGCTCTAATGTTTTGGAGTTTAATGGTTACAGCACATATTTTTCGTCGGTCACTAGATATTAAACCAGGAGCTGCTGCTGTGTTAACTATTGGCTATACAATAGTATCTTTGCTGGCAGTTGGTTTAGTCATCTCAGGAGTCGCTTAGTGCATATTCATATTCTAGGTATTTGTGGCACATTTATGGGTGGTGTTGCTCTATTGGCACGTTCATTGGGTATGACTGTGTCCGGTTCAGATGCCAATGTTTATCCTCCAATGAGTGACCAGCTTGCTGAAGCGGGTATAACGTTGCAAGAAGGTTATTTAGCAGAACATTTAGATCCTGTACCTGACTTGGTGGTTATGGGTAATGCCATGTCACGAGGTAATCCAGCAGTTGAATACGTACTCAACAAAGGTTTGCCTTATACTTCTGGTCCACAATGGTTGGCTGATTATGTACTAAAAGATCGTTGGGTCCTAGCAGTGTCCGGCACGCATGGCAAAACAACAACAAGTAGTTTATTAGCTTGGATTTTGCAAGATGCTGGTATGGCTCCAGGCTTCTTAATCGGTGGTGTGCCAGCAAACTTTGGTGAAACAGCTCGGTTAGGGGATACGCCCTTTTTTGTAATTGAAGCAGACGAATACGATACGGCCTTTTTCGATAAACGTTCCAAGTTTGTACATTATCATCCACGTACTTTGGTGGTGAATAATCTGGAATTTGATCATGCAGATATTTTTGATGATCTAGCAGCAATTCAAAAACAATTTCATCATGTTATTCGCACCGTGCCATCAGAAGGATTGCTAATTACCCCCTCTCATGTAGATGCGATTGAACAAGTAATAAGGATGGGATGTTGGACACCTCAAAAAACGTTTGGCCTTAATGAAGGTAAATTGCGAGCTGAAAATATAGCTGATGATGGCAGCCAATTTGATGTGGCAGATGAAGGTGATAAAAAAGCCTCGGTAAGTTGGTCGATGCTGGGATTGCACAATGTGAGTAATGCACTGGCAGCGATTGCAGCTGCCCACCATGTTGGAGTATCTATTGAACATGCATGTGAAGCATTAAATCGCTTCAAAGGTATAAAGCGACGAATGGAATTGTGTGGAGAGGTGAAGGGTATACGTGTTTATGATGATTTTGCCCATCACCCAACTGCAATTGCCACCACCCTTAATGGTTTGCGAGCTAATATTGGTGAACGTAAGTTGATCGCCATTTTGGAGCCACGTTCCAACACAATGAGAATGGGTGTACATCAGCAGACTTTGGCTGAGTCATTACAAGCGGCTGATCAGGTAATATTATTTGAAGGACAGGCTTTAGATTGGCCATTATCAGACGTGCAACAACAACTGGGACAGAAAGCCAGAGTTGAAGATAGCATTGATGACATCGTAGGTATAATCACTGCTGAAGCACAAGCCGGTGATGAAGTGTTAATAATGAGTAATGGTGGTTTTGGTGGTATACACCAGCGGATCCTCACTGCATTGGAACAGCGATGACTGATAAGCAACAGATTGCTCTGGCAATAACTGGTGCATCAGGTGCACCCTATAGTAAACGTCTACTTGAGGTGTTGCTAGAACGGGGTATAACTGTTCATCTGATGGTCTCGGCTGCTGGTCGAATTGTGCTTGCTGACGAGTTGGATTGGAAATTGCCAGCAAGATCGAGTGATGTTCATAAAATGCTGGTAGCTGAATTTCAATGTGATGCTGAATTATTACAGGTTTATGGTGAACAACAATGGAGTTCACCACTGGCAAGTGGTTCACATCGAATTAATACGATGATTATTTGCCCGTGCACTATGGGAACATTATCGTCAATTGCCTGCGGAAGTAGTGATAATCTTATCAATCGTGCAGCCGATGTGATGATTAAAGAAAATCGCAAGTTGATTATTGTCCCACGAGAAGCACCTTTTTCAGCTATTCATTTGGAGAATATGCTTAAATTGGCACGCCTTGGGGTGAGTGTATTGCCTCCTAATCCCGGTTTTTATTTTAAACCCAAGACGTTATCAGATATTGTTGATTTTGTTGTTGCCAGAATACTGGATCAAGCAAATATTGAGCATCAACTTTTGCCAAGATGGGGCGAGTAAAAAATCAGTCTATATTGAAATATAGAGTCGTTTATAATTAGCGAATAATTTAGGTCGAGATACGTAATGTCAGATATTGAAATCGCACAACAGGCCAAAATGGAGGAGATTTCCTCACTGGCTCAACAACATTTAAGCTTGGATCCACTTCAACTTGATTCATACGGCCGCTATAAAGCCAAAATTTCTTTAGATGTAATGTCTGATTTAGCTGACAAGGCTGATGGTAAATTAATCTTGGTTACAGCTGTTAGCCCAACCCCAGCTGGTGAAGGTAAAACCACTACGACAATTGGTTTAAGTGATGCCTTAAACCGTATTGGCAAGAAATCTATGGTGTGTGTGCGTGAACCATCAATGGGGCCTTGTTTTGGCATGAAAGGTGGAGCTGCCGGTGGTGGCTATGCCCAGGTTGTACCGATGGAAGACATTAATCTGCACTTTACCGGTGATCTCCATGCTATTGGTGCGGCACATAACTTGTTAGCAGCCATGATTGATAACCATATTCATCATGGCAATACTTTAGATCTGGATGTACGGAAGATCACTTGGGGTCGGGTGATGGATATGAATGATCGTGCGCTGCGTCAAATTAATGTTGGCTTAGGTGGTACCGCCAATGGGTTTCCTCGTGAAGATGGGTTTGATATCGTCGTTGCTTCTGAAGTGATGGCAATATTTTGTCTTTCAAACTCACTTAAAGAGTTAAAACAGCGCCTTGGTAATATCTTAATAGGATATTCACGTGATGGTACAGCACGATTAGCAAAAGATTTAAAAGCCCATGGTGCTATGGCAGCTTTGCTTAAAGATGCTTTGAAACCAAACTTAGTTCAGACCTTAGAAAACAATCTTGCCTTTGTTCATGGTGGTCCATTTGCCAATATCGCGCATGGCTGCAATTCTGTTATTGCTACTAAAATGGCACTTAAAATGACCGATTATGTGGTAACAGAAGCAGGATTTGGTGCTGATTTGGGTGCTGAAAAATTTATTGACATTAAATGTAGGAAAGCGGGAATTAAACCTGATGTGGCAGTAATTGTTGCAACAGTAAAAGCACTTAAATATCACGGCGGTGTTGATGTTCAAGATTTAGCTAAAGAGGATTTAACTGCCTTAGAACGTGGTATGTCTAATTTGAAACGTCACTTGAATAATCTGCAACAACATTTTAATTTACCTTGTGTGGTTGCTATTAATCACTTTGATCAAGATAGTGATGCTGAAATTAACTTGATACAAACTACAGTTGAATCTTATGGTGCAAAAGCAGTGGTCGCTAAACACTGGGCACAGGGTGGTGCTGGAGCTGAAGATTTAGCTCATACTGTATTAGAGGCATTAGATAAAAATAATCAGGAATGTCAGTTTCTATACTCAGATAATGACTCTTTATGGGATAAAATGTCGGCAGTAGCTAAAAAGATTTATGGCGCTAGTGAGATAGTTGCAGATAAAAAAGTACTTGCCAAAATAGCTAAATTTAGTGAAACACATGGCCACATCCCAGTCTGTATGGCAAAAACACCTTATTCATTTAGTGGCGACCAAACTTTACGTGGTGCAGTATCTGGGCATGTTATTACTATTCGGGATGTGCGATTATCCCGTGGTGCAGAGTTTATGGTGGCCTTATGTGGCGATATCATGACTATGCCAGGCTTGCCTAAACATCCTGCTGGTGAACAAATTGATCTTTCTGATGATGGCACCATCAGCGGTTTATTTTAATTTGTCGTGATGTCAGAATTTAGACTGTTGGGATATCTGATGCCTTTTCCAGTTGAACGGTATTAACAGGAACGATAAGTTTAACGCCTTCTTGTTCCATAATATCTACAATCGATAGATTGATATCTTCTCTGTATTCCAGATATTGAGCAAAGTCAGTCGTTTTTATGAAGATATACAGTTCAAGCTCTTGTGCATAGTCACCAAATTCAATGAATCGTACTCGCGAAGCCTCAGAATCAATGTGTTCATTTTGAGCAATGAGTTCACGAATGCTTGCGAGTACCGAACGCATTTGTGTTGGTGTCACATCATAAGATAATTTCAAATGACATCGATACTGGATTTTGTCACGTTGGGTAAGGTTTTCTATTAAACCATGTGCAAATAATGAGTTTGGAATAGATACAACCGTTCTCGATAGTGTTCTAAGCTGGGTTGAACGCAAACCTATTTCTTCTACTATGCCTAATGTAGTGTCAAATTTACAGAAGTCACCCACTTTAACAGGCTGTGCAGCATAAATTGTAATAGAACCAATTAAATTTTCTAATGATTTTTGAGATGCCATAGCAACTGCTATACCTCCTACACCTAGACCAGCAAGAAGAGCAGTTAATTCATAGCCAAGATTATCAAACCAGGTAAGGAAGGCTATCAAAATGATGAGCAGCTTCAGGCTTGTGGTTGCAGGTTTTAATAATACAACTGCATCAGTTTGGCCATTACGTTTCATTCGATCAGCAAAGCGACTAACGACAAAACCAACTAGTCCGATAGCGATCCATGCAACTGCAACAATGAGTAGAGTTTGAGCTTCAAAAATTACCTTGGTAATGTAAGAAGGTGAAATTGAATCAAAAAGGATCCGAACAATAATGATTGTGATTAGAAATCGGAAAGGACCAACAAGAAACTTCTGAAGTCTGTGTTCAGCCAGTATTTGTTTATATTGTAGAATTTTTAGTATGGGAAAGGTAATAACATAACTGATGATAAAGGCAATAATAAGAATGCCTAGCAGCATGACAAATTGCCATATCTCAAGCCCTAAAAAAGTATAATCAGGGAAAAAATCAGATAACTTGTCACCGATTTCACCATAGCCAAACTCATCATAGAGTTGCGGTATTTGAGCAACGGTAACGTTAGCTACCTTCCAAATAAAAACACCATTACCTCTGGGAACACGTTGCATTAAAATATCAACTGAACCATCTTGAGTTTTCAGAGTTGTGATACGGTCACGATAGCTTGGCAGCCCATCCTCACTATGACCTTTAGGCTCATTACTTAAGTCAGTGAAATCGACGGTTATTGCTCGCTTGCCGAGTATGGCAAGTTTACGTGCTATTTGAGGGCTGTCATATTCCTCGGTAGTAAAAGGAAGATTTCTTAAATCAAGGTAGTTGATAGCTCGAATAAAATCTTTTTCCTCAAGACTTTTTGCTAAATTGATAAAACTTGATCGTGGAGTGATACGATTGAATTCATCATAAGGTCCTTTAGATGCTTCCTCAGTCATGTCTTCAATTATTTTAGCTTTTTCTTCTGCTTTTTCAGAAACTTCAAGAAGAGTAGGAGATGCTTCTTCTTCAGCAATTACATGGCTAGATAAAAAAAGAACCGATAGAATAACTAGAAACTGTATAAATGTTATTTTCATAACCAAAAAATCCGTGTGTAGAAAGAAAGCCATTTGGCTATGTGTATTGTGAGAACGAATATTGTACTTTACCAGAATAGATAGTTTAGAGTATTGAATTGTTATGTGATGTTTTTCAAGAAACAAACTAATGTGTAATTAGGATAAGCAATGAGTGAACATAAAAATAATGGTTCGAACCGATTTAAAAAAGAGGGTGTATATAATGCGCTCTGGGAAGAAAAATTCGATAAGATATTAACGCCGTTTGATGAGTTTTTACATCGTCAGACAACCAGTGGCCTTTTACTGATGGTCATGGCTATAGTGGCTTTGCTAATTGCTAATAGTTCATATTTTCCTATATACGAGAAGGTTCTTCACACTTATTCAGGTGTTCATATTGGTGATTGGTCTATCAAGATGACAATAGGACATTGGGTCGATGATGGCCTGATGGCTTTATTTTTCTTTGTAGTAGGGATGGAGCTCAAGCGGGAGTTTCTGGTTGGAGAACTTGCTGAATTACGTAATGCGATGTTACCAATTGGTGCAGCAATCGGTGGTATGGTCATCCCAGCATTAATTTACTTTGTGATTAATCCTCAAGGTGAGGCGGCAGAGGGATGGGGAATTCCTATGGCAACTGATATTGCATTTGCAGTGGGTGCATTGGCTTTGCTTGCAGGCAGGGTTCCGAAAGCACTAATTACCTTTTTAGTCGCTTTAGCTATTGTCGATGACCTCGGTGCGGTTTTAGTGATAGCCTTTTTTTACACTGATACGATTGCGACTACACCATTGATGATTGCAGCAGGTATCTTTGGTTTGTTAATTACGCTTAACCTTGCTGGTATTCGTAAGACAACACCGTATTTTATTCTCGCTGTTTGTTTATGGTATATGCTTTATCAATCAGGCGTACATGCAACAATAGCCGGTGTTCTAGGGGCATTTACTGTGCCTACCATCCCTAAATATAATCCAAACTTGTTCAGTAAGCAGGTTAAAAATCTGATGGAACGTTTTGATAAAATAGCGACACCTAAAAAGAGTGTTTTAACTGATCACGAGTTACGGGCTGTAGTAGAAACGCTAGATGAAGGTGTTAACAATGTCGAATCACCGCTGCAAAGGTTAGAGCATAAATGGCATATGCCAGTTGCTTATTTAGTGATCCCTATTTTTGCTTTGGCTAATGCAGGTATTCCATTAAATATGGCTAGTTTTGATCAGATGATGACAGAGCCCGTTTTCCTGGGAGTGGGTTTAGGTTTGATATTGGGCAAGTTTGTAGGTATCACCGGTGTGTGTTGGCTAATGCTTAAAATGAATATAGCTACTCTGCCAAAAGAAACAAGCTTCAATCAAATTGCTGGGGTATCTTTATTGGCAGGGATTGGATTTACCATGTCTATTTTTGTTGCTCAATTGGCATTTAACGGACAAGAAGAGTTATTACTATTGGCCAAAACTGCAATTTTGTTTGCTTCTTTAATCGCAGGTGTAACAGGTTATATCTGGTTATACTTAGCCAGTAACTCCACTGCTTCAGTCAAAGGAGAGTCTTAATTCGAACTTAGATATCGTATTAGGCGTTGCTACGCTGTTTTTTAATAAGATCATAGGCAACCTGGATTTCTTTTGCTTGTTCTGTTGCGACTGCGATCATATCTTCAGGTAGACCCTGACCAATTAGTTTGTCTGGATGATATTGGCTAATTAACTTTCTATAAGCACGTTTAATTTCTTGGTCAGTATTATCTTTAGTCACACCAAGGGCTTTGTAGGCATCATCTAATGCTGAAGCAGAACTTGTTGAGCCGTGGGAAAAATGGGACTGATTAAGCACCATCTCCAACATTTGTTTAAATTCGGCACGGCTATATCCCAAGTGAAGAGCTATTTCTTCAAGCAAGGATTGCTCAGCCTGATCGAGTTTTCCATCAGCTAATGCCATTACAATCAGGTACATCAATAACACTTGCTTTAAGTGCAAGGTATGGCCACAGACAGCCATAAACTGTTCTAAGGCGGCGGTAATATTAAAATCGGTAGCAGAGCCACGTTTAAATTGGTCAATGGCTTGCTGGCGATGCTCTGCTGACATGCCATTCTTTTTAATGAATTGTTCAACATGAGCAATTTCATCTTTAGAGATATGGCCATCTGATTTGGCCAGTTTACCCATTAAAACAAAAATAGTTTCAAGGAAAACAGCTTTGCGTTGTCCTGTACCTAGTGGATTTATACCGCCAATACCATAATCTTTGGCACGATCAATACTGCTACCGATCAAGTAGCCTATAAATGCCCCAAATAATCCTAGAAAGTAATAGCCTAAAAAGGCAAAAATATATTTAAACATGATGATTAACTTTTATTTGAGAGCACACGAGGACTGAAACTAACTGTAAGTAGCAAAATAGAGTTTTTAGACGATAGCTGATTAATCCAATAAACCATCAAGTCCAGTATCAAGTTCGAGCATTACAGCTACTTTCTCAGCAATATCCCGTTCATTGAATCCTAGTTGTTGCCATTCTTTAACAGGGAACTCAGCGAGTAATTCTTCTTCGTCTTTGTTGTTGGAATCACTAATATATTTAGCTACAAATATAGCACAACTAGGTAAGGATATTGGTTCAAAGCTCAAAGGTTCACCTGATTTGGCAATTGTATCAATCAAGTCATCAGAGAATTGCCAGAAACGACAAAGTTCAGCACATACTTCATGACTGGTATAGTCTAACTGTTCACGCTCACTTTCAAGACGAGAATCACCATCTTTGATCTGTTGGTCAATAACCTGAGCAGCTACGGGATCCCCCAAATGAATCAAGATATTACCCAGGTCACTGATTAATCCTGCAGTAAAGAGTATGTCACTGTCCTCAAATTTAGCCTCATCTGCCAGCCATTTTGCATAGGTGGCGGTACGAAAACTACCAACCCAGAAGTCTTCAACATTCATGTTGGGAAGCTCAGGCATAGCACTGATGATACCTGAGGCAATAACTAGTTTTTTAAGTTCAGACATGCCGAGCATAACAAGAGCTTGATTGATTGAACCAATTTTTCTTGAGAGCCCGAAATGAGCTGAATTAACTAATCTCAATACTTTCATTGAAATGATTTGTTCTTTTTCAACATTTTCAGCAATTGCATCAAAACTAGAATCTGGATTACTTGCCTGAGATATCAGTGTTCTAACCACTTCTGGAACTTGTGGAACATTATCGATATGGTTAAATAATTGATGTATTTCTGACTTCATTATTGATGATCTCTTTAAATTGAATAATAATATTTATTCGTCAAGCCTACTATTAAAGGTGCTACTTGTCTGAGCTGTCTATCACATTAAGATAAAGCAAGATGATACCCAAAACACCAAATATCCAACTCAGAGTTGGCATTCCTGCAACCATAGTTGGAGCGTAACCATCTAGGCCTTTGATAATAGCTGCACCAATTACAAAGGCGGCACCACTAAGGGCAGCAGCACTTCGATAGCTGGCATTACGCACTTCTTGTTGGAGTTTTTTAAGATCTTGTGATGATAATTGCATTTTTAACTTACCATCTTGTGCTTGTTGGCCGAGCTCATAGAACATGCTAGGTAATTTAGGTAAAAACTCTGCCCAGTTGGGGGCTTCCTGTTGCACGTTTTTTATGGCTGCTTGCCAGCCCATTTTTTCATGCATCCATTGCTCAAGAATTGGTTTGGCAGTTTTCCACAAATCCAGTTCAGGATAGAGTTGGCGGCCTAGTCCTTCAATATTAAGCAGAGTTTTTTGTAACAATACTAATTGTGGCTGGACTTCCATATTAAAACGGCGGGCGGTCTGGAATAATCGTAATAATAATTGTCCGAATGATATTTCTTTAAGCGGTCGGGCAAAAATAGGTTCACAGACACTGCGAATGGCAGCTTCAAATTCCTCAACACGGGTTTCTGCGGGTACCCAGCCAGATCGGATATGCAACTCAGCAACACGGCGATAATCATGATTGAAAAATGCTAAAAAGTTATCGGCCAAATACTGTTGATCTTCAGGAGCCAGGGTACCCATAATTCCAAAATCAACAGCAATATAACGTGGGCTTTCTGGATTACTGATATCTACCATGATGTTGCCGGGATGCATGTCAGCATGGAAGAAGCCATGTTTGAATGCCTGTGTGAAGAATATTTCAACACCAATTTCAGCTAGTTTTCCCAGATTGATATTATTGGCTTTTAACTCTGCAATATCACCAATGGGAATGCCATAAATTCGTTCTTGTACCAGTAGATTAGTTTTGGTTAAAGCCCAATTTATTTCAGGCACATAAAGTAGGTTGGAACTTTCAAAGTTACGACGTAACTGTGATGCTGATGCAGCTTCCCGCATCATATCCAATTCATCAAACAGGTTTTTTTCCAATTCGCAAACAACTTCTCTTGGGCGTAGCCGTTTTCCCTCAGACCAAAAACGTTCAGCTAAACTAGCTAGAGTGTATAACAAATTAATGTCACGACGAATGCTTTTTTCAATATTAGGCCGAACAATTTTAATGATAACTTCTGAGCCATCAATTAGCTGGGCAGCATGTACTTGAGCGATGGAAGCAGATGCAAGGGGCTGTTGATCAATATGTGAAAAATACTCATCTAAAGAGTGATCACCATAGGCTTGTTGAATTATGGCTAATGCCTGTTCATTTGGAAAGGGTTCAACTTGATCTTGCAGTTTGGCCAATGAGTTGGCGATATCATCTGGTAACAGGTCACGTCTGGTCGACAATATTTGACCAAATTTAATAAAAATTGGGCCAAGATCCTGCAAGGCTAAACGTAATCGTTCACCACGTGGAGCAGTTGCATTATGTGTCCAGCGATAAGGTGATAGATAACTTAAATAACGCAGAGGACGTAGCAGATGTGTGGCTTGAATAATGTCATCCAGACGATGCTTTGCTAGCACATGGTTGATTTGAATCAGTCGAAAAAAGTGTTGTGGTTTCATTAACTAATCAGCCTGTTAATGCGTGCTTCAAGTCGGTCAAAATCTGCTCGTAGTGTATCAATATCTACCAAGAAGTCTTTAATTTGAGATTTGTCAGGTAAGATACGTGTTTCTTCACGCAAGTATTCAGCTATATTTTCTTGCATAGATTGGTGGGTATTTTTTGCCCAGCCAGCAAGTTGTCTAATACCATGGGCAATGGGATAAGAAAGTGTGTCACCGGTAATGCGTGCAATCTGTTGTTCCCAATCAAAATCAAATCCTTCGAGTATGTCACGTAGTTGTTTGGCAAACTGTACGTTGCCATGAATATCAATTTTAGAAGAAAAAAGGCTATCTGGTTGGGCGCCTAATGTAAGCAATGTCATCGCGCTGCCTGTGATGGTCAAATCTGCAGTTTGTTCCTTATCTGTTGTGAGTTGCAATTGTTGATTAGTCACTATTACGCTAATGGTTTGATTGAAATCTTTAATATGGATTGCAATACAGTGTTGTTCAAACAGGTCTAGTTTGGCTTTTGTTTCTGGATCTTGAGCCAAAGTGGTATTTAATGCCAATGCTAAGGGCTTAAGTAATGAGTTCAAAATTTGTAGCCACTATGAAGGGCAACGATACCAGCAGTCATATTGTGAAAATCACAACGCTCAAATCCTGCATCAACCATCATTTGTTTCATTGTTTCTTGATCGGGATGCATGCGGATAGATTCTGCTAAATAACGATAGCTGTCTTCATCATTAGAGAATACTTTGCCTATTTTGGGTAGTAGTTTGAATGAATAAGTATCATAAAGAGGTGCTAACCATTCTGAAGGTTTTGAAAACTCGAGAACTAACAATCGGCCGCCCGGTTTTAATACGCGATACATTGAACGTAATGCAGCATCTTTATCGGTGACATTGCGAAGCCCAAATGCGATGGTGATACAATCAAAACTGTTATCAGGAAAAGGTAGACATTCGGCATTAGCTTGAACGTAGTTAATATTGCCAATAACACCCTCATCCGTTAATCGATCACGACCAACATTCAGCATGCTAGCGTTGATATCAGCCAAAACAACTTGACCAGTGCCACCAACCAGCTTTGAGAATTTAAGTGCTAAATCACCAGTGCCACCGGCGATATCGAGGATTTTGGCTCCACGTCTAATACCGCTGGTATGAATAGTGAAACGTTTCCATAAACGATGAACACCCATCGACATCAGATCATTCATTAGATCATATTTGCCAGCAACCGAGTGAAAGACTCCAGCTACGTGTTTAACTTTATCCTCGGTAGGGACTTCCCGATAACCGAAATGGGTGGTTTTTTCCTGTTCCACAAGTTTTACCCTTGTCGTTGATAACCTGCTTGTTGAAGCCGGTTTAAATAATCTCGCCAGCGGTGCTCCTGCTCGGTAGCCAGATTGCGCAAATAATCCCAAGTAAATAGGCCGCTATCATGACCATCATCAAAATAAATTTTGAGCGCATAGTTACCGCAAGGTTCCAGCTGCTTGATACCAATCTGTTCTTTACCTGTTTGCAGTACTTCCTGCCCTGTGCCATGACCACGCACTTCCGCAGAAGGTGAAAAAACTCGCAGATATTCAGCAGGCAAATTATAACTATCACTGCCATAAGTCAGTTCCAGACTTTTTGACTGCGAGTGTAAGGTTATTTCTGTCGGAGGTGAATTATTTATCATCAGCTAACTTTACAGAATATAGCGGGAAAGATCTTCATCTTGTACTAGGATGGATAATTGCTGATTTACATAAGCTGCATCAATTGAGATATCAGAGGCATCATCAGCAGTATTAAATGACAGTTCTTCAAGCAGTTTTTCTAGCATAGTGTGCAGGCGACGTGCACCTATATTTTCAGTTTGTTCGTTTACCTGCCAAGCTAATTCAGCAATACGCTGAAGGCCATCTTCGGTGAAAGATAGTGTTGAACCCTCAGTGCCTAATAATGCTATGTATTGCTCAGTTAGTGATGCATCAGGTTCAGTTAAAATACGTACAAATTCATCTGCACCTAAAGCATCCAGTTCAACTCGAATAGGTAAACGGCCTTGTAGCTCTGGGATTAGGTCAGAGGGCTTACTGAGGTGGAATGCACCAGAGGCAATAAATAGAATATGGTCAGTTTTCAACATGCCATATTTTGTTGATACGGTGCTACCTTCAACTAGAGGCAATAGATCACGCTGCACACCAGCACGAGATACATCGGCACCGCCACTTCCACCTTCACTACGGTGGGTGATTTTATCGATTTCATCTAGGAAAACGATACCATTTTGTTCAACAGCATCAATAACCTGGGCTTTTAAATCTTCTTCATTGATTAGTTTGTCTGCTTCTTCTTCAGCGAGAGCACGCAATGCTTTTTCGACAGTTAATTTACGAGTTGTTGTCCGTGAAGAGCCCATATTTTGGAAGATATCTTGTAACTGATTGGTCATTTCTTCCATGCCTGGTGGTGACATGATCTCAACCCCAACACTAGGTGCATTCAGTTCGAGCTCAATTTCACGATCATTTAATTTTCCTTCACGTAACATTTTTCTGAAACGTTGACGGGTAGTGGAATCATCTTCTGTTTCCTGATCACGAGCTGGGCGCAATAATGTATCCAGAATACGATCTTCGGCAGCATCTTCCGCACGTGTTTGTACAGTTTCAATAGCTTGATCACGCAACATCTTCATCGCCATTTCTGCAAGATCACGAATTATGGATTCAACATCACGACCGACATAACCTACCTCAGTAAATTTAGTAGCTTCAATTTTTATAAATGGTGCATTGGCAAGTGTAGCCAAGCGGCGAGCAATTTCAGTTTTACCAACCCCCGTTGGACCAATCATTAGAATATTTTTCGGTGTGATTTCATGTTGCAATTCAGCTGAAAGTTGCTTACGGCGCCAGCGATTACGCAAAGCAATAGCAACAGCCTTTTTTGCAGCCTGTTGGCCGATAATATGTTTGTCTAGTTCTTGAACAATTTGTTTTGGTGTTAATGCTTGCATAGTAGTGTGTTATGACTCGCTTTCTAATGTTTCAATAGTGAGGTTGTGATTGGTGTAGATACAAATGTCGGCAGCAATATTAAGTCCTTTTTCGACAATATCCCGTGCACTTAAATCGGTGTTTTCAATCAAGGCGGTTGCTGCAGACTGGGCAAAAGGGCCTCCAGACCCAATAGCCATTAGACCATTTTCAGGTTCAATGACATCGCCATTACCAGTAATGATGAGTGATGATTTACTGTCGGCAACTGCTAATAATGCTTCCAAGCGACGCATCATTCGATCCGTACGCCAGTCTTTAGCAAGTTCAAGTGCACTACGTGTCAGATTACCTTGATGTTTTTCGAGTTTAGCTTCAAATCGTTCA
>Ga0164313_10003338_pt1 | contig 14326 bp, 13 predicted proteins | sample GuaBasSedimGuay4_FD_113735 | JGI IMG/M metagenome (GOLD analysis project Ga0164313, IMG submission 113735) | Subseafloor sediment microbial communities from Guaymas Basin, Gulf of California, Mexico - Guay4, Core 4569-4, 0-3 cm | ecosystem: Environmental > Aquatic > Marine > Hydrothermal vents... | reverse complement strand
CTCTGCAATTTATCAGAAGCCTGCGCAATGCTTTGAGGTCTACCAGGCCCTTCTTGGAGAAACTAGCCTTCTTCAGGCGAGCCATGAATGCCTATATATGAGAAACTTTACCAACACCGTTTGTAATTTCCTGAGGCGCTGGAGGAACACTTTCGGTGCCTCTTTAAAACTGTCCAGAGCTCTGCCCCACTTTGGGATTGTTTCCGTCGGAAGCAAGTTCTTCTTGCACAAAGACTCATTCCCCGAGAGTGCGGTCTACTTCCATCGCGCCTGATTGCCATGCCAAATTGTATATATGCGGTCATCGGCTGCTTTCTAGCCTTGACGAACATCCACGGTAAACCCGGAAGCCAGGATGCCTTCGTCCTCGAGATTGATGCGTCTAATCCAAAAGGTGGATTGATGGAAGTATTTTTTGATGTTGGTCGTGACTACAGCCACCTGGATTGGACGACGTTCGAGCTTCCGCCTTCCGGAGAACTGAAGACTTATCGGTTCGAGTTGGCCGCGAGGCCGATCAAACGAATTCGGATCGATCCGGCTCAGAGCGAAACACTCATGCGGATTGGCCAAGTCCGCCTGCTCACACCCGCCGGCGAGACGTTGGCATACTGGGGTCCCCATGACCTCACTATCATGAATCAGATCGATTCGATTCAGATTGTAGATGGGGTCGCGGTCATCACCATCCCCGCCGACTCGAATGATCCGATGATTTTCTTACGAGGCTCGCCGGGTGAGGCCACCACACGATGGCTGGGGTACCGGCTGGTTGGAAAGGCCGAAATCGTCGCAATTGCCATTCTGCTTGTATCCGCGATCTCTATCAGTTGGTGGGGAGCGTTCACGGCTCTGGTACAATCTCCGAACGGGAACAGCAGGAAAGGGGTGGGACTTGCAGCCGCTTCAACTTTTCTCTTTGTGTTTGGATGCCGTCTGGCCCTGCTGGACCAGTTTAGCAGCCCTATTCCCTATTGGGATGAATGGGATTCCGATTTACATTTCCTGATACTCCCTTTTCAAGACGGCTATCTACACTGGAGCGCTCTGTTCGAGCAACAGAATGAGCATCGAATTCTTTTGACACGGATCATAGCTATCTTTGGGTTCATCCTGAACGGTGAATATGATCCCCGAATCGGGATGCTAGCGGGAGCGTTTATGTGGTCTGCTGGCATTGCTCTGATTTCCGCGGCTGCGTTCTCTCTCTTACCGAGGAAGTGGTACATTGCATTGATACCCTTCTGGATCGTCACGGCCTTGCCGTTCGATTTTGCCAATCTGACTTGGGGTGGACAGTCACAGATGTATGCATTGGGGCTCATGGCAACATGTGTTCTGGCTCTCGCCGCGACGGCCTATCCGACCCGTCTCCAGTTCATTGCTGCTGCATGCGCCTCTATTGCTTCACTGTTCACAATGGGTTCAGGTTATGTCGCACCTTTGATCGCAGCAGGCGTGGTCATGGTGCGAACAATCGAAACACGAATCTGTTGGAAAATTCGACTCCTATACGGTTCTGTCTTCACGGTCACCGGAATTTACGGATTACTGATTTACGAAAATTCCCCGAGACACGCTCCGACTTATGCAGAGACAACAGTCGAATTCTGGCGTGCATTTCAGGGTTTTGCTTCATGGCCCCTGTCAACTGGTTATGGTACCTTCTTGGTAATCTGGACTCCGTGGCTTTTATTGGCAACTGTTTTGTTTTTCTGGAAGGACCAATCCAGAAGAGCGACAGTTGGTTGGTTGGCATTTGGCCTAGGGTGTTGGGCGCTCGTACACATGGTCGGGTTGGCGTACTCTCGCCCAGATTTGTCGGATCCGCCAGCGGGCAGGTATCTCACTACTCTTTTTACGCCCATCTCGACTATCGTCTGCGCGGTTGTATATCTCTTCCAGAGAAAGATCCGTATGCTCATCAAGATCACAACTCTCATTTTCGTAGCGATTGTCAGCATCGCCGTAGGAAAAGTCGGATTGCATGGGTTTGAAGGAGCGCGCAGACACATGGGGCGACAATCGATCCACGCTGACATCATCGGACAGTATCTAAGGACAGGCGATCGCCAGCTATTGGCTAGCCTTCCACTCTACACAACACCATATTGGAGTAGCAACGAACTTGCCACGCGGTTGGAGTCCCCCGCTCTTGTAAACGCACTACCGTTCGAGCTGAGACAGCATGCTAAGAATCGCTTTTCGGACCAGAGTCTAAGATCCGATTCGCCCGGAGTTCTGACACAAATAGCTGAGGCAATTATGAATATTGGCGTGGTTCTCGCAGGGTTTGCGGTCGTTCTATTCTTCACAGTCGTGTTCTTGCCTATTCAGAAGTTCAACGAACATGTTTCTAGAGGAGGCCAAAGGAGTAAACGGTTATAATTCATATTTGACTCTGTGCGGGTCTGACCTGAGGCCGAAGACGGGCGTCCCAAAAAAAATGAACACGAACGGACTGACAGCTGGAAACGAAGTGATCGATCGACTCGGCAGCTCGGCTTGTTCTGATGTAGTGAACCTGATGGTAGGGAAAGTTAGATCCGAGGATCAGTATCAGGAAAAACTTGCGCAGGATGGCCTCGTTTTTGCGTGTTCGGAACAGACCCAGTATCAACCCGATCCCAAGGGCCAGCCCCACGAAGTTGTAGCGCGCGCACCACCATTCCGGCGATCTGAAGACCTTTCCGAGCACAAAGAGTACACTCGAAAAACCGGTCCGATCATGGAGTATTTCGAGTCGGCCAGTTGCCCTTCTTCGAGGAGCGCCGAAAGGGCATCGAATCGAACTTTGCCGTCCCCGACCACCCAGTGTTCGGATACAAACAGAATGACCAGTCCGACGGCGATCAACAGAAACTCGAGAGGTCTTTTGTATCCGGGTTCTTCTTTCGTCTGAAAACCACTCACAGGGTCATGTCTAGAATTCGAATGGGTGGAAGTCGATTCGGGAATCCGGCTCCGTCCGATATACGTCCGTCGCGGCAGGTCATCGGGCAATCAATCCTTGGCTTATGCCTTTGTTTCGGCCAGATTCGAACTATACGCGCGCCCTACCAGTCCGATCTCAATTCCCATCAGAGTCTCGCCCGCCGGTTGTATCTGATTCTCTGGATCGCACTCGCCACCGTTCATCTGACGCAATCCGTGTGGATTTCAGGTTGGACCGATGTGCCTAGTACCTCGGGTGACGGCCAGCTGAACAATATGTTGCTCGAGCATGGCTTCCAGGCGCTCCGAGGTGTGTATCCCTTCAGTTCGCCCGGTCAGTTTTATCCGGTCGAGGGGACCCTGGCCTACAGCGATGCCCATTGGGGAACTCTGCCGGTATACGCCGCGGCTCGGACGCTCGGTTTTTCGGTATGGACCGCTTTTCAGGTCTGGGCTGTGGTGCTCGCTGCGGCGAACGGGTTCGCCGTCCTTTACCTGACCCGCGTTTGCCGGATTCCGTGGGTTCTGGCCGGGCCGATCTGTTTCATTGGGGCAATCGGAACGGGGTCAGGCTTTGTAGTTTGTAGTTGACCCTTCCTGAGGGGGCAATCGGGAGGAGTCAGGTCGTGTAGTTTGTAGTAAACCTTCTTCCGGTAAAGCTGGACTGTGTTTTGCGATGGCTCGACCGCTGCGCATGGAGTATGAGGGAGAGCCTTGATGGGCTGCTCAAGAAAGTGACACGCACCCGAAAAAATGCCGAAGACGACGGGAAATCTGCCTACTGGAAAGTGGCCGTCGCGGCGGTCTTGAAGGAGCAAACGACAGTCACGCACCGTTGGTTGCAGGACAATCTGGCGATAGGTTCGCTGGACAGAATAAGCCAGCAGATCGAAACTGCGGCATGGAGGGCGATCCCGATCGAAAATGTGCAAGAAAACTACAATCTACAAAGCCTGACCCCATCGAATGAGATTACGGGTCACCGGCAGGGCCCCGCGGGATGCTCCCTGAAAAAGGTCTCCAGCTTTTCCTCCGCCATCTCCAACTCAGCCTCGCTCAAGGCCCTATACTTGTGATCAAACGACCATCCGTATCCCCACCGGTACCAGGTATTGAAATAAGGACTCCCGCCCATCCGGACGCCCTCATACATCAGCCTGGCAAGGGCTTCATCACCGGTGCGGGCGAGAACACACTCGCGAAGCGCCAGGTCCGCCGCCAACCGTTCCTCCTCGGTCCCTCCCTTCCAATACGCGATATCGTGAACCAGACAGCAATCGCACCAGTCGGATTCGTCGATCAGGGAGTGGTCCGGAAAAAGGGAGCAGCCGTCACTGGTGAAGTCACTGATGCCCACCCGTTTCGAGCACGAGAGCTGGGCCGGCAGCAGAAGCGCCGCAACCAGGAAACACAGGGCTCCAGTCCTTGACCGGAGGGTCCTTTTCATATCCGGAAAACCATCGCTCGTTCGCTCTACTGCGGCCCATCCGGTACCACAACCTTCAGCGACATCGGAAGAACCTCCACCTCAAGCTTCGTATCCATTTCATGGATCTCGCCATCGGTGTGCACCGGACCGGGCAATTGTCTGAGAATGTCAAACCGGCCGGAACTGATGGTTACCACGTGAGAACTGCGGTCCATTTTCCCGGAAAAGAGCCGGGTCAGCAACCCGGGCACGCAGACTGGGTTGGACGTGGTTATCCCAACCAGATCCAGCCGCCCGTCGTCGAGGCTGGCTCCCGGTGCGATGTGGGCCCCGTTTCCGTACTGGGTTGAGTTTGCCACCGAAAGAAGAAACGCATCGAAGACAACCGGGGCATTCCCTTCCGTCCCGATCTCGTAGCGCTGCATGCGGTAGGAACAGAACACGGACACCCCCAGTCCGAGATAGGTCAGGAATCCGCGCCGCTTCGAATCATTGAATCGGCGGCCCAGTTCCGCATCATATCCCACACCCATCACATTGAAGAAGGCCTGACCGTTGACCCGGCCGCTGTCGATGGTTCGAACGCCTCCCGTCAGCGCGACCTCGACCGCCCGATCAAAATCGAGGGGCAGACCCAGGTTCCGAGCCAATCCATTGCCGCTGCCCAGGGGAACCAGGCCAATTGGCACGCCGGTATTGACCAGGGCCGAGGCCACTTCGTTCATGGTCCCGTCTCCGCCCACCGACACGACCCGCTCGAATCCTTCCTCAATCGCGGAGAGAGCCAATTTCCTGGCATGAAGGTTACCCGTCGTCGTTCGAAATTCGGCCACCACCCCGCTCCGGGAAGTGAGAGCCGCAAGTCTCTCCCGGCACCGGGCTCGAGCCGCTCGTTTTCCCGCGACCGGGTTGACAATAAAGCAAATTTTCACAGTTCCAGAAATCCTCCGTCCCGTCTGATCAGAAAACCCGGTTTCTGGTCATGACATCAAAAAGCAGTTGTTCGAAGTTCACGACCACGCTTCCCCAGGTGATTCCGAGCGCTGTATCGCGAGCAGCCGCTCGGAGTGCCTTCCATTCCGCACGGCGGTGCATGAGCTCCCCGGCCTTTTCGAGGTAGTCCTGTGAGTCATCCAGCCGGGCGAGAACACCGTTTTCCCAAGACCGGATGAATTGCCGCCCGGCCGCATAGTCGTAGGTGAGAACCAGGAGTCCATTTGCCATGGCTTCCGTGACCACGTTTCCAAAAGTCTCGGTGATGCTCGGGAAAAGAAAGATATCGCCCGATGCGTAGTGGACAGCCAGGTCTTCGCCCAATCTCATGCCGCAATAGTGAAAATCGGGGTACCGCTTCCGCAGCGGGATATTCTCAGGACCATTGCCAACCAGAACAAAATGGGAACGTGGTTCAATCCGGCGCATCGCCTCGAAAGCTTTGACCGCCAGATCGACGTTCTTCTCCTTGGCCAGGCGTCCGACATAAACCACAGCCACGTCATCCGGCCCCAGACCCCAGGATCGCCGAAGATCCTCGCTCCGCCGTTCGGGACGGAAGAGATCGGTATCCACGCCACGCGCCATCACGGTTACATTCCGATACCCCTCCTGTCGCAGGGTCCCCTTCATCTCATCGGTCGGCACCATGGTGCAGTGGGTCCGGTTGTGAAAGTGTCGGAGATAGGCCACAGCAATGCCTTTGCCGAAACCAAAACCATAGTGCTCTCCATACTGATGGAAATTTGTATGGTAGCTCGAGGCGATCGGCAGGCCCAGACGTTCAGCCGCAGAAAGCGCGGCCCACCCGAGGGGACCCTCGGTCGCCAGGTGCACGATATCCGGCCTCTGCCGCCGCCACATCTTGATCAGACGGGGATAAACCGGCAGTCCCATCCTGAGCCCTTCGTATCGCGGCAAGGGCAAACCCGGCACGATCACATCGGTATAAGGATCCTCGCTGTCCGGAGCGTCTCGAGAGCCCTGCCTCGGGCGGACCACGGAAACCTCGTGGCCGCGATCCGCCAATCCACGGACGAGACGATTCAACGTCATCGCCACCCCGTTCACTTCAGGCGGAAAGGTCTCTGTTACCAGCGACAGGCGCATGAGGGTAGACAAGGTTGACGGGTGGAGGCTGAATCAGGCCATCCCGGGTGGGATGACCGTCTCCATAATCAGCCATCCCACGTGCCCGATGGTCGGACCGGATGGCTGGATTCTCTTCAGGGCATTCCCGGCGCCGAAGCGGCCGGTGGGATGGCTGCCTTTACTTCGAGGAGTTCGATATCAAATATCAGGGTGGACGCCGGTGGAATGCCCGGTCGGCCGGCATCGCCATAGGCCAGATCCGCGGGAATGTACAGCTTGATGGTTCCACCAACCGAGATCTTCTGCAGGCCCTGGGTCCAACCGGGTATGACCTGATTCAACTGAAACGAGGAGGGTTCACCCCGCGGGACCGAACTGTCGAACACCGATCCGTCGAGAAGCTTTCCGGTATAGTGGACCACGACAACATCCTCGGGCGAAGGATAGGCGCCACTGCCCGCCTCAATCACTTCGTAGCAGAGACCTGAGGCGAGCTTGATGATATCGGAATTGCTTTCGAGCTCTGCAAAATAGGCCGCCTCGGCACTCTTGCCGACCGTGCTTTTTTCGGCCAGAATCGACTCGGACCGGGCCGTCAGGTAATCTTGGACAAAGGGGGCTATCTTCTCGAGATCAACCTTCGGCTGTTCTCCTCTGGAAGCGGCCAGCATACCAACCGAAAGCGCACTGATCTCGGATTCGTCCAAGGCGAGACCGGCGAGGTCAATCTGCTGGGCGAGATACCATCCCCAAGCCTCCAGAATCTCCTCCGGACTGAAACTGGTCGAAGGTTCGGCCGGAGCCGCCTCGGGCACGGGCGCCGTCGGCTCCTGTGCCGGCAGCATCACCGGAATGGCCAACGCCAACAGTATTATCATTGAATATCGTATCATTTTCATAATTGGGAACTGGGTTGGGCGCCTTCAATCAGGGACCTAGTGTAGGCAGCCGCACATATTGTAACTTATGGGAAGGACTACTATGAGGCAGATGGAGTCAAAAAGTGGAAAGATACAGGAGAAATGAACAGACATGGTCTTTTTCCCGCCTTCAGCGTTGCTCGTCAGTCACGAATCTGCGGATTCGCTCCTTCCTCGCGCCTTGAACTCCGAAAAAACTCCACGCCCATAAGTGCCAATCTGTTTGGCGGACTACACTAGAGCCATCACCGGTAGTCGAAGAATTCCCATTGTAAAAGCCCAAATTTGCAGTTCCAGGGAAACCACCGAGGGTCGGTCGGACCTGTCCGATCGCGAATTCATCCGTTCTGATTCTCCCGACAGGACGCCATTTCGGCACAAATCTCGAATCCGAGGCTGGTATTGTACGCAAAATCCATCCAATTTTGCACCCGATCATGTTCACTGAAAAATCCCTGAACGTCCTCGTGGTTGGCTCGGGTGGCCGCGAACACGCCCTTGTCAGAAGCTGCGCGGCCAGCCCGCTGGTCCGCTCCGTCATCGCCGCACCCGGCAACGGCGGGATGGATCAGGACTGCGACTGCGCCCTGATTCCCGCCGATGACATCGGAGGACTGGTGAACCTCGCCGTCGAGAAAAAGATCGATTTCGTGATCGTGGGCCCCGAGGTGCCCCTGAGCCTGGGCTTGGTGGATGCGTTGAAGGAGAAGCAGATCCTCGCTTTCGGACCCGAAGCCGATGGCGCCCGACTCGAGGCCAGCAAGATTGCCTGCAAGCAATTGCTCCTGAAGTATCGAATTCCGACCGGGGCGTCCGCAGTCTTTGATTCTCTGGCCCCGGCTCTTTCCTACCTGGAGACAAGTTCGTATCCAATCGTGATCAAGGCTGACGGGCTCGCTGCCGGCAAGGGCGTCATCATCGCCGAGGATCATGAGGCAGCGACCGCCACGGTTCGCTCCATGCTCGAAGACCGCGCCTTTGGCGACAGCGGTGAACGAATTCTGGTCGAGGAATGCCTGGTCGGGGAGGAAACCTCAATCCACGTGATCATCTCCGGACGGGACTATGTGATTCTACCCACCAGTCAGGATCACAAGCGAATCGGAGAGGGCGATACGGGGCCCAATACCGGTGGCATGGGCGCCTACTCGCCGGCCGGCCTGGTCGACGATGCCCTCATGCAAAAAATCAGGGAGACCATCGTTGTCCCCAGCGTCGAAGCCATTGCCTCCGAGGGCATCGCCTTTCGGGGCGTTCTCTTCATCGGGATCATGGTGACGTCCGACGGCCCGAAGGTGCTCGAATACAACGTCCGTTTCGGAGATCCCGAGACCCAGGTGCTCCTGCCGCGTTTGAAAACCGACCCGGTGGCACTGATGCTGGCCGCCGCAACCGGTCGTCTGGCCGGTTTCAACCTGGAGGTTCGCCCCGAGCACGCGCTCTGCGTCGTCCTGGCATCCCGGGGTTATCCCGGATCCTACCCGAAGGGGGAAACCGTCACCCTGCCGACAGCAATCCCGGATTACGGGCAACTTTTCCACGCCGGAACCAAGGCCGGACCCGATCGGTCGATTCTGACCAACGGAGGACGCATTTTCGGGGTCACCGCGTTGGGGCAGACCTTGCCCGAAGCGGCGGATCGTGCCTACCGACTGTGCGATCAGGTCCTTTTCGACTCAAAAGTCCTGCGGCGCGACATAGGGGCACGGCAGCTTCGGCGGGGCACCTCGGAATGATGCGTAAGGCTGCGTCGTTCATCGGCTCCTGGCTGCTTCTCGCCCACCTTTCATCCGGCGACACGACCGAACAGCCGGGTGCACTTCTACAGGACCCGAACCTGTTCCCCAGCGAACTGTTTCCGGGGCTTGATGAACTCGATGAGAGCGAACTGCTTCTCGAGTCCCTCAAGCGGCGTTACCCGGGGCGTGTTCTCGACCAGGCGCTGCCGGAACTTCGGGAACAGGCAGGGGACCCGATCGTCCAGCTTGGCACCGGCGGGGTCACCTACGTCCGGGTCTTGAACCTGTCGGCAGCGTTTCCCGCCATCGAACAGTCACTGACCGGTTCGATCGCCCTGATCGACCTCCGCTATGTATCCGGAACGATCGAACCCTCTCTGAATCTCGGTTCAACCCTCGTCGGGTCCGGAAACCTGACGCTTGAAATCATCGGGGATTACGGAATCGAATCGGGAATCGGGGATACCGACCTCCTCACCATCCGGTCGGATGATTCCCCTCCGCGGTCTGCCGTGGTGATCGTCCTGACCAACGGGATGACATCCGGTTTCCTGGAACCCGTTCTGTCAGAATTGCAGGCGGCTCACAGCATTATCGGGATAGGCATGCAAACAGCAGGACGCACGGCGACCTATCGGTCGGTGCCCGGTTACCAGGATTGGTATACGATCAGTGGCGAGATCCGATCCGGAGCCGATGGTTCTCTGGTCGATACCGGATTCATGCCCGCTATCCTGGTTGAGGCGACGGCCGATGAAGACCTGGCCGGTTATGAGGGCTTTGACCCCGCCCGCCCCCTGAGCGCCACCCTTGAGCAGGCCATGGAGAAGGAGCGATTCGACGAAGCACGGCTTCAACGCGAGTTTTCCCGATCGGCGGAACCAATTACCCCAACCCCGGACAGCGAGACCGCATCAGAGCCGCCCCCTGCCACTGATCCGGTATTCCGCCATGCCTTCTTCGTGATCGAGGGCATGCGGGCACTCGGACGTCTACCCGCGGATTAAAATTGCCAGAAGTGCCCACGAAAATACGTTCTCAGCCCTGATGACCGATCAGTCCGGACCCGTCATATTTATTTGCACCGCAAACATCTGCCGAAGCCCGATGGCTGAGCAGTTGTTCCGGCATGCCCTGAACGCCGAGGATGAGCCCTACCGCGCCATCCGGGTGGCGTCGGCCGGTGTGTCCGCCGCAGATGGGCAACCGGCCTCGGCCAACTCGCTCAGAGCCCTGCAGCCCGTGGGTCTTTCACTGGCAAATCACCGGAGCCGCCACCTGACCCAGACGATGCTCGACGATGCCCTCGCCATTTTCTGCATGACCGAAACCCATCTCGATCTGATTCACCTCCAATTCAACCGGGTTCCCGAGAGGCTCCACCTGATGCGCGAGTTCATCCCCGGTACGGATGAAATCGAGATTCCTGATCCGTTCGGCGGCAACCTGCGGCAATATGAGTCTTGCCGCGACAGCATGGTTGAAGCCATTCCCTCTCTCGTCAGTTACGTGCGCTCACTCGGATCGATTTCATAAAATCCGACCGCGCAGCCTGATCCCCACCTTTCAAAGAATATGTCCTCCCCCGAACGAACCTACCCTCCAGCCTTCGACAGCCGTCCTCTCGCGGCCCTCGACCCGGAAATCAATTCCGCGATCCAGCTCGAACTCGAACGCCAACAGAACCATATCGAACTGATCGCCTCCGAAAACTTCACCCTGCCGGCCGTGATGGAAGCACAGGGCAGCGTCCTGACCAACAAGTATGCCGAGGGCTATCCTCGCCGTCGCTGGTACGGGGGGTGCGAATTCGTCGACGTGGTTGAGCAGCTGGCGATCGATCGGGCCAAGGCTCTGTTCGGCGCCGATCACGCCAATGTGCAACCGCACTCCGGCAGCCAGGCCAATGCCGCGGTCTATTTCGCCACCCTGCAACCAAATGACAAGATCCTGACCATGAACCTGTCTCATGGCGGGCACCTGACACATGGCAACCCGGCCAATTTCAGCGGGAAACTCTACTCGGTGGTCAATTACGGCGTCAGTTCCGAAAACGAGGAAATCGACTACGACGAATTGGCCGAGAGCGCCAGACGGGAAAAGCCCAGAATGATCACGGTCGGGGCCTCCGCCTACTCCCGGATCATTGATTTTGAGCGCATGGGAAAAATCGCCCGGGATTCCGGAGCATTGCTTCTGGCCGACATCGCCCATATCGCGGGTCTTGTCGCTGCGGGATTGCACCCTTCTCCGGTGGACCACGCTGACTTCGTCACCACAACCACCCACAAGACATTGAGAGGTCCCCGTGGCGGCCTGATTCTCTGCCGGCAGGAACATGCCAAGGCGATCGATTCAGCCGTCTTCCCCGGAGCCCAGGGCGGCCCGCTCATGCACGTCATCGCAGCAAAGGCCGTCTGTTTCCTTGAGGCGGCAAAACCGGAATTCAAGTCCTACCAGCAGCAGATCATATCCAACGCCAATGCTCTGGCTGTTGCGCTGGCCGATCGCGGGTATCGCATTGTGAGCGGCAGAACGGACAACCATCTCCTTCTGGTCGACCTGCGGGACAAGGATGCGGACCTGACCGGCAAGATGGCTCAGGCCGTCCTCGACCGGGCCCACATCACCTGCAACAAAAACACAATTCCATTTGAGACAAGAAACCCCTTCCAGGCCAGCGGGATTCGCCTGGGGACGCCGGCCGTAACCAGCCGGGGCATGCGCGAAACTGAGATGATCGTGATCGCAGACGCCATCGACAGGGTGCTGTCTGACCCCGAGTCCGACCATGCGATCAATGAAGCAAAAACCACGATGGTCGCTCTTTGCCAACGGTTCCCGCTGCCCTACTGAGCCCCGATCCTTCCCTCAGGTTGCCCTCGGCGGCGCCATGGTGTATTCTTGGGGTATGCGGTTGGTCATCTCCATTTCTGCGGCCCTGCTCCTCGGGGTCGCCAATGTCGGCGCGGTGAATCCGGGAGACGCCGCCGATTCGGTTCGCGCGGAATTGGGCCTGCCCAACGGCCTGATCGAGGTCGGGACAGACCGGATTCTTTTCTACGAGCGGGGCGAAGTCGTTCTGAAAAACGGCAGGGTTGTGAAACACAACCTGATGACCGAGATCGAATTTGCCGAGAAATCGCGCCGGGAAGCCGAAAGGAAAGCCCTTCTGGCCCAACTGGCAGAGGAAAGGCGTCTTCAACGCGAAGCCGAAGGCCTCGCATTGAAGCAATCCAGACTGGACGATGCCACCTTCGCAGGCCTGCCGGCAGTGGAACGGGTCACTTTCTGGCGGACCTTTAGGAAACGCTATCCAATGGTGCCAATCGACCTCGAACTCGGTACCGCATTGGCCGAGTACGAATCCGCCCGTCTCATCGCATCCAACCGTGCCCTCGCCCTGAAGGTCAACCAGCTCGAAATGCAGCTCTACCAGACCGAACTCTACACCTATCGCTCCCGGAGTAATTCCGGATTCTGGTTCTGGGGTGCCGGCTCCTACAGCGGGGGGCGTTATTCTATCCGGAACCATCCGAAGCGACCCCACCGCCCGCCGGGACACCGCCCGGGCGGTCACCCCAAGAGGAAGTCAGACCACAATTTCAATTCCAGGAAGGGAGCCATTATGGCAACGATGGATCGAGCGCGAGGCAGCTACGACAGCAGCTATAACGCTTCCCGAAACGCTATTTACGCCAAGATTTCGCCTTAAGGGGTCACGTCTTGACTCCACTCCTTACTCCACCAGAATCTGACAGCTCCTCAGATCGCATTTCCCGGTGGCCAGGGTCGGGATCGACTCCACTTCACAGATGACCCTTGGTATCCAGAGATTGGGCACCTGAGCCGCGCGCAGACCTATTCTCAGATCTGCCAGATCGACCTTCCTCGCAGTCAGGAGAACCAGGATCTCACCCTTGGCCTCGTCGGGTCTGCCGAGAACCACACAAACCTGCTCCGCCGGATCATTCCAACCGAAAAGACGTGAGATCTGTTCCTCGATCAATCCGTGAGGCACCATTTCCCCGCCAATCTTTGAGAAACGGGACAATCTCCCCTCAAGGTAGAGGAAACCATCGGCATCAAAGTGGGCCACATCCCCGGTGATAAACCAGCCGTCCCGGATCGCCTCCCTTGTCCGGTCCTCATTGTCCAGATAGCCGCCGAAGACATTGGGGCCCCGAAGCCAGAGGATGCCGGTATCGCCCAACGATAGATCCTGGTCTCCCTCGACTGAAACAATCCGGGCCTCAAGGCCCTCAAGCAACAGGCCGACTGAGCCGAGCTTTTCCGGATCCTTTTCAACGCCATCGGCTCCCTCCCTGTAATTGATGCTCACGACCGGGGACGTCTCAGTCAGACCATAGCCTTGGACGATCGGCACCCCGAATCGCTCCATAAATGCCCGATAAAGCGCATCGCTCAGACGTTCGGCCCCGGCGACCGCAAACTTCAATCCGGCCAACTGTTCAGGTCGGGCGCGCTTCAGAAACGGTCGCAGGAAGGTGGCCGAACCGACCAGCACATCAACGCCTTCACTGAAGATGATCTCGGCCAGCTTTTTCGTCTCAAGAGGGGATGGGTAACTGACAATCGTCACACCCGAAATCATCGGATACCACATCGTGACGGTAAATCCGAAGCTGTGAAAAATCGGCAGACAGGCCATGACGGAACATCCCGATGGCAGAATTCCTGTTTTCGAAATCTGCGCGGTATTCGCCATGATGTTCCGATGAGTGAGCACGACCCCTTTGGGGTCACCCGAGCTGCCACTGGTGAAGAGCAGGGCCGCTTCACGGTCGCCGCCTTTGCGGGGCACGCGAAACCACCCGGGCAACCACGATACGGGCAGCAACCGAATCGACAGCAGGCGTCCCATGATCCGGAACTTGCCACAGGCGGCGATTTCATCAACCACGTCGCGCGTGTCATCAGGCCAGGGAAAGTCGGGATATTTTTCCCTCAACCGCCCGGCGGTGATTACCGTCTCCAGCCCGGACTGGCGAATACACGACTGGGCCGCCGCACGACCGATGGTAAAGTTCAGGTTCACCGGCGTTTTGTCCAGGATCACAAGAGCCAGGTTCACCACCGTGCCGCCGATCCCCGGAGGCAACACAACCCCGATCCGTCGACCGGGCAGGCGCCGCCGCCACCGCCCGGCCAGCGATAACGCCACGGCCAGCACCAAACCCGCTTTCATCACCCGACGG
>Ga0164313_10003337_pt1 | contig 14328 bp, 18 predicted proteins | sample GuaBasSedimGuay4_FD_113735 | JGI IMG/M metagenome (GOLD analysis project Ga0164313, IMG submission 113735) | Subseafloor sediment microbial communities from Guaymas Basin, Gulf of California, Mexico - Guay4, Core 4569-4, 0-3 cm | ecosystem: Environmental > Aquatic > Marine > Hydrothermal vents... | reverse complement strand
TATCATCCATCATCAATCACCTTTCATTCAATTCCCCTCACCAAACAAACCCGTCTCTTTTTCAGATTAACAACAACACCTGAAATATTCCCCCCCCATTCACCACATTCAAGATAGCTGTTTTCTGCTTTTGAAAATATTTCAAAGTCATCAGGCAAATCACCAAATAAACGACCTAACTCACCAACAGTAATCGTTTCGTCCTCATTGAACTGATTTTTTAGTGTCCAGATTTCTTTATCCATCACTCAATCACCCCCACTTTAAGCCATGGAACATTAATTAATTCAGGAACATATACTGTTGAGGGGTGTCCTAGTATGTGGTGTTCTCCTAGGCACTCACCATGGTCGCTTGATATGATTGTTTCACCATCTAATTTTTTAACCAACCGTTCAGCTTCATTTAATACTAGAAGCAGGTTATCTCGGTATGCTTCTCTTATCTGGGGGTGTATTCTGAATTTCGGGAGCATATCAACCAGTGGCATTTTTATATTTCCTATGTAAGGGAAGTGGGGTTGTATATAGTGTATTATCATTCTTTTGTTTGGGTATTTTTTTGCGAGTTTCAGTGCGTTGTCTGTAACCTCTCTTGGGGGGGTTGATTTGGTTTTCTCATCCCAACCGAAATCCCATACCTTGCTGATGGTGTGGAAGTGGTCTATTGCGACGAATCCGTATCCCATGTGGCTTGTGTGGGATATGTAGGGGTTTGCTGAGACATAGACTATATCGTCATAGTACTCTATAAAGTTTCGGGTAAGCCACTCTGGAGTGCTTGATCCCCTGCTGAGTTTCATGGATAATTTGCCTTTGATTGTGTTATATCTCTTGAAGTAATCGAATCGGCAGGCATCCAATATAACTAAGTACTTCCACTCTTCATCTAACACAAAAAAACCGTCATGCTTCCTCCGCTTATAATACTGATACCTCGGCTCAGAAAACAGGAGTTCACGCGTAAACCATTTGCCTCTGAACCACAAACCTTCATAGTCTCCCTCACTTACTAATCGTCTTAATGCCAGAAACTTACGCATGAACACCTTTCTCATCATTCTACAACCGCCCCCAAAGCCGTTCATGCAGGTAATAAATGAGTCCTTTCACCAACCCTTCGACCGCACCTATGCCAAGAGAAAGATTTATCTTTTGGGTAAAGCTAAATACGACCAGTATGGTGGTGATGGTGGCAAATACCCGCCAGCTTAAAGCCTTGATAAGTGAACGATAGCGAGTATCTCTATATTGACTCATGGTTGACCTCCTCATATATCCGGTAGACTCTTTCCGCCAGTTTATCCCAACCATATTCCTTTTTAACCAGGTTATACCCGGCTTCACCCACACCCTTCAGGCGTTCATTCTCAAGTGCCTTTATAATTGCTTCAGAGAGCTTTTCTGGGTTCTTGGGTTCTACTAAATATCCGTTTACTCCCTCCCGGATGATCTCCCCATTCCCCCCAACATCTGTGACCACCACAGGAAGCTTCGCCGCCCACGCCTCCAGCAACGTGAGTGGCTGACCCTCATAGATGGATGGGAGAACGAACAGGTGTGCGGATTTGTATTGTGTTATAAGATCCACGCCACAGAGTTCGCCATGGAATATGAAATACTTTGATAGCCCAGCCCTATTGATTTGTGCCTTCAGATCTTCCTCAAGATCTCCTGAGCCGACGATGTGAAATCTACAGGGGTACTTATGTATGACTTTTTTTGCAGCAGCGATCAAGTATTTTAATCCCTTTTGGGGGTGTAGTCTCCCAACATAAAGTATTTTGATTAGTTGACCACTGGTCGACACATCAACGGAATCAAACGGGGACACATCCACCCCATTAGGTATTATTTTGATGTTTGTGTTGGTGTTTTTGTACTTCAGGATTGTTGAGTCAACGCTGATCTCACAATCATATTTAACATTGAATATTGTTATTTTCTCAAAAAAAGATTTGATCTTAGAGAGTGCTCCTGAATCCATCTCCTCTCGTGCGGATAACGCTATCCCATGAACTGTGAGGATGGTCGGTTTCTTCTTTATCAACTTAATTATTTTCGCAGGATACGCACCGTAATATGTGTGGGCATGGATTATATCATACCTTCTTCGAAGCTGGAAGGGGGTTAATAGGGTGTATGCTATTCGTCCGATAATGCTTCCCTGATCGGTTGGGTAGCCAATGCGGTATACATTCAATTCCCCCTCCAAAAAGGATTCGTTTCTATCATATACTCTCCCCGACACCCCCTCTAGTTTGCGGGTGTAGATGTCAACCGCACAACCGTGGTTTTCAACAAGCTTCTTAGCTAGCACCCACGCGTGGGTTACTCCACCACCGTAAACCGGAGACCAAACATCAATTAGCATACAAACATCCACATTAGGTATATTGTTGATAGTATTTAAATATCAACTACTCATATATTATCAATGGGATCACTAAAATACCTATTCGTCTGGACAACCAAACGCAAGAAACCCGTGCTAGTAAACGAAATAAAAAACCGGCTTGAGGAAATAATAACAGAAACCCTGAAAAACAAAAACATGAAACTACACACCCTAGAAGTACACCCCAACCACATACGATTATGTCTCTCAGCCACCCCGGGGATATCACCCCACCAGATAACCAGAATCCTCAAATCCAAAACCTCACGAACCCTGCGAACAGAATTCCCAGAACTGCTGAAACTACCAAGCCTATGGACACGAAAATACCTAGCAACCACCGAAAAAATACACGAAGACGCAGTGAGAAAATACATCGAAAAACAACCAAAGAACTAAGATCATGACAATCATATCAAGAACGAAAGGGGACAAGAAAGGGATCTGGGCAGAGATCTGGTCTTCACAAAGCGGAGCCACTGGGGAGTATCATTCCGAATGCGTCATATACCAAGATAAGCGGGTAATTGGAAGCCTGGATGGTGAATACTTTGACTCAGCAACCCTATGTATCCGGGGGACATTCGATTACCGTGGAGAGTTTTCTGGAACAATCCATGATGAGCCCGTGCCAGACAGGATAATCGACGAAGCAATCAACTTAACCATAGCCGATCTTCTCGTCATTAAAAGGATCATGGAACACTGGGAGAGTGAGGGAGAGGAACATGCGGATATGTGGGAGGAAGTCAAATAATAGACAATGGCTGTGTGGGATGAGACTAAGAGGTATAATCATGGGCGTAGGAGGTGGAGTGACGGCAAACACGCAGAATTAATCGAGCCGTTGCTTCATGAGATATTCCCTGGATACACGATTCAGATGGCGGGGGATCGGGAGGATATGGAGGAGAAGATAGATTACATCTTGAAAAGGGGGGATGATACAACCTACCTTGCGTCACGGATCCGGCATTTCTACTCTCGACCAAGCGGGTTCAATGTCTATGCAAGTGATGAGCTCACTTTAAGGGAGACGGAAATAAATTCACATGCAACACACGCGTTATATTGTGTGTTGGATGTGGATGGCGAATCAATTGCGAGATGGCATCTTGTTAACTTGAACCCAACCATACAAGCAATAGTTGACGGAACCATCCCCTTCACGGAGGGGGTTAATAAGGGGGTGAACCCCTTTAAATTTTTTGTCCTGTCTTTAGCTGATTTACGGGAGAGAGACTGCATTCTAATGGAAAAAGATTTACACAAAAATGGAGAAGAATAAAGAATTAATAACGGACATTGATCCAGTGGACTGTGAACTAAGTGAGTTTAACACACGACAAACGTATGACGTGGAGGCGATAGATAAACTAGCGGAACGCATGAAGACACATGGCTTTGAAATGACCCGTGCTCTCTGGTGTAATGAAGAGAACGGAAAGTATAAGGTCTTCGCTGGGGGATGTCGCCTTCAAGCAGCAAAGAAGGCACACATTAAGGTCGCTGTTTTAAACCATGTTGGTTTTACTGAGGAGGAGATCGTCCACCTATCCGACTACGATAATGAATGTGATGAGTATCACCTCCCCGTTCACTGGATTGAGGAATTAAAAAGTTATGCCCGATTAAGAGATAAAGGATGGACGCAGGAAAGGATAGGGAAAGCTAAAAACAGGAGCCATGGTAGGGTCTCACATAAGATTCGTATTTATGATGAGATACTAAACAATCCTCAAGTATCTAAGAATGTAGATCTTGTTCGGCAAGTTTCTCTCAAAGAGTCTCATTTAGATGAAATTTTAGCATTGTTCGTAGCCGAACATTTCAAACCGTGGCTTAGCACCGACATGATACGTTTGGAGTTCATTCAGAAAACAATTCATGACATTAAAAAGAACGGGGAAAAGACACACAAAGCTCTCCGAGCGGATGTGAAAACATTCAAGAACATGCTCATAAAGGCTGAAGCGATTTACGCTGAACTTGATGAGGAGATAACGTTATATGAGCTTGTTGAAGAGGGGGGGGCGGTGATAGCGAAACCAATTGATTTCCACCCGAAGGAAGAGTTCATAACTCGGTTGGGTGAGGAGAAGGCAAGAACATTATCTGAGGTTGTGGCAGCAAGCAATGCACTTAAGAAGGAGATAGAAGAGAACTTATCAACGTACACTGAATTTATGAAGACGAAAACAAAAATAAGTGAAGAAGACAAGAAAATATCTGAACTACAGAAACACTTTGTTTGCGGAGATGGATTAAAGGGGGTGGAGATCCTAGAAGATAAAAGCATAACTCTACTACTAACCGATCCACCATATGGCATAGAATATCAATCGAATAGGCGGTGGAAGACCGAAGCACCTAAAAAAATAATGGGTGACACCGAGGAGGAGAGCCTTGCCCTGATCACTGACTTATTAGCTGCTGTAAAACCCAAACTGAAGGATAATGCTCACATGCTAATTTTCTGTGACTGGAGGCGTGAACCAGATATACGTCAAATAATCAAGGACGCAGGATACAAGATACGATCATTGGTTGTGTGGGTTAAGGAAGAACACTCTGCGGGAGATGTTAAAGGGGCGTTCGCACCACGTCACGAATTCATTATACACGCAACACAAGGAAACCCAACAATACACCCGAGAAAACCAGACGTCTTCGAGATCCCGCGGGTTGGGATGAAAAAAAGAAAACACCCCAACCAAAAACCAGTCAAACTACTCACGGAACTAATCGAAGCATGCACAACTAAAGGCGACTTAGTTATAGATCCCTTCGCTGGAGTGGCTTCAACATTGGTAGCAGCAAACCTCATTGGAAGAGAGTTCAGGGGATGGGAACTCACCGAGGAATACCATGGGACGGGGATGGAGAGACTCATAGCAGAGATCAAAAAAGAAGTAATTGTGGGGGCAAGCAATGGAAAAAAAACAGATAACTGAGTTAACGAAGGAGGAATTAATTGAAGCGGTAGGGGACGGTATTTATAAAGGCTTTTGGTCGCCACTCCTTAGTGCACTAGTCATCACTGGGTTTCTAATAATTGGGGTGTTTATCCTTCTATCCTATATTTTTTCACCAGCAAATGAAACTACTCCCGGAGCCCAAGTTCCCGAAATAGAACCAAATTGTTTTGCGTTAGAGCATTTGTATTGTCATGTGCTTGTTGGTAATGAAACAACGGAAACGAACACAGGTTATTTTTCGATTTGTGGCTATCAGGAAGCAAATGCTAAATTCGAGCAAAGCAAGCCCGAAATTCAAGAATGGCTTGATGAAGACCACCCTTCTTGGAGGGTAAAAAAATTGGAGTGTGAACCCTGAGGATGCAAAAGAATAATAAATGGATTTCAGAGAATGTGAAGTGCTGTGCCTGCGGAGGCAAGATCGGGTCAGAACACATCAACATCATTCAAATCAATAAAAAAGCTACGTGGTCTGCCCCCGCCGGGTCTATTGTCTCTAATCAGGCGGGGGGTTTTGGGGCTCTTGCAGTTGTTTGTGATGACTGCATACAAAACAATAAAAAACTAAAATTCGCGGTAGATTGGTCTGGTGATGAAATAAAATATCCCTCCATAAGTGAGTTAGATGATCTGGAACCTTTTTTTGATATGGGGGCATCATAACATGGTAAAAATAAGCGTGTTAACGAGGGGGGAAATAAGTGATGCAATAGCAAACGGCATTTATCATGGCTTTTGTTCGCCACTCCTTAGTGCACTAGTCATCACCGTGTTTCTAGTAATTGGGGTGTTTATCCTTCTCAAACTTGGAGGGCTAAGATGACTATTTTCCATGTTTTGAGTTGCGTTAAGCGGCTGGTTTTCACACCCTACCATCGCTGGCTTAAGTCGTCTCTGAAGAGCTGTGGAACGGATGTTTTCTTCGGCGGGTGGCTGCGGATATCTGATCCCGGGAAGGTAGAGCTTGGTGATAGGGTTTCCATAGGAAATAACGCCTTCATCAGTTCTGAGGGTGGTTTATCTGTTGGAGACAACACCCGTATAGCTCCTAACGTGGTTATCTACACATACAACCATAACTGTGTCGGTGATTTATTACCACATGATGAGAAATTGTTGTTGAAGCCGGTTAGGATCGGGAGGAATGTGTGGATTGGATCTAATGTTAAGCTTGTTCCTGGCGTGACTGTTGGTGATGGGGCTGTGGTGGGTATGGGTACGGTGGTAACGGGGGATGTACCGCCGCTTGCAGTCGTTGGAAACCAGAGGATGCGGGTAATAAACCACAGAGATGAAAAACACTATAATGAACTGGATAACGCCCACAGATACATGTGGACTGACAGCAATCCTGGAGGGAAATGGAAACACGTAAACCAAGAATAACCTTTATCGCTGCACCGTTTGACGGCACCTATGAGGATGGAGCGGAGTTTCTCCTTAAAGTATCTGAGAAACTAAAGGAGGATTTTCATTTATCTTATGTGACAATGTTCAAGACAATACATGATATATTCAAGAGCAAGGGTGTGGGGTGTACTTATCTGCCTGATAAACTGGGTGACTACTATCTCCCCACTGGTTTACCACACCCTTACAGAGCAACAGAACTACACCAAAAACATCTTACTGCAATAGAAGAAAAATATGGTTGCTGTGTGGAGGAAATACTTGTCGGAGACTACGATCAAGACCACTCCAACAGACGGGAAGCTATGGAGAACCTAATCAAAACATTCTGGTTTTGGGAGGAACACATCCGCGAACAGAAGCCAGAATACATCATAGGCAGCGGTCAGCGATACATCAATCTGATAGCCCACACCCTCTGCAAGAAAAGAGACACGAAATTTCTGGTGATGTCTCCATCACCTTTCCCTAACACCTTCTATCTCACAGAGGATCTGCGTGGACGGTTCCCCGAACTAAACCAGCAGGTTGAGTTAAACTATGGGGCTGAATTAAGTAACGCGGAGGAAGAGACTGCGAAGAGATACATAAAATCAATAATAAACACAGACAAGAGATACTTCCAACCCGATTCAACACCACACCTCAATGCAGCTAAAATAAAGTTTTTCCTGGGAAGGGCACACAAATCCTTTTTCATAGAGCAACTGAGGACACCCTACTCAAAACCATGGAGGGGGGCATACAATTACGCACTAAAAATGATCCGGAGCAAAGTAGCGAAGACAATATACTCTAAACCAGATTATACTGAGAAATACATCTTCTTCCCCTTACATGTGGAATGGGATTCACCAATCCTTGTCTGGAACCCCCTGTTCATCAACCAACTTTTTCTGATTAAAATCATAGCCAGGAGCCTGCCATCAGATACAACGCTCTATGTGAAAGAACACATCAGCGATATTGGCGGAACACCCCTCACACAACTAAAAAAGATACAGGACACACCAAAAGTTAAGTTAATCAATCCTCAAGAAGACAGCCACAAACTAATAAAAAACTCCGAGATCGTGCTGGTAATCGCAGGCACAGCCGGATGGGAGGGTGTGCTGATGGAGAAACCAGTTATATCTGTGGGTAACACATACTACTCAAAACTAACATGGAACGTTAGAGACCTCACGCAACTACAAGACACAATCAAGAAAGCAAGGAAAGGAACAAAAGCAGACACGGAAGAAGTTTATAAATTCATCGCAGCCTTCCAAAAAAGAATCAACCCAGGGAACATCTCCTTCACACAATTATACTATTCCAACAAAAGCAATAGAGAACAGATGTTATCTGAAGAAAACATTGAGAAGGTGGCGGAAGGTATCAGGAGAGGGCTTGAGGGATTGAATAATGGAGGATAATCTAACACCTCCTTTCGATTCATATATTGAAAAGAGGAGGGAGTTGCGAAAGGAACTATATTTCGTCAAAGCAGATGGAGGAGCTTGATAAGCGGACGAGAGGGGGGGTGATTTTTCGTTCGCCGGAGGAAAAGGGATAATGGACATATTTAGGAACAAGGTTGTGTTGGTGACTGGCGGAACAGGATCCTTCGGGCAGGGGTTTGTGAAAACTTTACTACTTGATCATGAGCCGGAGGCTGTGAGGGTTTTCAGCCGGGATGAGGTGAAGCAGTGGGAGATGAATAAATGCGTTGGGGGGGATGATCGGGTGAGGTTCTTCCTTGGGGATGTGCGGGATCGTGATCGTCTGGAGCTGGCGATGGATGGTGTTGATGTGGTGGTTCATGCTGCTGCCTTGAAGCAGGTTCCTTTATGTGAGTATAATCCTTTTGAGGCGGTGAAGACGAACATCTTGGGATCCCAGAATGTGGTTAAGGTAGCACTCAACCATAATGTGGATAAGGTTATGAGTTTAAGCACGGATAAAGCGGTTAGTCCCACGAACCTATATGGGGCGACTAAGATGTGCATGGAACGCTTATTTGTTGCAGGCAACTCGTATGTGGGGGATAAACAAACCAAGATATCCTGTGTTCGGTATGGGAATGTGATAGGCAGCCGGGGTAGTGTAATCCCCGTATTTAAGGAGCAGAGAGAGACGGGAACGGTAACAATAACCGACGAACGAATGACTCGCTTCTGGATTACACTGAATCAGAGTGTTAGGTTCGTGATAGACTCCATAGAGCGGATGCTGGGTGGGGAGATATTCATCCCAAAAATCCCGAGCACGAAAATCACAGACCTGGTGAAGGCAATTGCACCCGAATGTGGGATTAAGGTTATCGGCATCAGACCCGGGGAGAAGCTACATGAATGCCTTCTCACAAAAGATGAGGCAAGACATGCACGGGAATTCAAAAAATTTTTTGTCATCGAGCCAGAGCATCGTTTCTGGGAGGAACACCAGATTGCTGGAAACCCCCTGCCTGATGGGTTCACGTACACGAGTGACGGGAACACTGAGTGGCTGACGACAGAAAGAATACAGGAACTGCTGGGGGGGATATAACATGCTGCCTTATGGAAGACAATGGATTGATGAACAGGATATCGCAGCAGTTGTTGAGGTTTTGAATAGTGATTGGATCACTACCGGAGCGAAAGTGGATGAGTTCGAGAAGGATCTCTGCACCTATCTAGGAACAGATCATGCGGTTGCCGTTAATTCAGGTACTAGTGCATTAGACATTGCAGTGCAGTCTTTGGACATACCCCCTTGTTCAGAGATTATCACATCCCCGTTCACCTTCGTGGCGACATCAAACTCTATCTTATACAATAACTGTAAACCTGTGTTTGCAGACATAGAGGGAGATACTAGGAACATAAACCCTGAGGAAATACGGAAAAAAATAACTGAGAAGACGAAGGCAATAATCTACGTGGACTACGCAGGTCATCCCTGCGAAATCAAAGAGATGCAGGAAATCGCAGAAGAAAATGATCTGTTTTTGATAGAGGACGCATGTCACGCACTTGGGGCGGAATATCATGGGCGGCGGATAGGATCATTCGCCGACATGACAGTATTCAGCTTCCACCCTGTGAAACATATAACGACAGGCGAAGGCGGGGCAGTCACCACAAACAACGACAAATTTTACGAGAAACTGAAGATGCTGAGGAACCACGGCATAGACAAGCCCGCAAGCGACAGACACGGCTCAAGGAGGGGGTGGGGGTATGACATGAAATATCTTGGCAGGAATTACAGGATAACAGACTTCCAGTGTGCCTTAGGCATCTCCCAATTAAAGAAACTGGATGACTTCATCAAGACTAGACGACATATCGCAAGAACGTACACTGAATTGCTTGATACCGTCGACTTCATTGAGCTACCACACACCAGAGAGAACGTGAAGCACGCATGGCATCTCTACACGATTCTGCTGGAGGAGGATAGAAACAACTTCTTCAAGTCTATGCGAAAAAGAAACGTGGGAGTGAACATCCACTACATACCCACCTATCGATTTTCATATTACCAGAAACACTTCAACATCAATCCAAAAGAATTCCCAATAACTGAGGAAGTATTCAACAAAATCATCACACTCCCCCTCTTCCCCAAAATGACAGATTCGGATATCCTTGCTGTGGTTGATGCAATCAATATCCTGGGTGATCTAAGATGAGGTGTGTTGCAATAATTGAGGCTAGGATGGGGTCAACCCGCCTACCCGGCAAATCCCTAAAAAAGATACTGGGGAAACCCATGCTAGAACTCTTGATAGATCGGGTGAGGAAAGCAAAACTTATTGATGAACTAGTGGTAGCAACCTCTGAAAACAAAAAAGATAATGCAATAACCACGTTAGCAAAAAAACTAGGTGTGGGTTGCTTCAGGGGCAGTGAAACGGATGTTCTTGATCGGGTTCTTAATGCCGCTAAAACACATGAAGCAGATCATATTGTTGAACTATGGGGTGATTGCCCCCTAATTGATCCCGACATCATTGATGACTTGATAAGGTACTATCTAAATAATGAATTTGATCTTGTCGGCACATGCCTAGATGAAACATTTCCGTGGGGTATCTCTGCACTGGTTTTCCCAACAAAGATATTAGAAGAAGTATCCAATATCACTCAGGATCCAGTGGATAGAGAGAATGTCTCAAACTACATCTATGAACACCCTGAGAGATATAAGATCGGGCATCTGCCCTGCCCCCCAGAGCTTAAGCATCCTGAGATACGGTTGACGGTAGATGAATTAGCTGATTTTGAACTGGTGGAAACCATTTTCGAATTTTTAACTCTAACAAATCCTGAGTTCAGGACAATTGATGTTATCAATTTTCTGGAAGCTAATCCTAAAATCAAGAATATTAATCGACAGGTGAAACAGAAAAAACTGAGGAAATAAGATGCAAAATATCTTGAGGAGGGCGGGGAGATACTATCATCTCTATAAAGAAGTTTTGTCCATAATAGGGTGGAGGAGGTACATACTACATAACCTGGGGACATCCCCCACTAAGATACGAAATCAAAAAGAGTATTGGGAAAAAAAGGCACATAGAGCATATGTAAACCACGCTAGCGATACAGTGAAAAAAAGCTTAACTAGGGTGTACTTGGCGTATATATCTGAGTTGGAGCAAGTGGCGTTCAATAATATCTTGGTGGCTGGGTGTGCTTTTGGATACGAAGCTAAAGCGATAAAGGAAAAATTCCCAGAAAAAGAAGTGGTTGGGTTGGATTTTAGCACCACCCAACTTAAGGAGGCAAAGAGTTACTTGAAGGGGCTGAACATCCCACTAATCCTTGCTGACGCCAGATTCATGCCTTTCAAGAAAGCTTTTGATGTGGTATTTACGGACGGGTTATTGATGCACATTCAACCAGAAAATCTAAAGGAAGTGTTGTTAGAACTTAAAAGAGTTACCCGGAAATATGTTATCTGCATTGAGCCATATATACAACACCAAAATGCAGTACAGAAACTATACCACCTTACTGCCCCCCACTTTTATTTACATAACTACGAAAAGGAATTCACAAAAGCAGGGTTTAAACTCATTAACTGCCATGATATCTCAAACATCGAACCCCGACAACTAACAATCTTCCTCTTGGAAAAAAAGGTGATGAACAATGCATAGAGCAGGATTGGTGGGGTGTGGAAGAATAGGTAGTGAATTTGATGACGATCCGAAAAGGAGTAACATAGCAACTCACGCCGGTGCGTATTCCGCCGTCCCCGAAACTGAATTAGTCGCGGTTGCAGACATAAATAAAGAAAAACTTGAGAAATGTATCAAGAAATGGGATATCGGGTCAGCATATCAGAGCTATGAAGAACTGCTTGAGAAAGAGGCTTTGGATATTTTAAGCATCTGCACGTGGACTTCACAGCATCTGGATATTGTTAAATCTGCGGTTGAGCATGGGGTGAAAGCAATCTTCTGCGAAAAACCCATTGCTGTCACCCTGGGCGATGCCTGTCAAATGGTTGAACTATGTAAGACGAATAACGTTCTTTTACAGATAGACCATCAGCGAAGATTCTGCGAGTTCCATCAAAGGGTTAGAGAAATCCTCCTTAATGGAAAATTGGGCAACATCCAGCAAGCGTCTTTTCATTACACGGCAGGCATAGCAAACACAGGATCACATATGTTTGATTTACTGCGATTCCTTTTCGGTGATGTTAGCTGGGTGATGGCAGTTCAAAGCGAAAACAAGTCCCATAATCCAACCGACCCGAACTTAGATGGGGTTATTAAATTCAAAAACGGACTATTTTGCAGCATCCACGCATGTGATGTTAAAAAATTCCTAATCTTTGAGCTAGACATTATAGGGGCGGAAGGAAGGATAAGAATCACCCACAGCGGCTTTGATCTGGAGTTTTACGAGATACAAGAAAGCAACACATTCTCCGGATACAAGGAGTTATATCCTAGCAAACCACTGATTAATAAAAACACCCCCCGTGATTTTATGATAAATGGGGTGAAACACATAGTTAACTGCCTTGAAGAAGGTAAAAACTCAATAAGCAGCGGAGAAGACGGTTTACGGGCATTAGAATTAATACACGCATTCCACATATCAGCAAAAGAGGGAGAAAAAATACATCTGCCCCTAACAAGAAAGGAGCACCTGGATAACATCCCCGGATGTGAGATGGATAATATTATCTAAAAGAACAACCCAAGGTGGTGTAAATGAGCGAGAAACTAGCAATTTCGGGCGGAGAGAAAGTAAGAGAAAAACCGTTCCCACCACACCCTATGATTGGGTGGGAGGAAAAAAAAGCGGTGATGGATGTTTTAAACACCGGGAGACTTTCCAGCTTTATCGCCGCACCGGGGAAAGCATTCCTTGGAGGTGAAAAAGTAAGGGAACTGGAAAAAAGATTCCGCAAATACCATGGCACAAAGTATGCGGTTGCTTTTAATTCAGCTACCGCAGCCTTGCATGCAGCCGTTGTGGCTTGCGGGGTTCAACCCGGTGAGGAAGCAATAACCACACCCTACACCTTCACATCCACAGCAACATGTGTTCTCATGAACAATGCAGTCCCAGTGTTCGCAGACATTAAACCAGACACATTCAACATAAACCCAGCGGAGATTGAAAAAAACATAACCCCCCTAACGAAAGCAATCCTACCCGTTCACTTATTCGGAAATCCGGCGGATATGGACGAAATCATGGAAATAGCAGGAGAGAACAACCTGAAGGTTATTGAAGACGCCGCCCAAGCACCCGGGGCGAAATACCAGAACAAATTAGTTGGAACAATCGGAGACTGCGGAATCTTCTCTCTAACAGAAAACAAAAACATCACAAGCGGGGAAGGGGGTGTATTAATAACAGACGATAAAGAGATAGCAGAGATATCCCGGCTAATAAGGAACCACGGAGAAGCCGTTATAGTAGGGCAGCAGAGGAGATATAACTCAACCATCCTTGGATGGAACTATAGGATGACTGAAGTTGACGCAGCCATCGGAATAGAACAGTTCAAGAAACTGGATGACTTCACTAATGAGCGAATACGTCTTGCGAAGTATCTATCTGACGGACTTAGGGATATTGACGGGCTAGAGATGCCTATAACATATCACGGTAACAAGCACGTATACTATGTTTTCGCAATAAAATATGATGAACGAAAGATAGGCATTCCAAGAGATAACTTTGTGGAAGCATTGAATGCGGAAGGCATCCCATTCGGTGCGGGATACATCAAGCCACTGTATCTAAGTCCGCTATACCATGAAAACAAACCCTTCATATACAAACACTACAAAGGAAACGCAAGCTATGAAAAAGGAATCTGCCCCATAGCAGAGAACTGCCACTTCAAAGAGGTTATAATAACTCTACTAACAAGACCTCCTGCAACATTTGATGACATGGACGACATTATAGCTGGGGTCAATCACCTCTCCCTAACCCCTCTTGAGGGGGTGAGGAAGGGGCTTGTTCCGTGAGGGGCGAGGGCAACTGGTTGATTAGGGGGTACAAAAAAAGAGAAGATGGAAAATGTGCAGAAGTTA
>Ga0164313_10003334_pt1 | contig 14331 bp, 9 predicted proteins | sample GuaBasSedimGuay4_FD_113735 | JGI IMG/M metagenome (GOLD analysis project Ga0164313, IMG submission 113735) | Subseafloor sediment microbial communities from Guaymas Basin, Gulf of California, Mexico - Guay4, Core 4569-4, 0-3 cm | ecosystem: Environmental > Aquatic > Marine > Hydrothermal vents >... | reverse complement strand
GGGGCAGCTCCACGTTGGCCAGCGCGGTGGCGCGGGCCAACAGATTGAAGGTCTGGAAGACAAACCCGATCTCGTGGTTGCGGATAGAGGCGAGCTCGCCGTCGTCGAGATCGGACACGCGCTGGTTGTTGAGGATGTACTCGCCGGATGTGGGCGTGTCGAGACACCCGATCAGGTTCATCAGGGTCGACTTGCCGGAGCCCGACGGACCCATGATGGCGAGATACTCGCCGGACTCGACCTCGAGGTCGAGGCCGTCCAGCGCCCGCACCTCGACCGCGCCCATGTGATAAATCTTGCACAGGTTGCGGATCGAGATGAGCATCAGTCGACGGTGACCTCGACACCGCCGGAGCCCTCGTCGTCGGCGCCCTCGTCGTCGGACTTCTTCTCTTCGGCCTTGACGGCATCACCGTGCTTCATGTTCTTCAAAGTGCGGTATGGGCCGATCAATACCTCGTCACCAACAGCCAGCCCATCGGTAATCTCCACATGGAGCACGTCGGAGACTCCAACCACCACCGTATGCACGGCGGCCTTGTCGTCCTCGATCAGGTAGACGACGTCCACCTCGTCGTAGCTCTTGGCATCGGATCCCCTGACCTCCTCACCGTCCCCGTCGAGCCGGCGCTTGACCACAGCCTGTACGGGCACGGTGACGGCATCCTCGCTGGTGGCCGTGAGAATGTCCACCTTGGCGGTCATGGCCGGTCGCAGAGCGGGGTTGGGATCGTCGATCGCAACCTTGACCGCAAAGCGGATCGTTCCCTGTGCAGGATCCTTCCGGCCCGAGGTTGCGATCTCCACTACGCGGCCCTTCTGCGGATCGGCGCCGAGCGCGTCGACCTTGACCTCCGCCTCCTGGCCGAGGACAACGTGGACCACGTCGACCTCGCTCACCTCGACCTCGGCGAGCAGCACCGACATGTCGGCCACGGTCATGATCACCGAGCCCGGGAGGTTGGTGGAACCGGGCACCACGGTCTCGCCCTGCTCGGCGTTGAGCTGGATGATGACGCCGTCCATCGGCGAACGGATGGTGGTTCGTGCGAGATCGTCCTCGGTCCGTTGCAGAGCCGAGCGGTACTGCTCCACGGAATGCTGCTGGGCCTCGATGTCGACCGCCGCGGTGTCGAGCTGGAGCTGCGCGCCGTCCAACGCCTCCTGGCTCACGAGCCCGTCGGCGATCAGCTCCTTGGTTCGCCGCATATTTCTTTCGGCGTCGGCGAGCTGCACCTCCTGGCGTCGGACCGAAACCTCGGCTTGGCGGAGCGCCGCCCGGGCCTGGTTGCGGGCCGCCTCGTAGAGATCGCGTTCAATCTCGAGGAGGAGCTGGCCGGAGCGCACCTCCTGGCCCTCGACCACCGGCAGATTGATGATTTCACCCACCACCTTGGCCGAGATCTGGACCTTTTTCTCGGGTGTGATCTCGCCGGTTGCCTTGACCCGGGACGACACCGTACGGATCTCAGCCGCCTGAACCTCGACCTCGGTGCCGCGGGGGCCGGAGTCGCGCAGACTGGCCCACACGATCAATCCGAGTACGATGAGCACACCTATCGCGATCAGCGCTTTCTTCATCTTCACCTTCCAACCGGGAGGGCCGTGGCGCTCCCGCGAGAGTTGAACCTAGGCCATCACGGCCGCGATAGCGGCCTTCGCAACGATCCACGCGCCCCAGGGAACCAGGGTCACGACAGCGGCCTTGCCCTTGGAGATCTTGCCGACCGTCGTAAAGCCGATGATCAGCAGGACGACCGCCCAGATATTGAAGATGCTGATGGTGCTGCCGGCCGCCAAGAGCCAAGCCGGAGCGTCCGGCGACATGAAGGCCCCGAGATTCGCCTTGACCACGTTGGCGAGCTCTTCCTGCGGCACCTTCCCGACCCTCTGGATCAGGACCGATGTCAGCACCAGCGCCACAAGGGTGGGAGGCCAGTAACCGTACAGCGTCGTCGATAACGAACGCGAGTAATCGGCGTCCGATCCGACGATCTTCAACATCAGGAAGAACACCGCTGCCATGATGGCCCATGCGATTGGTGCGATGACGAGGCCGATGATCGGACCGAACTTGCTGAACTTCTCGGCCTGCTCGACCATGTTCTCGATCTGTGCATCGGTGAGCTCCCCTGACCTGTCGTCGAGGCGTGCGCGGATGCTCGCTTCGGTGTCCACGTGGGGCATGATCACCGCCTGGGCGGCGACTCCCACGATCACCAGGATCACCATCGCCAATACCCAGGTCGGCTTGATCCCGATGTCCTCAAACACCTCGGCCGGTGACGTGAACATCATCCACAGCCGCTGCATCGAGCTGTACTTCGCCCCCGGCGCCGGGGTTGGCGGTTCCACCAACTCGGGTTCATAGCTCGGACGTTCAATGTTGTCATCCATGTCGGACCCCCTCCTTGATTCTCATACTTCCTACTGCGCTACGCGGATTATATTCCGGTTATTTCAAGGTTGCCGGGATTTTTTGGCTCTGGGAACCGGTATCCGGGTGTGGTCTGCTACATTGCCTCGCACATGAAGGAGACGAGAGATCTGTCTCGCTGGGTAGTTGCTTCCCTGATTCTGGTCGCAGCCGGCAGTTTTTCGCGTGCTGCAGACCAAGAGACGATCGAGGAGTTGGTGACCCGGGTCGGCCGGGCTCGCTGGACCTATGATAATTCGGTCGAGCTGCTGGCCGATCCACGAGTTGCGTGGCAGGTTCGCGTCGACATGGCGAGGGAGGCTCGTCACCACATCCTGATCAGCGTCTTTTCCTGGCACAACGATGACTACGGCCGGGCCTATCGAAAAGTCCTCGACGGGGTGGTCAAAGAACGAAAGGAAGCGGGCGCGGCGATCACGGTTCGGGTTCTGGTGGACGCGTCGGCGCTGGGGCAGTTCAGCCCCTCCTTCTCGGCCCTCGAGCGGCAAGGCGCGAAGGTGCGGGGCTTCAACCGCAGCTCGTGGGGGATGACGCCGCTGTATTACGGCCGCATGCACGACAAGATCATGGTCGTTGATGGCCGCGAAGCGATTGTCGGCGGCCGCAACTTCTCTGACGACTACTACGATTCCGAGCATTGGTGGCTCGACTTCGGTGTCAAGGTGCGGGGTTCGGCAGTCGATGACCTGCAGATGATCTTCCTCAAGTCGTGGGAGTTCACCGAGTTCAACCGCAAGGCCGGCCGGTTCCTCCTGCCGCAGGAGATGCTCCTCGATGATCTGCGGATCTTCTGGAGCACCGGCCGCTACCCCGGAGGCAAATCTCCGCTGCAGCAGTTTATGACCACCGCCTACTTTCCCGGCTGGAAGAAGGCGCCAGGGTCGGTCCCGGTGGCGATTCTCTATGACAACCCCATGTTACGCAGTCGGGCGGCGAGCACCGATCTGGTGGCGGCCCTGGCGGAAAGGGCCGAGACCCGCATCGACCTCATGACCCCGTTTCCAAACTTCCCCTCCGAGCTGACCGAAGCGCTCGCCGCGGCGGTGGCGCGGGGAGTCAGGGTGCGGCTCTTCGTCAACGACCGCGAGTCGGCGATCCGTAGTGGCCCCTTTCTTCTTGCCGGTTATCCGACCCTGATCCGACTCATCGAGGCCGGCGCCGAGGTGTGGGCGTGGCGGGCCAACAAGAACGTCCTTGCACAGATCGCGCAGGGGGGATGTGAGCTGCCACTGGCGCCGCCGCTCGCGCTGCACGGAAAGCTGGTGTTGGTGGACGACGAGATCTCGATCGTTCACTCCTCGAACTTCAACATCCGTTCCACCTTTTACAACACCGAGGCCGGAGCGGTGGTTCTCGATCGCGCGTTCAACCGCGAGCTGAGCGATCTCCTCGATGACTTGGTGGATTTTCGCGACGTGGAGCTGAGTTGCACCGATGGCAACGGATACCTCGAGATCCCGGCACTGGTGCGTCAGTTGGGCCCTGAGGACATCCCGGAGATGAAGGAGGAGCTTGGCGGCAAGCAGCCATTCCTCGACGCGTGGAGCGTGGCCTGGTGAGGTGGAGTCGATGGGCTTTCGGGGTTGCGGCGTTGGTGATGGTGACCGTATCCGCGACCGCGTGGGCCGATGATGAGATCGATATCGACCGCTGGCACCAGGATCTTGCCGACGCTCTCGGCGAAGAGCTCGAAGAGGCGCGCCGCGGTCCGTCCCTCGGGCTCTACCCGACTATCGGCGGCGGCCTCGGCCCTCCCAACTGGGCTTTCCTCCAGGCCGATGCCTATATCTCGTACACCGACGGTAGGCGATTCTCGATATACGGCGGCTACGGCGTCGAATGGGGGCCGCAGGCGAACGCCCACATCATCACCCTGGGGTGGGGAGGCGTGCGGCCGATCCCGGTAGCATCGAGGCAGCTCGGATTCCACGGCAAGTTCCTGCGCTACCGGCGTTGGGACGACGATGACCACGGCATCCACCATGGTCTCTCCTTCGGCACCGAGCAGGGCGTCGGATTCGGCGCCCTCTCCTTCGAGCTCGGCGCCGCCCGCTCCGAGCGCAACCACTGGCTCATCACCATGCAGGTGGTGCTCAAGTTCGCCGTACCGGTCCACATCCCACTGACGAAGAAGCCCGCCCAATCATCCAAACCAAGTTCTTAGTTATGAGTTTTTAGTTTTGAGTTTCGGACGCCTTAGCGGCATCGTTCTGGTCTCGCCGCGACAATTCCGAATTTCCGCCGTACGTTGTGTGTGCGGCAACTCAAAACTAATAACTAAAAACTCAAAACTGATTTATCCTGCTCCGATGTTCCTCCGCCTCCTCCTGCTGTTCACCGTCGTCCCGCTGGTGGAGCTTTTCCTCCTGGTCAAGCTGGGGACGGTGGTCGGTGTCGGACCGACCATCGCCCTCGTCATCTTCACCGGCGTCCTCGGCGCGTGGCTCGCCCGTCAACAAGGCCTCGGCGTGCTGCGCCGGCTCCGCGTCGAGCTGGCGGCGGGCCGGATGCCGGCGGGTGCGTTGATCGACGGATTGCTGATTCTGGTCGCCGGCGCAGTTCTCCTGACTCCCGGTCTCCTCACCGACGCCCTGGGCTTTGTGTTGCTGGTGCCACCCAGCCGTGCGGTGGTTCGCAGAATTGTGGCGGCACGGTTTGCCCGGCGGAAGGAGAATGAGAGGCCCGAGATCATCGATGTCGAGTGGAGAGAAGAGGAGTGACAACCCCGAAAAACTCGATGCAATAAGCGATGGCAAATCCCAAATCCGAAATCTCCGATGCGATGACCGATGGCAAATTCGAAATTCGAAATTCGAAATTCGAAATCCTTCCGCTCCGTCGGGTGTACAATCGAGGACCAAGATGAAAGAGACTGCCGGGTGACAACCCGGGATTTAAACATCGACGCCTACCAGATCATGGCCGAGATTCAGGTCAACCTCAGGCGCATCGTGCACCGCGGTCTGGAGAAGGTTGCCGGCAAGACCTGGTATCTCGACGCATGCCCGCCGGGTCTCTTCGAGCGTCTGGTCGAACGCAAGGAGAACGAGGCCGCCATCGACCGTTTCAATGTCGAGTATCAGGAGCTCATCAGCTTCGCTTCGCTCGAGGAGCTTGCGGAGATCATCGAATTCAACAAAGACCTGGCCAAGCTCCTGACCGCGATTGCACCGACGAGCACGTCGACCGTCGATCGTCTGCGCGAGATCGAGGTGCTCCGCCTCAAACTCGCCGCGGCCGTCTCGTTTGACGACAGCGACATCGACAACCTCCTCGTGTACCACCAGGAATTCCGGGATGTGCTCGCACGAGGGATGAACAAGAGCAGCGAGGCAACACCAACCCCCGTTCCGGCGCCGGCTGAGGAGAAGGCTGCGGCTACCGCCGTGGTACCCGACGGGGACTTCGGCACGCAGGTAACCGAGACTGATGAGCCTCCCGTCGAGGATATGGCGCCGGAACCGGAGAACGGCACTGCGGTCGCCGAGGTCGACACCTCGGCGTCCAGCGACCAGATGAGCGGCGCCGAAGAGGTGCTCGCAGCCGAGCGCGCGATAGCGAGCGAAGACAATGTGGAGGTGCTCCGGATCCTCCACCGCGAAGTGATGTCGATCGCGGAGGCGGTGTACCAGCGGGATCTGGAGCGGACGCATCCGGTGTGGGAGATGTTGACGGCTGACGGCTGGTATGACCTGAAGAAGGCTGATATGGCGCTTTCCCCCCTGGAGCTCTTTTTCGCGGTCGCCGAGGAGGCGCGGAACCGCCAACGTTCCGGCGCCGATCTCGACGAGCTCAAGGCATACCTCGAGGAGGCCAAGTTCACGAAGCTCCTGCTGTCGCTGCGCGAAATGTTCATGCAAAACGAGCTATAGGACGATTTCGGATTTCGGATTTCGGATTTACCGGCGCGGGGGACAGCCGTGTGGCTTCTAGTTGGTTGCCCGCGGATGGGCCTGGTGGCTGGACGTGCGGGAGACATCGGATTTCGGATTTGCCGCCCGGCTTCCCCCGGGTCAAGGTTGGTTAATGAGTTTCTTTGTTATTTTGGTGGCGGGCGGGTGGCACCTCTGCTGCACGTGCCCCGTTTCCGTCGCGCCCAAGCGCGGGAACCACACCCAAAGTTTCCCTTCGGTTCTCCCCGCGCCGTCAAATCCAAAATCCGAAATCCAAAATCCGAAATTCCTAATTCCTAATTCCTAACTCCTCATTCAGAACTGATATACACCGCCCCCGGTTCAATAACCCTTCCGTCTGGCAGATACTCGAGGCAGTGCGCCATCCACCCGGTCTGGATGGCGAGGCAGAAGGGGATGGGGAAGGCGCTCACCGGCAGCCCGAGGGGGTGGTAGAGAAGGCCGGTGATGCTGTCGACATTGGCGTAGATTCCCTTTGCGCCCAACGCGCCCTCAACCTCCTCGCGGAGAGCGAGATAGGTGTGCCAGAGCTTTTCCTCGCCTCGTGATCCAAGCAGGGCCTCGGCGTAGGGCTCGAGCGCCCTCACCCTGGGATCGGGACACTTGTAAACGCGGTGGCCGAAGCCGGGGAAGCGATGACCGCGGGCGAGCGCTTCCCGCGCCCACACGCGCGCGTATTCGGGGTCCTCGAGCCCGGCCAGCATCTCGAAGGCGAGCTGGTTGGCGCCGCCGTGGCGGGCGCCCGACAGCGCGCCCATTCCGGCCAGCACCGCGGAGCCGAGATCGGCCCCGGTGGAGATCACCACCAGAGCTGCGAAGGCTGCGGCATGGAGTCCATGCTCCGCCTGCACCACCAGGCTCGCCTCGAAGGCCTCGATGGCCTCTTCGGAGGGTGGTTCCGCAAGCGTCTGGTAGAGAAAGTTGGCGGCGTATCCGAGATCGTCGCGCGGCGCCACCGGCGCCAACCCCTGCAGGTGTCGGATGGCGCAGGCGGCGAGACCGGCGGTCCAGCTCAGAATTCTCGCCGGACGCCGCCACTGGGCGTCGAGCTCGGTGTTCTCGGGCTCGGGAATGTGGCATGCCGCGACCGTCATCATGGTCCGGTACTGGGCCAGCGGGTGGGCGCGGGCCGGTACCCGGCGCAGAGAGTCCAACGCGGCCTCCGGCGGGTGTCGCCAGCGCACCAGCTCCGCAGACCAGTCGGCGAGACGACGCGCGTCAGGCATCTCGCCAAAGAGAATGAGGTAGGCCACCTCCTCAAAGCTCGCCCGCCCGACCAGTTGCTCCACCGGGTAGCCGCGGTAGAGCAGGCGGCCTCTGACGCCGTCGACCTCGGAGATCGCAGTGTCACCGACGACGAGCCCGGCAAGGCCGCGTCCATAGGTCTGCTCGGCGCACACCGGGCTGTCGCCGATCATCGGAAGTCACGCTCCGCGACGCCGACGTAGCGGCTCAACGGCCGGTAGAGCCTGATGGTGTCGAGGGCCTCGCTGACCAGGGCCGCCATCCCCGCCATCCGGCCGACGGCGATCAGACAGGGGGCCAGCGGCGGCGCCGCGCCGAGGAGGTGAAACAGCAGCGCGCCATAAAAATTGACGTTGATGAACACCCCTTTGGGCGCCAGCTCACGAGTGGCGGCGCTCTCCACCGCACGCGCGATCTCGAAGAGCTCGGATCGGCCGCGGCGCCGCGCCATCGCCGCTACCTCCTTGCGCAGGATGACCACCCGGGGGTCGGGCATGTGGTAGGCGCGGTGGCCAAAGCCGGCGATCGTTCCTCCGGAGTTGATGGTATATCGAACCCACGTCTCGGCCGCGCCGGGGTTGTCGAGCACAAGCAGTTGGTCGAGCACCGACTCGGAGGCGCCCCCGGTCTTCGGGCCGCGAAGAGCCGACAGACCGGCGACGATGTTGTAGTAGGGATCGGCGAGACAGGAGGCCACCACCATCGAGGTGAAGGTCGGGGCGTCGAGGCCGTGCGCCGCATAGAGCACCCACAGCAGATCAAGCGCCTGGATCTCGTCGGGCTCGGGCCGGCGGTCGTTGAGCGCCGCGAGCACCCCCTCGGCGAGTGAACAACCCTCTTCGGGCGAACGTGGATCGAGTCCCCTGCGGTGACGGCAGATCTCTCCGACCAGGGACGCTACCTGGCCGACGACCCGCAGCTCGCGCCACTGGCGCTCGCCAGCAAGATCGTCGTCCACCGACAGCTCGTGGCAGCCGAGCGCCGAGACCCCGGCGCGGAGGATCCTCGTGGGGTGGGTTTCGGGGTCGAGGGAACGCACAAGGGCGATCACGTCGGGCGGCAGCGACCGGCTCGACCGCACCTGGTGCCGAAAATCGGCGAGGCCTTCGGAATCTTCCTTGGGGCTGAGCCCGGTTATCAGGAGATGGGCTGTCGCCTCGAAGTCGGGGGAGGAGGCGAGGACCTCGATGGGAACTCCACGGTAGGCGAGCTCCCCCGACGACGGGTCGAGCCACATCACCTGCGTCTCGGCTGCGACCACCCCAGCGAGGCCCGGACCGACATCGGTGGTCACCGGCCACTTGAGGCCCGCGGCCCGCCAATCGAAGGCGCCGCTCAAAGTACGGAGCTTTGTCACCGGAGAAGGATAACCTTTTCAAATTCGGAATTCGGAATGGCAGGCGGGACGCCTGCCCCACAAGGCTCCGGTCTGGCTCTGTGGTGTGCCCGACAAGGCTCCGCGTTGGTTTTGTGGCGCGGGCGTCCCGCCTGCGCTATCCAGCATCGAGTATCGAGCATCCAGCATCAAAAGAACGCCCCGCTCGCAAGAGCGGGGCATGGTTGATTGTTAGATCCGCCGCTCACTCAAACAGCGGGAACGGCCTCGGCAGGAAGGCATCGAAAGCAGGGATCATGCTGAAGAAGTGGGGGTTAAACCACGCCTGCCCGTACTGGTCCGGCAGCACCTCACCCGACTCGCCGAGCGGGAACATACTCTCGATGCGGATGGGTCCGTTCATGTCGAACTCAACAACATGGGCATAAGTTGAGCGGTTCGAGAGCGGCGTCCGCCAGATCTCGCCGAAAAACTCCTGTCCAAAGAGTTCGTGATTGTAGATGATATAGCCGCGCGGAGTGTTGTAGGGCCCCAAGCCCATGTCGGCGATGACGTTGTCTAGTGCCAGAATGATGATGTCCTCGGCGGTGGTGGGTTTGCCCGAGCCTGACTTGTCCTGGAACCAGTCGTAGAAGGTCGGAATCGATGCCCCCGCACCCGCAAGGGCGTGCAGCAGGGTGTTGAATGTGTAGTTTGTCGACTGCGCGTCGTAGTCCAGGCCTGCCATCACGAACTCGTCCTCGAAGGTCAGCCGCAGCACCTCGCGAATCCACGCGTCCTGCAGCACCCAGGCGTCGGCAATGAACTCACCGAATCGCCACTCGGCGGGCCCTCCGGCAACAGCGTGGCCGTCCCAGGCCTCGATCATTTCAACGGCGGCATCACGATCGGCCGATGGATTGGCTTCCACCACCGGCTTGAAGTAGGGGCCGGCAAAGGTCCATGTGTTACCGCCGTTAACGCCCAAACTGGCGGTGGTGGCAATGTTGAGGGCGAAGTCGCGCACCTCCTCAAAGGTCAGGTTGTCGTGGGTGGATAGATATTCTTCGACGACGTGCGCGCGATGCGACGGACCGAATCCGTAATTGTTGTTATTGGGCGCATTGAGGTAGTCGGCCGACGCCTTGTTGTTCCAACCGCCGTACCAGCCCTGCGCGGTGTTCTCGTCATGGACCCGCGGCCGGCGCTCTCCGGTCCACTCCATCATGCCGTTGCCGAGGGACGGTAGACGCGGATCGACGCCCGCCGCCCGGATCGGGTCGTAGCCCGACATCCAGTAGGCGATGTTGCCGTCGCGGTCGATGTAGGTCAGATGTTGACTGAACGGGAGGACTTCGACGGCGGTGTCAAAATCGCCCATGCTTTCCGCACGCGCAAACCCGAGCATTGCATCGACACCCTGCGCGTCTCGTTTCCATTGGGCGTACGCCCAGGAGACGATGATCGCCGGCGGATCGGCCGGGTTGTACGGTAATGGATCGATGATGGGTCCATGCGAGCTGCGGAAGATCGGGACGATCACGTCGTCGCCGCCGAATACCTTGATCGTCTCCATGCGGTGGAGGAAGACGGCCTGCGGCGGCTCGAAGTAGTAGTCCATGGTGTGGGCGTGCCCCACCTGCAACGACCATGCGTGGTGCGGGGTGCGGCCTATGGCAATGCCTGGAGTCCCTGGGACTATCATTCCAGAAACATTCAACCCTCCGCCGCGGATCGAGCCTTCGGCGACGATTGACGGGGTCATGAAACCCATCTGCGGCCCCGAATACAACATCGGATTGCCGGTGGTTGTCCGGTCGCCCGAGATCGCCCACGCATAGCTGCCCATCTTGACGGGCACATTCAGCGCTTCCATTTGGCGAAGAACGCTGTCGGCCCGGGCACGGAGCCGATCCGCGGCCTCTCCAATCTTCGGCATCGAGGCGATCTTCTCGGCGTGTGCGAGGTCGATGCTCGGGGCCGATCCCGACTTGGCGGCTGTCGGGATCATGGTCTGTGCGCCCGGGTCGTTGAACCACCGGAGATCGGTGAACATGGCGAGGCCTTCTTGGCCGTAGACGCCCCCGAGAGTCTGAGCCAGGACCGCGTTGTCAAGCTGGCCGTGGCCGAGTACGCTGAGTTGACCTTCGACATCAAACTCGCGCAACTGCAACATCATCGTGGCCATCACATCGTTGATGTGCCACGGCGCCGGCAGCACCGGAAGACCGGGGCCCGAAAGCACAGACGACAAACCGAGCAGCCAGTACTCGTAAGGCATCTGCATCCAGTCGCCGGCATAGAACTCGCCGATGCGCCGGTTGATGCCGTTCGTGTACGCGGTGATCACGGTCTGGGCATCCTCCGAGAGAGCGGCGAACATCTCGGCGTACTCGTCGTCCGAGTAGCCAATTGTGCGCAGAAAAAAGTCATTGCTGACGGCGACGGACCCGAGAATCTCGGAGATCTTGCCGCGACCCTGACGGCGGAAGAGGTCCATCTGCCACAACCGGTCCTGGGCGACGGCGTAGCCCATGGCCTCAAAGACGTCGTACAGCGATCCGCCCTCGATGAACCAGATGCCCTGGGCGTCCCGGGTGGTGGTCACCGGGTCGTCGTCGACGGCCGCCGTGGCGTTCACCGGCGCCACGCGCGCTGTCATCGGTTCGAGGGATTGGCCGGTCGCAACCACCGCGACAACTAGAATCAGAAGACAGGCTTTCAGTACCGATGCGCGCATGTTTCTCTCCTTATCTGATTTAGTAGGTGAAATCAGGCCGCCATTTCGACTTTGAGAACCGTGGTTGCAGATCCACCAAATAATAATAGGAATCAATATAACAGCGCCAACGGCCGGTGTAAAATTCGGAATTCGGATTGCCGCCCTACCAGTCGGCAGGCGGGACGCCTGCCCCACAAAAACCACCCGGGACCCTTGTGGTGCGGCCGTCTCGGCCGCACAGTGCGGGCGGGACGCCCGCACCACAATCATCACAAGAATCCTCGCTATTTGAGGTGGCGGCTGGCAAATCCGAAATGGCGCTCAACCGCACGGCAGGCGGGACGTCTGCCCTACAAAAACCACCCGGAACCCTTGCGGCGCGGGCGTCTCGCCTGCGCTATCCAGCATCCAGCATCCAAGAAAAAAGCCCCGCTCTTTCGAGCGGGGCGTGGTTGATTGTCGAATCTGCGGGTTATTCAAACAGCGGGAACTGCCGCGGCAGGAAGGGATCGAAGTTCGGGATCATGGAGAAGAAGTTCGGGTCGAATGCCGCCTGTCCATACTGGTCCGGTAGGCAATCGCCCGACTCGCCGAGCGGGAACATACTCTCGATGCGGACGGGTCCGTTCATGTCGAACTCCACGCAGTGGGCGTACGTGGAGCGGCTCGAGAACGGCATCCGCCACATCTCACCAAAGACCTGGTGGGAATAGACGATCTCTCCACGCAGGGCGTTGTACGGACCCAGCCCCATGTCTGCGATCACGTTGTCCAACGCCTGGATGATGATGCCCTCGGCGGTGGTGGGTTTGCCGGAGTCCGACTTGTCTTGGAACCAGTTGTAGAAGGTCGGCAGAGAGGCAGCCGGACCGGCGAGCGCATGCAGCAGGACGTTGAAGTTGATGGTCGTGGGCTGGTCGTTGTAGTCCAGGCCGGCCATCGTGAACTCGTCTTCGAAGGTCAACCGCAGGACCTCCTTGATCCACGCATCCTGAAGCACCCAGGCGTCGGCGCGCTGGGTACCCATCCGCCACTCGCCGGGTCCGCCGGCGACGAAGTGGCCGTCCCACGCGTCGAGCATCTCGATTGCCTCGTCGCGATCGTCCGACGGGTTGGCCGCCACCGCCGCCTTGAAGTCGTCGGCGACGAAGGCCCACGTGTTGCCGCCGCGCCCGAAGCTGTCAGTGGTGGCAATGTTGAGTGCCAGGTCGCGAACTTCCTCATAGGTCAGGTTGTCGTGGGTGGAAAGGTAGTCGTCGATTACCTGTGCGCGATGTGCGGGGCCGAGGTAGTAGCCGTAACTGTTGGTGGCGTTGTTGTAATCGATCGACGCCTTGTTGTTCCAACCGCCATACCAGCCCTTCGCGGTGTTCTCGTCGTGGGCCCGAGCGCGGCGCTCGCCGGTCCACTCGGTGGTGCCGTCGGCGATGGAGGGGAAGCGCGGGTCGACTCCCGGCGCCCGGATCGGATCCCAACCCGACATCCAGTAGGCGATGTTGCCATCACGGTCGGCGTAGGTGAAGTGCTGGCTGAGCGTAGCCTGCTCGATCCCCTCGTCGAACTCGGCCATGCTCTCGGCTCGTGCGAGCTTCAGCCAGGCCTCCACCGCCTTCGCCTCGCGGCCCCAATGGGCATAGGCCCAGGAGACGATGATCGCCGGCGGGTCGGCGGGATTGTACGGCATCGGCTCTACGATCGGCCCGTGGGAGCTGCGGAAGATCGGAATCACGACGTCCTCGCTGCCGAAGACCTTGATCGTCTCGTAGCGGTTGAAATCGACGCTCTGTGGCGCCTCGAAATAGTAGTCGACGGTGTGGGCGTGGCCGACCTGCATTGACCACGCGTGATGCGGGGTGCGGCCGATGATGATCGCGGGAATGCCGGGCACGGTCATGCCCGAGACATTCAGCCCGCCGCCGCGGATCGAACCTTCGGTGACGATCGAAGGGGTCGAGAAGCCCATCTGTGGGCCGGAGTAGACGATAGGATCCCCCGACGTGGTCTTGTCGCCAGACACAACCCATGCATAGCTGCCCATCTTGACGCGCGCGTTGAGCGCTGCCATCTGCGCAAAGTAGGTGTCCACCCGTGAACGGATTTGATCCGCTGCGGCCCCGAGATTCGGCAGCGAAGCCATCTTCAGGCCGATCGCAGGATCGAAGCTCTGGACCGATGCTGATTTGACGGTCGAGGGGATGTAGGTCAGTGCCCCGGGGTCGTTGATCCACCGCACGTCGGTGAACATGGCCATCCCCTCGGCGCCGTACACGGCCGCAAGGGTCTGCGCCAGGACGGCGTTGTCGAGCTGGCCCATGTTGAGGGCCTCCGGGTCGAAGTTGCGTTGCAGCAGGGCGAGCCACGCGACCGTGTCGTTGACCGTAAAGAACGCCGGCAACACCGGAAGCCCGGGGCCCGAAAGCACCGACTGCAGACCGAGCAGCCAGTACTCGTAGGGCATCTGCATCCAGTCGCCGGCATAGAACTCGCCGATGCGCCGGTTGATACCGTCGGTATAGCCCTGGACAGTCGCCTTGCCGTCGGGCGATAGATCCTCGAAAAGCGCGGTCAGCTCCTCGTCCGAGTAGCCGATGGTGCGTAGGAAGACATCGGTTGAGACCATACTGGGGCCGAGCAGCGCCGACAGGGTGCCGCGGCCCTGGCGGCGGAAGGTGTCCATCTGCCACAGCCGGTCCTGGGC
>Ga0164313_10003332_pt1 | contig 14340 bp, 8 predicted proteins | sample GuaBasSedimGuay4_FD_113735 | JGI IMG/M metagenome (GOLD analysis project Ga0164313, IMG submission 113735) | Subseafloor sediment microbial communities from Guaymas Basin, Gulf of California, Mexico - Guay4, Core 4569-4, 0-3 cm | ecosystem: Environmental > Aquatic > Marine > Hydrothermal vents >... | reverse complement strand
GTTCGCGTACTCGGCGCTGGCATGGGCGATGATCCGAGGCCAACGGCTCCCGCCGTGTACCGAGACCAGGTCCTCGTGAGCCCCGACCAGACGCCGCAGCGCGAGCATCTCAGACCGGCTCTCGAGCGCTTGGGTGATCAGCTCCGCGCGGCTTTCGGTAACCTCCGGAAGACTCGCTGCCAGGTTCTCCCCGATGGCTATCGGTCCCTGGCCCGGCGGGGCATGCATGAGGGTTCGCACGGTGTGAGCTGTAAACAACACGGCCCCGCGAGCCCGCGCCACGCCGACGCCCGCTTCCGCGTGTTGCGCGTCGACTCGAATGACGTTGACGCGCGGCAATACCCCCGCGTCGACCAGCGCAGCCACTTGCTCTCGGTTGGCTTCGGTTTGACGCTGGGCGGCGAGCGCCACGGCGAGCCTCGCTTGGGCCCTCACGTGGCCGTAGTACGTCTCTCGCGCTCTCAGATCGATGTTCGCCTGAACTGCGTCGAGCTGCAGGCGCTCGGCGTCGGCGAACCCTTCGAAGGCTCTGTAGCTCGGCAAGATCGTCAGGAAGAGATCTGTCACCGGATAGCTCAAGGTGCCCTGGAGGGACCACTGGTTGAGGACCTGCGGAAACGAAAATGAGGAACCGTCGGCGGTGGCCTGGAACGCGGCGAGAAACGCAGCGTCGATGTCAGCCGAGGCTTCGTTGACGGGGTCACCGTTCCTTTGTGCCGCGATCCCTCCGTTCACTCCGTCGACAAACCCCGGCGGCAGCTCGGCGCCGCCGAAAACCGGCTGTTCGACCTCGGAGAGCCGCGTATAGCCAAAGGACAGCCCGACCTGCGGCATGACGTTGAGCCACTGACGGTCTCTCTGGTGCGCCGCGGAGCGCATGGCCGCGCGCTGTGCCTCTATCTGCGGCGCCGACTCGACGGCAGCTTCGGCGATCGAGTCCGCGGTCTGCCCGCCGGGGTCGACCAGGGTCTGGAAGGCGTCGACGAACACGGACGGGTCCACCGGAGCGTAGTGCTCCGCCGCATCATCGGCCGTCGCAAGCGCCGCAACCGTCGGAACCGTCGGCGTGGGGGGATCCGACTGAGCCTGGACGATGCTCGAAGTCGCGGACATCACGACGGCCGCGAAGGCCGACAGGAGGATCAGGTACGTACGGCGGACGGTATTCTGACGCATTTCACTCGGCCTCGGCAGGGAGTTCAGTGCTCGGCCGCGATTCCGCGGCGCTCTTGGTCAACCAGTCGAAGAGGTGTTTCACTCGATTGCCAAAAGCGTCCGCTATCGTGTAGACGACGGGCACCACGACCAGCGTGAGCACGGTGGAGGTCAGCAGACCACCGATGACCGTGACTCCCATCGGAGCGCGAATTTCGCCGCCGTCACCGTGCCCAATCGCCACCGGGATCATGCCAAACACCATCGCGCCGGTGGTCATCAGGATGGGCCGGAGGCGCACCGCCCCGGCCTCCTCCAACGCCTCGAAAACGCCCATGCCTCGCTGACGAAGTTGCTGAGTGAAGTCCACCACCAGAATGGCGTTCTTGACGACCAACCCCATCAGCATGATGATGCCAATCATCGAGAAGATGCTCATGCGCATGTCCGCGAGGAGCAGCCCTCCGAAGGCCCCGATGAGCGCAAAGGGCAAGGACGTCATGATCGTGATCGGATGAACCAGGCTCTCGAACTGAGACGCGAGGATCATGTAGATCATGATGATCGCGAGGAAGAGAGCGAGGCCCATGCTCGCAACCGACTCCTCGAGCATCTCGCCCATACCGCTGAAGCCCGTGGTGAACTGCGGTGGAACGAGCTCCGCGGCCAACTCTTCCACGACGACCATCGCGTCCCCCAGGGCGAGGTCTTCGAGGTTCGCGATGATGGTCACCTGGCGCTGCCGAGCTTGCCGGTCGATCTGGCTCGCCCCGGTGCTTTCAGAAACGCCCGCGACGGCGCCGATGTCGACCAGGGTGCCATTCGTCGAGCGCACCTGCGCGTGATCCAAGACGGCCCGCGAGCGACGCAGCTCTTCCGGGAGCTGCACGCGGATGTCGTAGCGGTCTCCGTCCTTCTCGAACTGACTCGCCACCTGGCCGGCGATCAACGTACGCACGGTGGCGCCGACCATCGTACCGAGCACGCCGAGGTCGCCGGCTAGGGTTCGGTCGATGTCGATGTTGAACTCTGGTTTTCCGCCCCGATAGGTGACGTCGACGTCGACGAACCCCGGCATGGCCCGAAGACGGTCGGCCATCTCGGAAGATACACGCCCGAGTTCGTCCAGATCCTGCCCGCGGATGTTGAACTGAATGGGAGCGGCACGGTTGCCGCCACCGCTGACTTTCTGAAGCTGTTCGACGGCGGAGTTCACGTCGGGTCTGCTGGCGAGGAGGCGGCGCACGTGGGCCTGTGCGTCTTCTTGGCTGAAGGCGCGCTCATCCTTGGGAACGATGGTCACCAAAATGGTGGCTGTGTTCACCTTCTCCTGTACGCCTCCGCCGACGGTCGTAAACGTGGAAACGACCCCCGGAAGGTCATGGATCAACGCCGCGATCTCTGAACTCGCGGCTTGCGTGCGGTCGAGGGAGGTGCCGGTTGGCAGCTCTAGAGCCACGTTGAACTGCCCCGAATCTTCTGCCGGAATCATCTCGAAGCCGAGCATCGGAACGAGCGCGAATGCTCCCGCGAGGGCGGCGGTGGCCACCGCCATGGTCACGAAGCGGTGGCGCAGCGCCCACGCGACCAGCTTGCGGTAGCGGCCCTCGACCCACTGGAGCAGTTTCTCGATCTGACGACTGACCCAGATGTCAGAGCCATGGCCCGCCTTCAGGATCCGAGCGGAGAGCATCGGGGTGAGCGTGAACGAGACGAAGAGCGACAGCATCACGGCGAAGGCGACGGTCAGGCCAAACTCGTAAAAGAACTGCCCGATCATGCCGTCCATGAACGCAACGGGGACGAAGACAGCGACGATGCTGAAGGTGGTCGCCAGGACCGCCAGACCGATTTCAGCGGTCCCGCGGTGAGCGGCCTCGAAAGGCTCCTCGGCCAAGTCGGTGCGGTGTCGCACGATGTTCTCGATGACGACGATGGCGTCGTCGATCAGAATCCCGATGGACAAGGACAACGCGAGCGTCGTCATCATGTTCAACGTGAATCCCATCACCTGGATGAAGGCGAAGGTTCCGATCACCGAGACCGGCAGAGCGAGAGCGCTGATGAAGGTCGCCCGAGGATCGCGTAGGAAGACGAAGATGATCACCACGGCGAGCATCGCGCCGATGAGCAAGTCGAGCTGAACAGCCTCGATCGACGCTTTGATGCTCTTCGAGTTGTCCAGCAGCACGTCTACCCGCGTCCCCGGAGGCCCGAGGGCTTCGAGGGCGGCAAGCTCGGCCTGGACCCGCTCGGCGACGTCGACGGTGTTCGCACCGGATTGCTTTCGCACGACGATGGCGATCGCCGACACGCCGTCCACTTCGGCGAGCGAGCGTTGCTCCTCCAGCCCGTCGACGACATGAGCCACGTCGCGTAGGCGGATGATCGCTCCGCCTGCGCTCGCGATGACGAGGCGCTCCAGGTCTTCGGTCGAATGTGCCTGGGAGTTTGTCCGGACGACGAGATCTTCGCCTCCTCGGGTAATCCGTCCACCCGGAAGGTCCGAGTTTTGCGCGCCCAGCGCCTGGACGACCTCCAGGGCCGTGATGCCTTGGGCTCGCAGCCTCTCGGGGTCGAGATAGACGTGCAACTCTCGCTCCCGGCTCCCGATGAGCTCCAATTGGCCGACGCCGGAGATGCGTTCGAGTCCGGGCTTCAGCACATCTTCGGCGTAGCGGGAGAGCTCCGCGGGGCTGGAAGGGCCGTGGATGGCGAGCTGCATGATGGGCGCGGCACCCAGATCCAGCTTCTCGACCGTCGGAGCCTCAGCGCCGTCGGGGAGGTCCTGTTGGATACCCGCGACGCGATCTCTCACGTCCTGGGCGGCCGTATCGAGATCCACGTCGAGATCAAATTGGACGAAGACCTGCGTCACGCTCTCGAGACTGACCGAGCGCAACATCTTGATGCCGCTGAGGCTATTGACGGCCTCCTCGATAGGGTCGGCGACCTTGCTCTCCATGGTCGCCGGGTCGGCGCCGGGATAGATCGTCGTCACCGTGACGATCGGAAAATCGACGTCGGGAAAGAGGTCGACGGAGAGGCGCAGGAACAGAACGACGCCGAAAGTCAAAATGGCCAGCATCATCATGCTGGCGAACACAGGCCGGCGGATCGAGACGTCAGCGAGTTTCACTGCACGGCCTCTTCCTGGCCGGCGGCGGGCAGCGGCCCTGCCGCGGCGTGGGGCGTTTGCTCTTCTTGCTCTTCCGGTTCTTCTTGCTCTTCCGGCCGCTCGCCTACGTTCACGGAAGCGCCATCGGCGAGGGAACTCAGGCCACCACTGACAATCGTCTCCCCTCCGGTGAGGCCCTCGATCACTTCGGCCCGACCACTTCCCAGTGGGCGAACTTCTACCTCGCGACGGTGCGCGACACCGTCTTCGATGACGTACACGAATCGAGACTCTCCCGTACCGCCGATCACGTCGGTGGAAACGACGATGCCCTCCCGGGCGGTGGTCGGTTGAATCTCGACTTCGGCGAAGAGGCCAGCGCGGAGACGCAGATCTGCATTTGGAATTCGTGTGACCACTTCGGCGCTTCGGGTGTGAGCTTGGATCTCGGGGGCGATGTGGGTCACGGTTCCGCTGACCGAGACGTCCGCACTGGGGAGATGAACGCGCACCTCGTCTCCGAGCGCGATGCGAGCGAGATCACGCTCGTGCACATGGATTCGAACCTCGAGCTCCGAGATATCCACGAGCCGGACCAAGATCTTGGGCGGCATCATCGTCGCGATTTCCCCAGCCTCGACGAATACGCCGGATATGATTCCACCGAAGGGTGCGCGGACTTGGGTGTCGCTGACACCTCGCCGCGCCTGGGCGGCGGCGGCGGAGGCGGCTTCGGCGGAGCTTGCCGTCGCATCGCGTCGGGCACGCAGCTGCGGCCCCCGCTCGGCCGAAATCGTACCGCGCTCCGCAAGGGGAGCGAGCCTCTCGAACTCATAGTCAGCCAGTTGGGCCTGAACTTGCGCGGCGACGGCAGCGGCTTGCGCTTGTGCCGCACGAAGACGAGCGTTCTGGACGTCGAGGCGGACGAGGGTCTGCCCCTCCGTGACCGTATCCCCTTCATCGACCATGACGGAGTCGATGCGCGCGGTCATTTGAGGACCGAGGTTGGCCACTCGGGTCGGTTGAGTCGTGCCGGTCGCGACGACGGGTAAGCGAACAGTCTCACGTGACACCACCTCGACGGAGACGTCCACGGACTGCCCCGTTTGCACCTCTGGCAAATGGACCAGGTCGTCCCGGTTCCCGCAGGCCAGCGCTGTGACGGCGACCGTCAACGAGGTAAGGAGAGACATGCACCGTCTGGACCGATGGGCTCGAGTGACGCTCATGCTCCCCCCTCCGTAGACGGCATGCCGATGCCCGCCCGGATGAACGAGAGGAGTGGCGTAGCCTGATCCTTCAGGGGACCACGCACGTCACCCGCGACCCAACGAAACACTGCGGCGTTGATGCTTCCAACGACAAAGTACGCGAGGTCCCGAGCATCGGTCTGGCGCACAGCACCCTCTTCCATGCCCTTGGCGAGGAGGCCCGCCATGAACTCGACCCAGCGGAGGTAGTTGGTGCGAGCGAGGTCGTTGATATCGTTCCCGGCGACCCACTCGATGCCACCTCGTTGGGCGGCAAAAACGATGAAGAACTCGCGGTTCTTTTCCACGAGATCCAGCTGGCCTCGAATCAACCATTCCAGGCGCTCCGGAAATGCGAGGGACGCGATGGGAGGCTCAGCTTGCAGGGCCCTGAACTCAGCGGCTACTGCGCGCAGTAGCGACTCGTAGATGTCGCTCTTGCCCTTGAAATGGGTGTAGAGGGAGCTCGGCGAGTAGCCCGCCTCCCGGGCGACGTCTTCGATCGTCGTGCCGTGGTAGCCCCGGCTCGCGAAGGCAGTGGCTGCAGCCCTCAGGATGTCCCATCTCGCGTGGGCTTTTTCTCGTTCTTTGCGTGGTGTTGCCACAACGACCTCTCCTCTGCTGCGCATGAGCGACATGAGTGACCGAATACTTATTCGGCGTCAAGGACGATTTATTCGCTTGACTGTAGTTGGGACATAGCCGCGGGCCGGTGCAGATAGGCAGCATGAAGCCACACGCGACGAGGAACGTCTTGAGATTGACGATTGGCATCCCAGCTTGAGGATGGTCTCGAGGCGGGTGCGGCTCACTCGGGACGTTCAACCCGCAGCGCCCCCGAACGCGGCTGCGTGGGAAGCGATGAAGTCCGCCATCGAAGTGGGTTGGACGCCGGTCAGATCTTCGACCGCGGATAGAGACGTAAGGGGCTTACTCGGCTTCGACGTCCGCTCTTGCCTCTGCCTCTGCGCAGTGATCGTGGCCAGTCCCACCTCTCTTGCATACCGAAGAAGCCACGCTTGACACCGAATGTTTATTCGGCCACTTGTAGCGCTCATCCGGTGAGGAGGAGAAGTACGATGAGAAGACGGCCTAAGGAACGCGAGCAGACCCACGCGAGGCCAGACGTCCTCCGGGCCGCAGCCACTGCTTTCGCGAGTAGCGGGCTACCATGGGACCACAGTTGAGGACGTGGCACGGAAAGCCGATTACGCCCCGAGCGCCCTTTACGGCCACTCCAAGGCCACAAGTCGGAAGCGCCTCCGGTCGTCCTTCTCAACGCCACCAAGGACACCCGACTCGAGGCGGGCAAGATGAAGGTCGCTGCTTGATCGAATCACGCGGAAACGACCTTGATGCCTACCGTGTAACTTCGATCTTCTCTTCAAACGGAGTCGCGCGGTGTAGCCGATGGCCCGCTCGTGGATAGAGCTTCGTCATGAACGACGGCGCGGCTGAGGACGCGCAGAAGCCCATATGGGCCCGGCGTCTTGCGCTCGTCCGAGCGCCGGAGGCAGCGGAACCTCTACGGGCTGCGGTAGTGATAGCGCTCATTGGCTGCTTGCGTGGTGGGATGGCACCCGTCTATCTCGGTGGCGCTGGAGTGCTCGTGGCGTTGCTCTTGATCGGGCCCCAAGGGGTTCGATGGGCCAAAGCGACCGGACCTTTTTTCTTGGCGGTCGTCGCATATGACCTCTTCGGTCTCATCGCGCATTTGCGAGGCGAGGTCCTGGTTGCGGGACCCTACGAGCTGGAGCGATCGTTGTTTGGGGTGCTCGACGGAGATCGCGTCGTCGTGTTGGCGGAATTCTTCGCGTCGCGGACCAACATCGCCGCCGATGTGGTCTTCGGCGCCGCGTACGCGGTCTATCTCTATTTCGTGCCAGGAATGTCGATCGTCCTGTTGGCTCTCGGACGAGATCGGCCGGTCCGAGTACTCGGGCTCGCGTTCCTTGCGACGCACCTCGTGGCCTTCGCCATCTGGCTCGCTCTTCCAGTCGCTCCGCCATGGTACGTGATGGAGTACGGATTCGGCCCCGCCAAACTCGACGTCCCCGGGAACGCTGCGGGTGCCGCGCGGTTCGACGCGCTCTTTGGGATTCGCTACTTCGAAAAGTTCTATGCGCAGAGCCGAAACCCCTTCGGGGCCCTGCCTTCCCTCCACGTGGCATACCCAGTGCTGCTGGTGGCCACCGTTTTCCGTGAGCATCCGGCTTTCCGCGTCGTCGCTGGGGTCTTGCTCGCCGCGGTCGCCGCAGCCGCGATATATCTCTGCCATCACTATGTGATCGATCTCCTCGCTGGCGCGGGCGTCGCCCTGGTGTCGTTTGCAGGCGCGAGTTGGTGGGTGACGAACCGCACCAGGACTCCAGCCGTCGGGCCGCAATGAGCGCCAGGGCATCAATCGCGTCTCTGGCGCTCCTGCTCGTCGCGCTTGTCGTTCTTTGGATCTCGTATTCAATGCGCGCGGGCCGCAGAGGTCCGCACGATGACGCGTACGAGCGCGGCCGAGCCTCGAGCGCGGTGCTCAAGCGTTCGGTGCGACAGTTCGCGGCCTGGTGCGTCCAACCGCTGGTCCGCGGCCTAGTCCGCGCAGGATTCACGGCCAACGCCGTGACCTGGTGGTCTCTGGGGTTTGCCGTCGCGGCCGCCATGGCCATCATCCTAGAATCCGCCCTGCTCGCCGGGTGGCTATACCTCGTCTCGGGTTTTCTCGACGGCCTCGACGGAAGCGTCGCGCGGGCGCGTGGGGAATCTACCGCCCGCGGAGCCGTGCTCGACGCCGTCGTCGATCGCTACGGTGAGGGGCTGATGCTCGGTGCGCTCATATGGGCGGCACCCGAGCGCTGGATCCTCGCAGCCGGAGTGGCGGCTCTGATCGGGGGCTTCACCGTTCTATACGTCCGCGCTCGTGCTGAAGCGGCTGGACTAGTGGACGGCTCACGTGGAGCCCTGCAGCGAGGTGAGCGGGTGCTCGTCGTCGGGTTCGCTCTCGTCCTCAGTCCTCTGGGTCACGGAATACGAGTTGCCGGAGTGGTCACGAACGGCTTCACGTGGATCGGCATCGCGCTCGTCGCGCTGGCGTTCCTATCCAACGCGACCGCGGCGTACCGCCTCGCGCGAGTGCTCTCGGAAGACAACGAGCCCGGAAGGACACAACCCGCGCTCGAGTCGCGCTGCAGACGAGGGCGGAGTGAGTGAGTTGAGCACCTCGATCGTTTCGATCGCCTCCGCGTGTCACCGAAACCCGTGGAAGACGTTGGCGCTCGCGACACTTGTAACCGCCGTGGCGTTTGGCGCCGCCTCGCGGCTGACCCTCGACACTGATGCCACGCGACTGCTGCCTGCCGGCGCACCCAGTGCACTGGCACTCGAGCAACTCCGCGAGGCATACGGTGGTGTCGGTTTCGTATCCGTGGTGCTGCGCGGCGATGATCCGGCGTTCCTCGCGACGACCGCCGACGAGATCGTACCCGCGCTCGAGGCACTTCCGACAATCCGCGCCGTGCACACGCGCCAACCGGGACCCGAGTTCGGCGATCACGCGGCACACTTCACGCCGATCGACGACCTCGAACAGCTCGCCGATGACCTGAACGAACGTTGGGAGTGGGAGGTATCGCGACGAAGCCCACTATCGGTCATCCTTGAGGACGAACCCCCGCAGGTGCGGGTCCCAGAACGTGTTCCTAACCGAGGCCCTCAAGCCGACCGTTTGTGGGGACCCGATCAGCGTTCGCTCGTCATCCTCGCACGTCCACGCGACATCGCGTCCGACCTGTCCTTCGCGCGGGACGTGGTCACCGACGTACGCGGCGTCTTGAACGAGCAGTCGGCTGAGGTGCGGTGGGAGCTCTCCGGGCGCTACGTCAAGCGTGTCGACCTTCAGGACCAGCTCGAGGCGGACCTGAGTCGGTCTGGGGCTGTCGCGCTCGTGTTGATCGTGCTCGCATTGCTTCTGCGCTTTCGCAGCGTCGAACGAATCGTTGGCGCGGTCATCCCGTTGCTCGTGGGCCTCGTCTGGACCTATGGATTCGCGTGGATGATGTTCGGCACCCTGAGCGTTCTGACCGGCTTCTTGGCTGCGATCTTGCTCGGAATGGGAATCGACACCGGGATCCATCTCATCGAAGCTTATGAGGATGCGCAGCGCGCGGGCGCGGACGAGGGGGCCTCCATCACCGCCGCCTTTAGCCAGGTGGGTCGGCCGGCGCTGGGAGCGGCCGCGACAACACTCGTCGCGTTCATCTGTATCGCCTTCTCGAGTCTGCGCGCGTTCCACGAGTTCGGCGCCCTCGCAGCGGCTGGGGTTGCGCTCTCTTTCTTGGCGTACCTGACGCTCTTGCCCGCGTTGATCGCCATTGGGGGCGGAACGGCGAGTCGCCGAGGACGTGGACCCGTTCGTAGCTCTCGGTGGGGTGTGGTCATCGTGACCGTCGGGCCCGCCGTGCTCGCAGTGTTCTTCACGACGTTCCCTTGGGCCGCGAGCCACGCGGGCGACGTCGGCTTTCAGTACGACTTTTCGGCGCTCGACGGCGCCCACTTACGTTCATACGTCGTCGATGAAGAGGTCAACGAGACGCTCGGCCGCTCGCAGACTCCCATCGTCATCCTCGCACCGGGCCGAGCCGCTGCAACACGGGCCGGTGACTCGCTGCGCGCACACCTCTTGACCACGGACTCCTCTACGATCGCGAGCGTCACGACGCTCGGCCAGTTCCTCCCCGCGCCCGATGCGGTGCGCATGGACCTGCTCGAGCGTATTGCGACCGTGAGCGAGAAGCTCTTGCCCTACGCGGACACTCCGGAAGTAGGCGCCGACCTTCGGCGCCTGCACGATCTGGCCACGCAACCTCCCCCAACCCTCGCGACTCTTCCATCCGCCATTACGGAGAATTTTCTGCCAGCCGGTCCGGGCGGGCCCGAGGCCGTGTTGGTGTCTCCCGCCGTCAGCATGTCAGATGGACGTGCATCCCGCCTACTCGTTCGTGAGATCGAATCTGTCGGGCTCGGTGACCGCGCCTCCCTCGTGATCGGAGGGGAGGCTTTCGTCCTCGCGGACGTTTTGGACACCGTTCAGGACGAGGGCCCCGGCCTGCTAATCGCCGCCGCGCTGTCGGTCCTTTTGGTCCTTTTGGTCCACTTCCGGAGTCTGACGAGCGCGGCCTTGGCGATCTTCCCTGCTGTGGTCGCGATCATAGGCACCGCGGCGGCCATCGAGCTCGGTGGTGGGGCGTTCAACTACCTGAACATCCTCGTCCTGCCGATCCTGCTGGGGCTCAGCGTCGACGGGGGCGTCTACATCGTCTCGCATGCTCGGCGAGAGCCCCTGGAGTCCGCCGTGAGTGCGACCGCGGGGCCGATCACGATGGGCGTACTGACGACCATCGCTGGGTTCGGGAGCCTCGCCCTCGCGCACCACCCCGGCCTGGCCAGCATCGGGATTGCGGCGTCGATCGGCCTCGTCTTCGGGTTGGCAGCGTGCGTGCTCACCGTGCCGGCACTCTTGGCTGCGACTCGGCGGATTTACGGCGTCGGCAGCTCGTGGGCCCAACGGGTCTCCGTCGCAATCTCGACAACGGGCGGAGTCGGGTACTCGCGGCTCGGCCCGGGAACGCTTGGGTCGCTGGTGGCGACGCCACTCGCGTTCCCACTCGCGACGCTGGGCTGGCCCATGCGTGCGCTCGCACTCGTCGTCCTCTCTGCGATCTCGTTCCTCGCCGTCTATGCGATGCCGGGAAGGCTCGAAGAGGACCCGCAGGAAATCGTCATCGACGAGGTCGCCGGCTGCGCATGCGCCCTCGCCTTTGTCGCGCCGTCTCCCGGGTGGATGGTTGTGGCGTTCGTCGTATTCCGATTGCTCGACATGCTCAAGCCAGGGCCGATCGGATGGTTCGAGCGCCACGGCCCGCACTGGTTTCGAATCATGGCCGACGATCTTGCTGCGGGTTTGATTGCAGGAGCGAGCGCCAGCTCGCTTCAATTGATATTGTCGAGGTAAATTCAATGAAGCAGGAACAGGGTTTCTCCACTTCGGTGCCCTTGGGCGGGTCGTCCCGGCGACTCGGAGTCTTGACGGTTGGGCTCGGAGCGGTTGCGACGACGTTCGTCGCAGGCGTCGAGCTCATACGACGCCACGGCAAACACCCCGTTGGTTCCCTCTCCCAGCTCGGCGCGCTCGAGTCGGCTACGGGCGAGCGGGTTCGAATCGCTGACGCGGTTTCGCTAGCACCCCTCGATGGCCTGGTCTTCGGGGCCTGGGACGTGCTCGCCGGCAACGCCCACGAGCGGGCGCGCCAGGTGAACGTGCTCAGTCGGGAGGACATCGACAGCGTCGCCGAGCCCCTCTCGGCCATCCAACCGATGCCAGGGGTGTTCCTCCCGGAACACATGCCGACTCTCGAAGCAAATCGGGTCAAGTCGGCGAAATCGAAACGCGATCTCGTGGATGCCTTGCGAGAGGACATTCGCGCGTTCCGGAGGTCGAACGCTCTCGACGACGTCGTCGCCGTTTACTGCGCGTCTACTGAGTTCGAGGTAGAGCCGAGCCCATCACATCGAAGCTACGAAGCGTTCCTGCAAGGGCTCGAGAAGGGCGATCCGTCGATCACCGCATCGATGATGTACGCGTGCGCCTGTATAGAAGAGCGTGTCGGTTTTGCGAACGGAGCGCCGAACTCAGCGGTCGCGATCCCCGCGCTCCGCGAGCGGGCGCGCGAGCTCGGGGTACCCATTTCGGGCAGTGACTTCAAGACCGGCCAGACGATGATGAAGACAGCGATCGCCCCCGCGCTCCAACAGCGAGCACTCGGCGTGAACGGCTGGTTCTCCACCAACATCCTCGGCAATCGAGATGGGCATGTCCTCGACCAGCCGGCCGCGTTCCGTGCAAAGGAGCGCAGCAAGGCCGGGGTTCTCGAATCGATCCTCGAAGATCGCGGCGAGGGACTCTACGCGGATCTCTTCCACAAGGTGCGGATCGAATACTACCCGCCGCGCGGCGACGCCAAGGAGGGGTGGGACAACATCGACCTGTTCGGTTGGCTGGGCTACCCGATGCAGATCAAGATCAACTTCCTCTGCCGCGACTCGATCCTCGCAGCACCAATCGTTCTCGACCTCGCATTGTTCACCGACGTGGCGGCTCGCGCCGGGTGGGGTGGAGTCCAAGAGTGGCTCGGGTTCTATTTCAAGGCACCAGAAACAGAGGAAGGCACCCGTGCCCTGCACGATTTGTTCGCGCAGCGGCGCAAGCTCGATCGTTCTCTCGCACGACTCGCGCTGATTTGAGCGATGGTTCCGATGGCGAGAACGATCTACCGCGCGAGAACGCGTCGGGCATCGGGGGCCTGATCGGTGGCCACAGCCAAGCGCCCTTGGCTGCGCTACATGCGCCTCGCGCTCGCCATCTGCGGAATAGTCGCTCTCGCTGGAGTGGTTCGCCATGCGGGGCCCGCCACGATTCTTGCGCTCGTCGACGAAGCGCTTCCTTGGATGCCACTCGTGCTCGTTCTCGAAGGCGCGCGCATCGGATGTGATGCACTGGCGACCGGGCTGGTGCTCAAGAACCGGGCGCATGACCTCGGTTCGATGAGAATCATGCTCGCCCACGTCGTAGCTCACGGAGTGATGAACGTCTTGCCGGGTGGCCGCGGCGCCGCAGAGGTGGCGAAGGGCTTACTCTTTCGTCGTGATATCGGCGCGGCCACGGCGACGGCCCTCGGTGCGGCGAACCAGGCGAACGTTCTTGTCAGCGCGGCGGCGTTCTCGGTTCCATGTGCCATCGGCGCGTCGCTGATCTCGAGCGATCGCACGCTCGTCTTCGCAATCGCGATCCATTCAACGGTGCTCTTCTCGACCGGTCTTGCCGTGCGCGCCCTCGCGACGAGCCAGCGGTTTGCACATGTCCTCGGAAGCCGAGTGCGCAGGTGGAAGGCGCCGCTACAGCGATACATGGACGCCTCCCGTGAGGTCTCGCGGGGCTCCGCAGGCCCTGTCGCGGCCATGATGTTCGGGCGGGCCCTTCAGACGCTCCAGTTTGCCGTGCTCGCCCAGGCGGTCGGACTGAGGGTCGATGTTGCCGTCGCGCTCGCGATCCAGGGCGCGGACCAAGTGGCCGCGGCCGTGGGCGTGCTCGTACCCGCCCAAATCGGCATGTCCGAGGGCGTGTTCATGCTCGCCGCGAACGCTCTGGGTACGACCGAGGCCCGCGCCACGAGTGTTGCTCTCCTCGCTCATGCCAGCTCGCTCACCTGGGCGGGAGCTGGAATGCTCTTGCTCTTCGTTTGGCGGGGACGCGCGCAACAGAACAGTAGTTAGCTCCCTACTCGGGCGTACGACAGGGAGCGGGGGAACGCCTCATCGGGTACGCCAACCTCGAGGAACTGGGCAGAGCGGTTCCCATCCTTCTTCCATCTGAAAGACGAGGAGGCGTTCGGGGCGGCCCGCTGCGACCACTTCGTCGATCCAGCGGCTGAACAGCGCTGTCATGAAGGCGCCAGGTGCGGAAGCGTAAGCCCCTTACGGACCGCCTCGTCGCGCGCCGAGGCATCGGTGCGAAAATGGAGGGCGATGCTGCTCTCTGCGCAGATCCTGTCAGCTCTTGTCGGCCAGTACGGACCGATGGGGTTCGGCCCAGCGATCGGGGACCAGCTCGCGGACGAGGCGGACGGGCCATCCGGCCTCGAGCTTCTTGACCACGTCGATGAGGTACTCGCGAGCGCCGAAGCCGAGGTTTCGCCAGCTCTGCACGAGGGAGTACGCGCCAGCGAGGCGCTCGGCGGCTGCCGCGGCCCCCGTGAAGAGGTAGTTCTTGCG
>Ga0164313_10003331_pt1 | contig 14340 bp, 17 predicted proteins | sample GuaBasSedimGuay4_FD_113735 | JGI IMG/M metagenome (GOLD analysis project Ga0164313, IMG submission 113735) | Subseafloor sediment microbial communities from Guaymas Basin, Gulf of California, Mexico - Guay4, Core 4569-4, 0-3 cm | ecosystem: Environmental > Aquatic > Marine > Hydrothermal vents... | reverse complement strand
TATAGTTTGCCATTGGTTTGGAGGATTACCAGCATCTCAAGCTTTTAATAGAAAATATACTGAAGAATTTGCTCAAACAAGTAATGATGCAATTTCAGTATTTTTAAGAGAGAAAAAAATAATATAGAGGTTAATAATGGAAAAGAAAAAGATATTAATAATTGCTGATTTACGAGGATGGGCCTTTCATTCTCACGCCAAACAAATTCAGAAACGTTTAACAGAATATCAGATAGATATAGCGTATTCGAGAGGTTCTAATATTGCAGCATTATCTCCGAATTATGATTTGATTTATTCTATGGACCCAATGCCAATACCATATGTTTGTCCTGATAAAACTATTATGGGGGTTAGGGTCGATTGGTTTCATACAGATCATCCTAGAGGGGCAAAAGGGATGTATGAGGAGGGTTTCTTAGGGAGATCGGCATGCATAAAGGGTAATTGTTGTATGATGCATGCTGTTAATAAAAAGCAATTAGAAATATATAAGTCTGTAATTGATATTCCTATTTTATTAGTTCAACATGGGGTAGATGTAGAATGTTTTGATAGAAATAAATATAAAAAAACCAAAAACAAAATTTTAACTATTGGAACGTCTGGTAGAAAGGCGTCTAATAACAAAAAAGGGTTTGAATTAGTTGAGAAAGCCTGTAATAAAATAGGTATGAAACATTATAAAACCAGATATAAAAAGAAAATACCTAAAGAACAAATGCCAGAATTTTATAATAATATTGATGTGTATGTTTGTATGTCTAGGGTTGAAGGATTACATAATCCTACTCTGGAGTCAGGTGCAATGAGTGTCCCTGTAATTAGTACTCGTTGTGGCGCTTCAGAAGAAATGATTATAGATGGAGAGAATGGATTATTAATTGATAGAAATGTTAATTCTCTTGTTGCAGCGTTGGGAAAGATGAAAGATGATAAATTTAGATTAGAAATGGGCAAAAAATTTCATCAAGAAATTATAACTAATTGGGTGTGGAAGGTTAAAGTAGAAAATTTTAGAAATATGTTTGAAGAGTTTTTTAGGAATCATTAAATATGAATGTAACAAGAATGCTGGGGTTAAAGGGGCATAAAGAAGAAATTTTTGTCAAAGATGCTATTAAGCTATATAGGGAAAATCCTAGTGATATTTATTCTGAGGCGTTTTTTAAAAAGCGTCATTTTAAAGATAATAGGTGGAAGCTACAAGTTGGGAAAATGTTATCTAAGATATATCATTTAGAATCTTTGGTCGATTTTGGATGCGGAGAGGGAGAATATTTGGCTGGAGCATTAAAGGCAGGAGTTAAAAATGTACTTGGTTTTGAATACCTTCTTGAAAATGTGAAAAAATATTTATCTGTAAAAGAATTGAAATATATAAAATACGGTAATGTAATGTCGCCTATATATTGTGGGAGCTTTGATTGTGCAATGTCTATAGAAGTTGCCGAACATATTCTTCCAGATAAGAGTGGCGAGTTTGTTGATAATTTAGCGAATGCAAGCAAAAAATATATATTATTAACTGCGGCCCCACCTGGTCAAGGAGGAATAGCTCATATAAATGAAAGATTAAGAGAATTTTGGATAAAGCAATTTAGAGAAAGGGATTTTATTTATCTTGCTGAAGAAGCCTCTAAAATACATGTTAAGATTAAGGAAGCTAATATACAGATTCCAGATTACTTTTTTAATCTTTTGGTTTTTATTAAGGATGGAGAATAAAATGATTTCGGTTATAATGCCAGTTTTTAACAACCTTAAGTATTTGAAAGAATCTATTGATAGTATTCTTAATCAAACATTTACAGATTTTGAATTTATTATAATAGATGATGGTTCTGAGGAACCCGTTTATGATTTCGTTAAGTCTTATGATGATTCGAGAATAATAGTCAAGAGAAATGATAACAATTTAGGGCTCACTGAATCACTTAATATATGTTTAGACATAGCTAAAGGAGATATAATTGCAAGACATGATGGCGATGATATAAGTTTGCCGACAAGATTTGAAAAACAGGTTGCGGCTTTTAAGGAGAATATTGGGTTAGTGACTACATGGGCTTATTGTATAGATAAAAATAAAACCATATTGCCTGGTAGATTTACTGACGAATTAATGAAACAATCCGCAAGTTATATCAAGAAACATATGTTAGGAGGTGGCAGGAGTATTGTAATGGGTCCTTCCGCAATGTATTTAAGAAAAGTTTTTGAGAAAATTGGTTATTATGATGAATACTTTTTTTATTCTCAGGATTATAATTATTGGTTGCGATTATTTAGACATTTTGATTTAGAAGTTTTAGAAGATGTTCTGTTCTTGCATCGCGTTCATAAGGGAATGGGGCGAAAAAAAAGACCTGAAAAATATAGAATTACAGGGCCAAACAGGTTAAAATTAATTCACGAGAGGGCAAAAAAATATACTGTGATTAAAAACAAAGGGGACTATTATAATGGGTGATAAGAGTTTTGATGAATTATTTGATAATGGATGTTTGCCTAAAGTACTTAAGGTAAATAGGTCATTATCTAAAGAGGAATGTAGGCATATTTATAATTATATGAATGAAAAAAAACCTAAAGTTATGTTTGAGTTTGGTGCTCAAAATGGGTGTTCTACGAAATCATTTGTTGAAATGGCAAAATGGGTAAATATTGGATTTAGTTTGCATTCGTGGGATATAGTTGATGAGTTGAAATGCATTAGTAAAAAGGAATTTAATTTTCATTTAGAAGATGTTACTGGCAACGAGGAATTTATTTTTGATAAATACCACCCAGATTTTGTATTTTTAGACGCCCACCCTTATGAGTTAACTAGAAATTTAATAAAGATTTGTTTAAAAAGGAAAATTGATTTTATAATGCATGATATCGCTTATTCCATAGGGTTGCAAAGAACTTGTGAAAGAACTAATGGATTTACAGACCTGTCAGTTAAAACAAATGCCAATTGGGAATTGTTTCTTCTTGGGGTTTTAATTAATACTAAAATATGGCATGATGATTATTACGAAAACGATGTTCTTGAAGTCAAGTGTATTAGGGACTCTTGTGGATTAGCAATCATTAAATTTAAGAGGTAGAATGGGTAATTATAAACATGGTGAATTAATATCTAGGGGTGGTTTTGATATTGTTCATGGTTGCCAATTAAGATGCATAGGTCGCCCTAATTCAAGAAATTTATTGGTTCCTAAAAAGATTTGTTGGTATATGGATACTTCTGATCAATATAAATTTTATGTTGATTATGATGGAATTGTTGTACCTTGTTGTAATCGTTCACAGGCTTTTGTTTTAGGAAATTTGAAAGAAAAGCGTAAGCAGAAATTATACAAAATGAAAACAAGCAGAAAAGGAATGCCAATCTGTGGGCAATGTGAAAAGTCATGATGAAAATTTTATATCTATGTAATAAACATATGTATGACACCAAGATGTCACGAATTAGATTTCATGGTATGGTTGCCATTTCTAAAGTGACAGATTTTATTTATTCTGGAAAAGGATGGAGTAATTATAACAATTCCAAAACCGTTCAGGAAAATATCGACAATATTTACGGGAGTAATCAGCCAGATATTGTAGTTGCCTACAAGCCGTTAGAACTTAAAGAGTTTAATCGCATTAAGCCTGCAAAATGTATACGGTATAATGAAATGTGGAACAAGAAGGCAACAAAAAAGGAAATTATTGAGAGCAAAAGCGATTTGATTATCTGTCATCATTTTAATGACATTGTTCATTATAAAGATATTCCAAATATTCAGCTTGTTAATATTTCTCATTGCGCCGAACAAACAGTCTATAAGGATTATGGAGAGAAAAAAACTAATGATATTTTGTTTACAGGTTCTATTGCAAGTCAATACCCTTTTAGACGTAGGCTTTTACGTTTAATACCTAGATTGTCTCAACATGTAAAATGTAGAGTTATGTCTCATCCTGGGGATCCAGGAAAACCATATGGGCAGATAAAAGGATATACTTTAGAATCGTATGCAAGAGAAATTAATAGATCAAAAATAACGTTGACTTGTAGTAGTAAGTTTAAATATCGACTTGGGAAATATACCGAAATCCCTATGTGTGCTTCGTTACTTGCTGCAGACTTGCCAAATGAAGATCATAAGTTCTTTGAACAGTTTATGCTTGTTTTAGATACAGCATGGTCAGACGACGATATTATTCATCAGCTAGTCAAGTATGTTAAAAAGGACGAGAGAAGAGGTAGAATGATTCGAAAAGGGATAGAGTTGAACAAGGAATATACTCAGGAAAAATATGCTGAAAGATTTGTTAAAGAAATTAAGGTGTTTTTAAGTGGAAATATTCGTAAATAAAGAAAATTCGGGATGGGTTATAGATGATATATTTAAAGATTATCAAAAATTTACTCGTCATAAAATAGTTAATATTAATAATAATCCAGATATTATTTGGATTCTTAATTTTTGGGGTTTTCGGAATTTATTGAATTATATCAAAGTTCCTGTTTTTGTTACAATTCATCATATACCTGAACATAAAATTCAAAAATATGATTTTAATTTGTATAATAAATATGCTTCGGGATGTATTGTTCCTAATAAGAAAACGGAAAGATTTTTAAAGGAATATTTAACTATTCCTGTTTATAGAATTCCGTATTGGCTGTTATCTAAAAGAATGTTGAAGTCGGAAACAAATATTGAAATTAAGAAAAAAGAAATTAGTACAAATAATGAAATATTAATTGGTTCATTTCAAAAAGATAGCGAAGGTAAGACAAATCAACCAAAACTTGAAAAGGGACCAGATATATTTTTAGAAGTTGTTATGGAATTAAAAAAACAATATAATATAAAAGTTGTTTTATCAGGTTACAATAGGAAATATTTAACAGAAAATTTAAGTGCTAAATGTATTCCGTTTTCATATTTTGAAAATTTTAATGATTTAAATTTATTATATGATTGTGTTGATTGGTGTTTTGTAACTTCTCGATCAGAAGGTGGGCCTCAAGCTGTTTTGGAAACCGCTTATCGTAATGTTAAAATTTTATCTTCTAATGTTGGATTAGCCCCTGAAGTTTTGCATTCGGATTGTATTTGTTATAATGTTAAAGATTTTGTTAATAAATTTAATGATAATTTAGATCGAAGAAAAGAAAATTTTGAAAGAGTTCAGGAATATTTGCCTCAAAAAATTATTTCTCAAGTAGATAATTTTTTTGAAGAACAACTTAAAGGATTAATATGAAAATTGTAGGTGCGTGGTCAGGACATGATTGTTCTTTTTGTATTTTAGAAAATGGTTATCCAGTTATTCATGCTGAGTATGAACGTTACATAAGGGAGAAAGAACCTCCTGGCGATTCTTTGAAATTTTTATATAATATATATAAAGATTATTCTGATATAAAATATTTTTCTACATGTTATCCTCGTAGCAAGATAGAAGCCTATCCTGAATCATTAAAACAAATAAAACAAATTGTAAGTTCTAATAAAGGAAGTGATTTTTATATTGGTCATCATCAAGCTCATGCAGCAAATGTATTCTTTTCAAGTTCTTTTAATGACGCCTTAATTATAACTATTGATGGTGGTGGAATAGAGGATGATTATAATTCTGCAACTGCTTGTACTATATGGAAAGGTCATGGAAATAAAATAGAGTGTTTAAAGACTTATTCTCTTCGCCATATAAATATAGGTTCTTTATGGACAAGAAGTACTCGTTATATATTTCAATTACAATCTGGTTGGCCTCGCGGACACCAGGCTGGAAGTGTCATGGCTCAGGCTGCATTGGGAGACCCTGTTAAATATTTTAATGATTTTTACAGAATGTTAACCAAAGATATAATTTCTGCTGGCAAAAAACCAAGGAATCAGCCAAAGGGAGCTAATACTGGAAATGATCCTATTCATCCTTATTTAGATAAATGGGTTAAACTTGCAAAAAATGAACAAACAAAATACGATATTGCCGCTGGCCTCCAAAATGCAACGGAAGTATTAATAGGCAAAATAATTAAGAAAGGCTTATCTCTTTATTCTGGTTCTAAAAATATTTGTTTGTCTGGTGGGGTAGCTTTGAATTCAGTAGCAATGGGAAAAATTTTGAACAATTTTGAACAATTTGATAAAATTAATATTTCCCCTACTTCTCATGATGGAGGACTTACAATTGGATCTTCTCAATATGTTTGGCATCATATTTTAAATAATCCTAGAATAAAATGGGAAGATAATGCTTCACCTTATTTAGGTATACAATATACTAACAATGATATTTTAAATGATATAGATAAAGTTAAAGATAAGATTAATGTTGTTAATTCTAATGATAAAGAAATAATAAATTTATTAGACCAGCAAAATATTATAGCGGTTTTTGGAGGGGGGTCGGAATCTGGTAGGAGGGCTTTAGGTAATAGAAGTATATTGGCTGACCCGAGAAGTTTAAAGATGAAGGATTTGGTAAATTCTAAAGTTAAGCATAGACAGTGGTATAGGCCATTTGCCCCATCTATTCTTAAAGAGGAAGTTCAAAATTGGTTTAAGAAAGATATAGATAGTCCTTATATGAGTTTTGTTGTTAAATTTAAGGATAATGCTAAAGATAAAGTTCCTGCTGTTATTCATTTTGATGGCACAGCTAGATTGCAAACAGTAACACAAAATGATAATTTGTGGTATTATAATTTTCTAAAACAATGGCAAAATAAAACAGGAGTTCCAATTCTTTTGAATACTAGTTTTAATGACAGAGAACCTATTTGTGAAATTGCTGAACATGCATTGAATTGTTTTTTAAATACTAATATAGATTATTTGTATTTTTATGATGAGAAATTATTAATATCTAAAAAAGCTAAAGATGAAAATTAATTCAATTTCTGTAATTATACCGTCTTATCGTTCTAGGGATTTAACGGTAATATGTTTGAAAAGTTTTGAGAAATTCAGGCCGTCTAATTTAAATATAAATTATTTTGTTGTAGAAAACACACAAGATATTTCTTATAAGGATAAGGTGCTTGGTTTAGCCGAAAATGTAAAGTGGACAAATAATAATTATATTATAAGAGTTAATGAAAGTGGTTCCAGTCAAAATGCAAGTGCAATCGAAATTAGTAAAAAACATATTAAAGATAATTTTGTTTTTATAGCCCATTGTGATATTTGTATAACTAATGAGTCTTTTTATTATACTTTATTTAAAAAAATAGAGGAGTATGAGTTAATAGGGCCTCTTTTTGATATTTGTGAAGAGAGAATAGGTGCTCTTCATGTATCTGGATTATTTATGAAATCCGAATTGATGAATAAAGTTAATTTTTTTCCAAGACGCATAGACTCTAATAATAGAATGGATGTTGGAGATGCAGCAACATTATATTGTAGAAAAAATAATTTGAAGTACTTGTGTTTACCTAATACTTATAATTATCCTGAATTGGTGGAAAATATTGTTGATGATAAGTTTAAAAAGTTTCTTGTAGTTAGGTGTCTTGATGATGATAATAATGTAATTTTTATGCATTTAGGAAGAGGTATTCCAAAAACTATCGGTATATATCGAAAGACAGGAGACAAAAGGGTTTATTTGGCAGACTGGGTAAAGTTTTGTAACAAAGAAGTTTTAAATTAAAGCATAATATTCCGTTTTGGATTTGAGATAATATAACTTTTTTAAAGAAAAATATTACCTCATGTTATCAAAAAGTAATTGAAAATGATAAAAGTAAATATATTATGGCAGATAGGAAAAGTTGGAGGAGGAGGAAATCAATTTTTAAAAACCCTCAAGAGGTATTTTGTCAATAAGAGGGTTTATGTTGAAGACCCTAGATTGGCAGATGTTTTATTAGTTAATAGTAAAGATTATTTAAAAGAAGCCTCTGAATTTAATACAAAAAAAAGAATACATCGAATAGATGGAATATTTAAAATGTATCGCGGCGAAGAACATTATAATTTAGATTTGCAAGTTTATGATTTTGCAAGGAAGTATGCAGACGGTGTAATTTTTCAATCAGAATGGTCTCGTGAGCAAAGCAAGAAAAATGGCATGTCAGATAGCAATATAGAAACAGTAATTTTTAATTGTGCCGATGATAAATATTTTAACATTCAAAACAAATTTAATAATCAAAATGGAAAAACAAGATTGATAACATCTAGCTGGTCTTCGAATTGGAAGAAGGGCTTTAAGATTTATGAATTTTTGGATAGAAATTTAGATTTTAATAAATATGAGTATGTATTTGTTGGTAGGAGTCCAATTCAATTCAAAAATATCCAAATGAAAGGTGTTATGTCATCAAAACAATTAGCGGAGGAATTGAAAAAATCTGATATTTTTGTTACGGCCACAGAAAATGATGCTTGTTCGAATTCGGTTGTAGAAGCTCTTTCTTGTGGGTTGGCAGTTATCGGGAAAAATAGTGGAGGAACCCCTGAAATAATAAAAGGTAGGGGTGATCTCTTTAGTGACTTTAGTGATGTTATTCAAAATATTGATGGTCTTTCTGAGAAAGTTAAAAAGAAAAAGCATAATATAAAAGCTCCTTCTGTTGATAGCGTTGGTAAAAAATATTACGATTTTATAAAGAAGGTTTATGCAACATGAATTTAGGTTTTATATTGAGCCAAATGAATCATTTAAGGTATATTATTCCCTTAATAGCTGAAGCTAATAGAAGAGGTATTCATTCTATTGTTTTTAGTTATAAATCAATCAAGTATAACAGTCCTCATAAACACCCTAAAGAGACTAGTTGTCTTTCGGAAAAGTTTAGCTTTGACATTAAAGATTTCAGTTGTATTAAGGATTTTGTTGGAACCGTTTTTGTTATTGAGGGGGTTTTTGCCAATGAAGTTCCTCTGTCTAATAAAAAAATATCGCTTATTTGCTCCTGGGACTTTGTGCCTCTTTATGACAAGTATGTTAATATTGTTGATAAGATAGTTTTTCCAAGTAAATTTATTGCCCGACATGAAAATAAAGTTTCAGAGAAAAATTTATATCTTGGCTCTTCTAAATATGACATAAAACTTGACAAACAAAAAATATTGGAAAAATACAAAATTAAATCGAAGAAAAATGCACTTATAATATATCCTAATTTTTCTGCGTTGAAAGCAAAATATGGGCATAAAAAAATCAAATACACGAATATTTATGAATATCTGAGAAAGATAGGATATAATGTTATAGTGAAAGCTAGGGGAAAAGCTCGCGCTCTTGAGGGGGATACAGGTGATCAGTATTTCGAAGATTTTAGTTGGTTTCCTCATGACACTATGGAGCTTATAGAGGTTTGTGACATGGTTGTAATTAGTGGTTCTTCGGCTGCCGAAGAGTGTATTATGCTTAATCAGCCATTTATAGAATTTTCAATTGCCTTAGTCCCCGTCGTTTTTGAATATTTGTATAATTATGATTATTGTAAAATATTAGATCCGTCTGTTCAGTTTGAAGAATTTAAAAATGCGATTATTGCTTTGTTATCGAAAGATCATAATGAGAGCTTTAAAGAGGCGAGGAAGAACCATTTATTTGAAAAGGGAGATGTTTCTAAAAAGATTTTGGATAGTATTTTATGAAAATGCATGCGATAATACCAGCTAGAGGTGGCAGTAAAAGTATTTTTAAGAAAAATATTTACAAGATAGAAGGATATCCTCTAATTGCTTATACGATAGCTGCTTGTAAGTTTTGCAAAGATATAGATAGAATAATTGTTTCTACAGATAGTAATGAAATAGCAGATGTATCAAAACAATATGGGGCAGAAGTCCCGTTTATGAGGCCGAAAAAATATGCTATAGATGAATCTTCTGATTTTGGCTATTTAAAACATTTTTTTGAAAACATAGATGTAGATGAAGTAGCTTTATTGCGCCCTACTACTCCATTGAGAAATCATGTAGTTATATCTGAGACAATTGATATTTATTATAAGAATAAGGACAAAATGAGTGGTTTAAGAACAGCTCAAGAGATAGGTCAGCCAGTGTATAAGATGTTTAAGAAGGTTGGCAATTATTATGAGGGGTTTTTCGATAATTATGAGGGAGTTAAGGATTATACTAATTTACCTAGACAAAAATTTCCAAAAACATATTTGCCAAATGGATATATAGATATTATTAAGAGAGAAACGGTTGAAAACGGTGATGTTTTTGGCAATAAAATTTTTGCTTGCGTCACAGATAGAATAACAGATGTAGATTCTATAGAAGATATTCCGTTTTTAAAATTTGAAATAAATAAAGAAAAATATATATATAAGTATTTTGGAGAATTTTATTGAAAGATTATCTTGAAATAATGTATAATAAATGTGAGTCAAAAACGAATTATCCTTTGAAATTAGGAGGTTATTTATTTAATAGATTTGGTTTTAAAAAAGGTCAAAGATTTCTGGAGATTGGATGCGGAACAGGCGATTTTTTAAAGGCGTTTCAAGGGCTTGGATTAGATTGTAGTGGTGTTGATATATCAGATTGTAGTGTAAATAATTTAAAAGAGTTTGATGTTAAAAAATGCGATTTGGAAAAAGACAAGTTGCCTTATGATGATGAAGTATTTGATATTGTTTATAGTAAGTCTGTAATTGAGCATATTATGTATTCTTCAAATCTAATGAAAGAAATGATTAGGGTTTTAAAACATGGAGGTAAGATTATTATTTTAACACCAGATTGGAAAAGTCAAATGAATACCTTTTATAATGATTTTACTCATGTTAAACCATATACAGAAGTTTCTTTAAGCGGGTTACTTAGCTTGTATGATTTTAAAAATGTTCAAACGGAAAAATTTTATCAATTGCCTATATTGTGGAAATATAAGTTTTTAAAAGTTTTTGGAAAAATATTACAAATGTTTTGTTCTATTGAAGTAGCCAGAAAAATGGGAAAAGTTAGGTGGTTAATAGAATTAATGGTTTTAGGATCGGCGACAAAAAGGAGTAAAGGCGAATGATCAATCATGTGTTTGTTATAGCGGAAGTTGGCATTAATCATAATGGAGATATTAATATTGCAAAAAGACTTATAGATAAGGCTTGTGAGGCTGGTTGTGATGCGGTTAAATTTCAAAAACGAATCGTAAATGTTGTTTATACTAAAAAGGAATTAGATAAATATAGAGAAAGTCCATGGGGCACTACTAACAGACAACAAAAAGAAGGCTTAGAGTTTTCTAAAGATGATTATGATAAAATTGATAGATATTGTCGGAGGAAAAGTATTGAGTGGTTTGCTTCCGCGTGGGATTTAGGAAGTCAAGCGTTTTTGATTCAGTATGATTTAAAATATAATAAGATTGCTTCCGCTATGCTTACAAATAGAAAATTATTAGAAATGATAGCGAAAGAAAAAAAATATACTTTTATATCTACTGGTATGAGTACAATGGAACAAATAGAGGTTGCAATTGAAATATTTAAAAAAGAAAATTGTCCTTTTGAATTAATGCATTGTTGTAGTGTTTACCCAATGGCTGATTCAGATGCTAATTTAAAAGTAATAGAGACTTTGAGAAAGACATTCAATTGTAAAGTAGGTTATAGTGGTCACGAGACAGGTATTATAGTAAGTTGTGCAGCCGTGGCATTAGGGGTAACTTCGATTGAAAGACATATTACATTGGACAGGACAATGTATGGTTCTGATCAAGCAGCTTCTTTAGAGGTTTCTGGACTGAATAAACTCGTGACTTATATTAGGGCTATTGAAAGTTCATTTGGTTCTTGTGAAAAAATTGTTAGTGATAAAGAAAAAGAAATAGCAAGAAAATTAAGGAAATAATAAAATAATGTCCAAATACCCACAAAATACATGTAGTAAAGATTGGAAGAAAAATAAACGCATGTACGAAGAATGTATGGGTGAAGATAGTTTCAATTATGATAAATTTTATAATGGACTTAATTATTGTACTCCCGCTTTTCATTTAAAATTACATAATTATTATGATTTATGTATGCAGTATTTGAAAAAAGGAGATAAGTGGTTAGATGTTGGTTGCGGATGTGGATATATTTTAAGTAATTCTATCAAAGATGGTATAGAACCATATGGAATTGAAATAGTTGATAAAAGTGTAAAATTAGCAAAGCAAAGAAATATAAAGGCAGTTAAGTGTTCGGCTTGTGAAACCTATCCTTTCGCTGATGAATATTTTGATTTTATTACTTCGATTGATGTGTTAGAACATTTATTGAAAGAAGATGTTTCAAGAGCTCTTAAAGAAATTTATCGTGTTTTAAAACATGGTAAATATTTATTACTAGCGTCTTGCACAGGAGACCCTAATAATTTAAGGCCCGAAACAGATTGGAAAAGATATTATCATTTAACATATCAGAGCATAGGTGATTGGGTTAAGACATACGAGGAACATAATTTTGTTTTTGTAAAACAAAATAAACCATACGGAGTTTTTCTTAAAAAGTTATGATTTCTATAAGGCATATTGGTATAGTTGTTAATAACATAGATAAATCTTTATCTTTTTATAGAGGTTTGCTTGGTTTTGAAGTGGTCAGGGATATGGATGAGAAGGGAAATATAATTGATGTTTTTTTAAACATGAAAGGTGTTAATGTAAGAACTGTAAAATTGAAAGATAGTAACGGTATAATGATTGAGTTACTTAAGTTTTATTCTCATCCGAAAGATTTAAATCTTAATGTAGATAACCAACTTGTAAATATTGGGTGTTCTCATTTTGCGTTAACTATTGATAATCTTGATAAGTTATATCAAAAACTAAAAAAGAAAAAGGTTTATTTTCTTTCGGAACCACAAACGACATCTGATAATGGTGTAAAAGTTGTATTTTGTAAAGATCCAGATGGAACATTTATTGAACTAGTTGAGGTTTTAAAATAATGATCTATTATGTAATTCCATCACGAAGAAATTCTAAAGGTTTGTTGTTTAAGAATAGGTTTCTTTTAGATTATACAATAAATCAGATTTCAGATGAGAATTTCAAAAATACTATAGTAAGTACAGATGATGAGGTAATTATAGATAAATTAAAAGATACTAATATTAAAGTGATTAAAAGGTTGTTGAAATTATCTAAAGATGACGTTTCCATTAAAAAGGTAATGTTAGATGTAATTGATAAATGTTCTATGGTAAATAATGATGTTATTGTTTTGTTGTATTTAGTCTACCCCATGCGAATAAATAAGGATATCGAAGCAATAATTTCATTTTATCGCAAAAATAACGCAAAGAGTCTATTGTGTTGTCATAAAGTAACGGATCATCCTTGTCTAACTTTTTATGCCAAAGATAATTTTAGAGGCGAGCAGATTATTAAACATAATGCCTATCGCAGACAAGACTATCCAGAATGTTTTAGTTTATCTCATTTTGTTTGTATTTTTAAGGTTAGTGAAATTGATAATCTTAATGCAAATTTGTATAATAAAGATACAATTTTCTATCCTATAGAAAAACCCATAGATATTGATACAAAAGAAGATTTAGTAGTTTTAAAGAGGAAAGAGGAAAGAGGAAAGAGGAAAGAGGAAAGAGGAAAGAGGAAAGAGGAAAGAGGAAAGAGGAAAGATAAAAATGAATAATAAAACCCATAGATATTGATACAAAAGAAGATTTAGTAGTTTTAAAGAGAAAAGAATAAAAATAGAAATGAATAATAACTTTAATTGCTTAACAACAGTTAATATTGAACTAACTAGTAGATGCGACAAATTATGTTGGATGTGCGGTCGTCGGAAACTAGACAGAGAATATCCAGAGATAGCTATCAAATACGGCGATATGGAATTCGATTTGGTTGAAAAAATTGCCAAACAATTACCCGATAATGTGGTTGTACAGTTACATAATAATGGAGAGCCATTGCTTTATCCTAGATTTAAAGATGCGGCGGAATTATTTAAAAATCAAATCAGATGTATGGATACAAATGCTAACTTTATCGTCCAAAAGGCTGATGAAATTATAGATAATTTGGATACGCTTACAATATCTACTTTTGAGAATGATCCAGACGGCGAAAAGCAATATTCGTTAGTTAAACAATTTTTGAAGATAAGAGGAAATAGAAAACCAAATTTAATATATCGATGTCTTGGAAAAGTTGATTCGGAAAAATGGAAAGATTTGCCTGGTATAGTTGTTAAAAGGATATTACACGATCCTCTTGGTAGTTTTGCGTATGAAAAACCACCTACTAAACCAGAAATAGGGATATGTTTAGAAGCACTTAATCATATGGCCATAGATAGATTCGGCAATGTTTCTATTTGCGTTAGATTAGACCCTAATGGTTTGGCAATTA
>Ga0164313_10003330_pt1 | contig 14343 bp, 8 predicted proteins | sample GuaBasSedimGuay4_FD_113735 | JGI IMG/M metagenome (GOLD analysis project Ga0164313, IMG submission 113735) | Subseafloor sediment microbial communities from Guaymas Basin, Gulf of California, Mexico - Guay4, Core 4569-4, 0-3 cm | ecosystem: Environmental > Aquatic > Marine > Hydrothermal vents >... | reverse complement strand
GAATCGTCGGCATCGGCCACACGGTCTTCGGACGTCGCAGTGACGCCACGGTGCAGGAACTCGCCTTCGAGGCCTGGCGCGACGCCCTGGCCGACGGCGACCTGGACCCGGACGTCATCGAGGCCACCGTGATCGGCTCGGTGCCCGAGTACCACAAGCAGCGCTCGCTGGCCGGGGTCATCCAGGAGTATCTCAACCTCAACCCGAAACCCACCTGGCTGACCGAGGTGGCCTGCGCCTCGGGGTCGGCGGCGATCCGCACCGCCTGGCTGGCCATCAAGGCCGGCATCCACGAGGTGGTGGCGGTGATCGGCTGCCAGAAGATGACCGAGCTGGAAACCGCCGAGATCCTCGCCCTGATGGGACGAGTCGGCGACGTGCAGTGGGAATCCGGTTTCGGAACCACCTTCCCCGGCTACTACGCCATGTTCGCCAGACGGCACATGCACGAGTTCGGCACCACTGCCGAACACCTGGCCCAGGTCGCGGTCAAGAACCACCACTACGGCGCCAAGAACTCCAAGGCTCTCTTCCAGAAGGAAATCACCACCGCCAAGGCTCTGGCCTCGGACCCGGTCGCCTCCCCGTTGACCGTCTACGACTGCTGCGCCAACGCGGACGGTGCTGCCTGTGTGATCCTGGCCGGCGAAAGCGCCGCCCGCAAGCTGGGTGGCGGACGTGTGGTCTGGCTCGAGGGCAATGGCTGCGCGACAGCCAGTATGTCGGTTCTGCGCCGCGGCGACCTGACCGGCTTGCCTTCGGCCCGGGAAGCGGCAGACCAGGCCTATCGCATGGCCGGCATCACGGCCAAGGACGTGAAGGTGGCCGAGGTGCACGACTGCTTCACCATCGCCGAGATCATGGCCTACGAGGATCTGGGCTTTTGCGGGAAGGGCGAGGGCGGAGCCTTTATCGCCGAAAAGCAGTCGTATATCGGGGGCACGACGCCAGTGAACGTGGACGGTGGGCTGAAGGCCAAGGGCCATCCGATCGGCGCCACGGGAGTTTCCATGGCCTGCGAGATGGTGCGCCAGTTGCGAGGTGAGGCCGGCGAGGCCAGACAGGTGGCGAATGCCGACATCGGCTTGACCCACAACGTGGGCGGCATCGGCCAGTATTGTTTCGTGAACGTCTTCAAAAAGGATTGATGCCGTGTTCGAATGGTTCGGAAAAATCAATTTCTGCCCGCACACCAAGGTCGACGGCTTTGCCGGCCATCTCAGGAACGGCCGCCTGATGGGTGCCACCTGCACCGCCTGCGGGAATCTGAGTTTCCCACCCCGGGCCGACTGCCCGGCCTGCCGCCACGGGGAATTCGAGTTCACGGAGTTGAGCGGCAAGGGCGTCGTCATGACCTACACCACCATCGAGGCCGCCCCGGCCGGCTTCGAGGACGACGTCCCCTTCGGGTTGGGTGTGGTCGACCTGGAAGAGGGCGGGCGTCTGCTGGCGAGCTTCGGCGACACGATCGACGCGGAAAAGATCGCCATCGACATGCCCGTGCAGGTCGTACCCCGACTGTACGAGGAATCCGAAGACATCAAGGTCCACTACACCCTGGAAATACCCGGCACCACCTGGGTGAAAACCGACCCCGACTGAGGAGAACGAACATGTCCAACCCCACCCTGGTCGATTATCGCGTGGAAAACGATGTCGCCTATCTCCACCTGAACAATCCCCCGGTGAATATCATGTCCGCCGCGATGATGGACCACATGAGTGGACTGCTGGAAACCGTGGCCGGCGATCGCAACCTCAAGGCCGTGGCCGTCACCGCCGAGGGCAAGGCCTTCTGCGCCGGTGCGGACGTTGGCGAACACCGGCCCGAACAGGCGGGCAAGATGATCGAGTCCTTCGGTCGATTGTTCCGCAGGCTGGATGCCCTGGAAGTGCCGGTGGTGATGGCCGTGAATGGCGCGGCCATGGGCGCGGGCTTCGAACTCATCCTGATGGCCGACGTGCTTCTTGCCGCGGAGAAGGCCAAGTTCGGTCAGCCGGAAATCCGTCTCGGGTTTTTTGCGCCCGTGGGCGTGGTCGTGCTGCCGGACCTGGTCGGGCGCGCCAGAGCCATGGAAATCACGTGTTCCGGCAGGCCCTACACCGCAGCCGAGATGGCCGGAATGGGTCTGGTCAGCAAGGTGGTCGCGGCCGAGGAACTGAACGACGCTCTCGAGAATACACTGAAAGATTTCCGCGCTGCCAGCCCTCTGGTCCTGCGTCTAAACACACGCACCTTGAAGGCGAGCCGACCCGGCAACTTTTCCGCGCGAATGGACGAGGCAGAAAAGGTCTTCCTGGAGGAACTGATGACCTCCGCCGATCCGGTCGAGGGTATCGAGGCCTTCTATGGCAAACGCGCTCCCGAATGGAGAAACGCATGAAGATAGTCATCGTCGGTGCCGGAGCCCTGGGTGGACTGGTCGGCGCGCAACTGGCAACCGGAGGGGAAGACGTCACCTTCATCGAGATCAACGAGGCGCGCACCAGGCTGCTGAACCAGACGGGTCTTTTCGTGGCCGAAGGTAACAAGGGCGAGACCTGCGTGCCGGTGAAGGTGGTCACCAGTGTCGAGGGACTGCCGGTGGCGGACCTGGTTTTCATCTCGGTCAAGACCTATCAGACCGAGCCTGCCCTGCGCGCCTGTCTGCCCGTGATCGGGCCGGACACTTTTGTCCTTTCCATGCAGAACGGCATCGGCAACACCGAGATCATGGCCGGAATCGTCGATCCCCACCAGGTACTGAGCGGCATCACCTACCACAGCATCCAGCACGTGGGGCCGAACCGGATCCGCTACCGGCCAGGTATCAAGCCGATCCAGATCGCCCCCTACGACGGCAAGATCACACCGGAGATTCTCGCCGTCGGCGAGGTGTTCCGCAATTCGGGCCTGAACACCGAAGTCGCCGAGCAGATCGACGACGTGATCTGGCAGAAACTCCTGCACAACGCCGTGGTGAATCCCGTCTCTGCCCTGACGGGGCTTACCTGTCGCGAATTGCTGGACGATCCCCACCTGCAGAGTTTCATGCGTGACCTGTGCCTGGAGATCATCGCGGTGATGAAGGCACGCGGCGTACCCATCGTGGAAGAAGACGATCCCTACGCCCCGGTGGTGAATTCGCAGAAGGCCCTGGGCAAGAACCGTCCCAGCATGTGGCAGGATCTGGCGCGCTCCTACCGCACCGAAGTCGACGCGATCAACGGCGCGGTGGTGCGCGAAGCGGAAAAGCTGGGCCTGGACGCCCCCCACAACCGTGGTCTGGTCAATTTCATCCACTCACGTGAAAACGTGAGTTTCCTGCGCAAGCAGGAGGTGGCGGCGACCCTACGGGCTGCCGCCCAGAGCGCCGACGAAAACGGCGCCCAGGAAGCTCCGCCCCAGAGGCGTTCGGCCCAGGCGCTGCGTCCCATCCGCCCCGCACCCGGGGGCGGCATGCCTCACAGCAGGGTGCCCCTGGAAACGGCCCCCAGGCTGAAGAAGCTGATCACCGGTTACTACCGGGATCTTCAGAAAGCAAGTGACGACCCCGCCCGACAGGTGGCCTGGTGTTCGGGCACCGGCCCGGTCGAGATCCTACGCGCCATGGGCCTGGCAGTTTATTTTCCCGAGAACCACGCAGCCCTGATCGGCGCCAGTCGGCAATCGGGCCTGTACATTCCCAGGGCCCTGCAGGAAGGGTTTTCCCAGTTCGCCAACAGCGCCATGGCCAGTGATATAGGGGCCATGCTAAAAGGGGACAGCCCCCTGGTGTCGGTGCACCACATCGAAGGTCCGCCCCCGCCGGATGTGCTGACTTACAACACCAACTACGGCAGTGAACTGATCCGCTGGTTCGAATACTACGGACGGCACTTCGACAAACCCGTGCTGGGATTGCATCCTTCCACCTCGCTGCACGAAGTGGGCGATCTGGAAATCGGTGCCGCCACCCTGCAGATGCTGAAGATGGTGGAAAACCTGGAGAAGCAATTCGACCGCAAACTGGACTACGACAAGCTGGCCGACGTGGTCCGCCAGTCCAACAAATGCACCCGTTTATGGGGAGAAATCCTCGCACTGTGCCGCCAGGTTCCCTCGCCCCTGACCTTCTTCGACACCCTGATCCACCTGGCGCCTTCGATCATCATGCGCGGCACCCCCGAAGCGGTGGAATACTACACCCTGCTCAAGGCCGAGGTGCAGGACCGGGTGGCCAACGGAGTGGCCGCCGTGCCGGGCGAACGCTTCCGCTTCTACTGGGAAGGCCCGCCCATCTGGCCGGCGTTGCGACCTTTGGCCGACCTGTTCCTGAACCATCGGGTGGCCGTGGTGGGGTCGACCTACTGCAGCATCGCCGCCATGCCTGGCATCGATCCCAAAAATCCCATCGAGAGCATGGCGGCAGTCTATTCGGGCATCTTCCACAACCGTTCGGACGCCTGGAAGGAAGATACTCTCGTGAACGCCTTCAACGATTACGGCGTGGACGGCGTGATCTACCACGAAGGACGCACCACCCCCTCGCAAAGCAACGTGCGCTATGGACTCGAAGTCCGCCTCGGCCGGCGTACCGGGCTCAAGGCGCTGGTCCTGGAAGGCGACACCCACGACCTGCGTCTGTTCTCCATGAACCAGGTGATGCAGAAGCTGCGCGACTTCATCGAAATCCAGGAACTGGCCGCCGGGGCCGGGCAATCCAAAGCAAACGGATAGGAGGACCCATGGCAGAGTCGAAAATCAGCGTGGGCATCGACGTGGGCACCGAGTGCATCAAGGTAGCGGTGATCAACGACCAGGGTGTCCTGCTGGGCAGTTCCATCGTTGCCCGGCGAGGTTATTTCCAGGACCGGGTGAGTGAGGCCTTTCCCGTCGCCCTGGAGGACGCCCAGGTTGGGGCCGAAGACCTGCTCGGCATCTGCGCCACGGGTTTCGCCGAAAACTGCGTTCCCATGGCCACCACCTTTCTGGGTGATTCCGCCTGCCATGCCCTGGGCGCATTCCACCATCACAAGCAGGCCATGTGCGTCATCGATATCGGCGGACGCGACCCCAAGGCGATCCAGGTCGATGCCGGGGGCCGGCCCACGGGAATCCAGACACTGCGCCGCTGCGCCGCGGGCATCGGCACCTTCCTGATCTTCGCCGCCCGCCACCTCGATGTGCACCCCAGCCACCTGCAGGAGATGGCCGGCCGCACCGACGAATCCTGTGAGGTGGGCAGTTACTGCAGCATGTTCTCGGGCCAGGACATCCTGGAGAAATTACGCGAAGGTGTTTCGCGGGAATCGGTGGCCTTGGGGTGCATCAATTCCATCGCCGACCGCGTCATCGAGATCGGCCGATTCACCGACCCGGTCTTCGTGACCGGCGGCGTGGCCGAATACTTTCCCGGCGTGTTGACGGCCATTGCGAAAAAGACCGGAAACCGGGTCGAAGCCATTCCCCAGCCCATCCTGGCCGGGGCCGTGGGGGCCGCGCTGTGGGTCTTCCAGGAAAAGAGTCTTCCCCTCAGCCAGCAAGGAGAGAACTCATGAGTGAACGCCAATTAACCCGTTGGGTCATGACCGCCCAGGGCCAGCCCTGTGAATCCGTCAGCGAATCCATTGATACCCCGCCGGCCGGCGAGGCGGTCGTCGAAGTTGCCGGCTGCGGCGTCTGCCACACGGATATCTCTTTCCTGCACATGGGCGTCCCCACCCGTGCCCCCCTGCCTCTGGCCTTGGGCCACGAGATCAGCGGCAAGGTCGTGGACCTGGGCGAGGGCGTGGACGAAAGCCTGCTCGGCGTTGACGTTCTCGTGCCCGCGGTCATGCCCTGCGGCGAATGCGATCTGTGCAAGGGCGGCCACGGACGCATCTGTCGCGCCCAGGTCATGCCCGGCAACGATCGCCACGGCGGATTCGCCTCCCATGTGACTGTACCTGCGCGGTACCTGTGTCCGGTGCCCGAAGCCGTGATGGCCAAACACGAGTTGTGGGAACTGTCAGTCGTGGCCGACGCCATCACCACCCCCTTCCAGGCCGTGCGCAACTCGGGGTTGGATGTCGGAGACCTGGCGGTATGCATCGGGGTCGGCGGCATCGGCATCCACGGCGTGCAGATCGCCGCCGCGGTCGGCGCCAAGGTCATCGCCCTGGACATCGATGACGACAAGCTGGCCGTGGCCCGCGAATACGGAGCCGACGTGGTGATCAACACGAAGGAGCTGGGTTTCAAGGAGATCAAGGGACAGGTCAAGGCGGCGGCCAAGGAACTGGGCGCACCGCCCGTGCGGTGGCGCATCTTCGAAACCTCGGGGACCAAACCGGGGCAGGAAACCGCCTTCGGCCTGCTGAACCACGGGGCGCATCTGGCCATCGTGGGCTTCACCCTGGCCAAGTCGGAGCTACGGTTGAGCAACCTGATGGCATTTGACGCCACGGTGCAGGGAAACTGGGGCTGCGATGCGACGCTTTATCCCGAGGTACTGGAATGGATCGGTGACGGGCGGATCAAGGTTTCGCCGTTCGTGGAGAAACATGCCCTGGCCGACATCAACTCGGTGCTGGACACGGCGCATGAAGGGACCTTGAAGCGGCGGGGGGTTCTGGTGCCTTGAGATAAACTCGGGCAGCCGACACAACCGGGTGCGGAATATGGGACCAGCCCGGAAACAACCTTGCCACTTTGTAATCCCTGTGGTTAGGCTGTTTGAGTTGGTGAGGACTGTTAACATCCGCTTTATCCATTTATTTTCCATCGGACAGGGCCTTGATCGGAAAAACCGTATCCCACTACCAGATCACGGGCCAGCTGGGCGCCGGCGGCATGGGCGTGGTCTACGAGGCTCTGGACACCAAACTGAACCGCACCATCGCCCTGAAATTCCTTCCGCCCGAATCCACGGACAATCCCGAGGCGAAAAAGAGATTCATTCAGGAGGCCCAGGCGGCGTCGGCCCTGGATCATCCCAACATCTGCACCATTTATGAAATTTCCGAATTCGAAGGCCGGATGTTCATTGCCATGGCCCGCTACGATGGGGAGCCGCTCAAGGATCGGATCGACCGGGGGTCGCTGGCGGGAGAGGAAATCGTCGAGATCACCCGGCAGATCGCCGAGGGCATGGACCGGGCCCACGAAAACGGGATCGTCCATCGGGACCTGAAACCGGCCAACATCATCATCACCTCCGACGGCACGGTGAAGATCGTGGACTTCGGCCTGGCGATGTCGACCGGGGCGACCAGATTGACCAAAACCGGCTCGAGCATGGGCACGTTAGCCTACATGTCACCTGAGCAGGTGGGTGGGGAGGAAGTCACCCACAGCACGGACATCTGGGCCCTGGGTGTGATGATCTACGAGATGATGGAGGGCCGAGCACCCTTCGAGGCGGATTTCGAGGCGGGGATCGTCTACGGCATCGCCCATCGTGATCCGGATCCTCCGGTTCTGCAGGATTCCAAGGGCGACCACGAGTTGCTGCAGAAGGGGCTGCGTGCCATCTGCGGGAAGGCCCTGGAGAAAAACCCAGCCGACCGTTATAGCGGCCTGGCTGAGATGCTGGCAGATCTTCGTGCCCTGGGAACAAATACCCTGGAGATGTCGGGCGGAGCGTTCATGCGGCCGGCGGCGCGGGCGCGACGGCGCGGTTTCATGGCCATGGCGGCGGTGCTGGCGGTGGTTGTTCTCTGGGCCGGGTGGCAATATTATTCCGGTTCCGATCAGGCTGTCCCCACCATCGCGGTGCTGCCGCTGCAGAATATTTCCGATGACGAGGAACAGGATTTCTATGCCGATGGGATTACGGGCGAGCTCATCGTGAAGCTGGGCCGGATCGACGGTATGCAGGTGATATCCCGGACCTCGGTTATGCAGTATCGGGATAGCGACAAATCCCTACCCGACATCGCTCAGGAGCTCGGCGTCGATCTGATCCTCGAGGGCACGATCCTGCGTGTGGACGACCAGGTGAAGGTGACGGCACAGCTCATCGACGCGGCCAGCGACAAGCTGCTGTGGGCGGACTCCTACAACCGGGATGTCCGGGACATTCTCATCCTGCAGGGTGAGCTGGCCAAGATCATCGCCCGGGAGGTCCTCAACGAATTATCTCCCGAGCAGGAAGCTCTGCTGACCGAAACACGCCGGATCGATCCGGAGGTCTATGATTTCTACATGCGCGGCAAGCAAAAACTCGAAGATATTTCCTACCATGAGGCGCGGAAATATTTCCAACAGGCCGTTGCCCTGGACCCCTCGTTTGCCCTGGGTCATGCCGGACTGGCCGTGGCCCTACAGTTCATGGGGCATTGGGATGGGTGGGTGCGATCCAGGACGGAAGTCAACGCCTTGGCCAAACAGGCTGCACGGAAAGCCCTCGAACTCGATGAGAATCTCCCGGAGGCGCACATGGCCATGGGGATGGTCACCTATCTGCAGGATTGGGATTGGGCGGCGGCCGATAAGGCTTTCCAGCGGGCTATCGAACTTGATCCGAGGATGCGCAGCCGGCTTTTTATTGAACAGTATTCCCTGTTCCTGCTCCGTTTGAAACGTTTTGACGAGTGTTTCGCGGTGGCCCAGCGCGGCATAGATCTCGATCCCTTGAACAAATTCAATCACCTTTTCATGGGGTATTTGTTGTTCTATAACCGCGAGTGGGAGCGGGCCGAGGCTCACTTCAAGGGCATGTTGGAAAAATGGCCCGACCATAAATGGGCCAAGCGGGAACTGGCCTGGACATATGGCGCCATGGGGCGTCCGGACCTGGCTGTCCCTCTATTTGAGGAACTTGGCGACGAACTGAATTTCGGAGTCGACCTTCTTGGGGCCTGGCTCGCTTCCGGCAGAGAGCCGGAGGTCAGGGCATTATTGGCTGAGGAGAAAATTAACTATCTATCTGATGCCAGCGTCCATAATGCGGTGGGCATCGCCAGGGCCCACCAGTTCCTGGATGAACCGGACTCCGCGTTTACTTGGCTGGAGAAGATCCAGGACGTTCCGGTTGAGGACTCGAATGGGAATTGGGCCTACGACATGGCGGTCATCTATTCCAGGCTCGGTGATCAGGAGGCGGCCCTGCATTGGCTGAACAGGGCCGTGGAATTCCGTGCCCCCTTTATGCTCAGCATTCAGCTCGATTGGGACCTTGACGGATTGCTGGACCATCCCGGATACGAGGCGATCTTACGGAAAGCCGGGTTCCCGGAATCCTGATCCCGCAGGATCCTACTTCACCAGAGCCATTTTCCGGACCTTGACTTCACCCCCGGTCCGGGCCTCGTAAAAATAGATACCGGCCGAGACACCGCCGCCCTGGTTGTTGGTGCCGTCCCAGACGATTGTCTGATCCGCGCCCGCGGGCCGGTTGCCATCGATCATGGTTTTTACCAACTGTCCTCGAACGTTGTAGATGCTCAGCTTCAGATGACCCGCAGTGGGCATCGAGTACTTGATCGTCGTGCTCGGGTTGAAGGGGTTCGGGTAGTTGCTGGTCCGGAATGTGATGGTGGGCGGCACCGGGGACACGTTCTGGGGATCACCAGCGATACCGAAATAAGTCAGGACGTCTCTCAGCAACTGAGCGCGGCCAGGGAGAGCGTTGCCGGCAGCGTCGGGATCCGTGTAGACGAACATCAGATCAACGGGCATCGAGATGGCCCTGCTGCCGCTGTCCATGATGTTCAGCGTGGCAGCTGAATAGGGGTACTGTCCACCTGCGGGATCATCGAATTCCGCAAGTCGCAGGCCGGTGCCAAAAGGGTGGACAGCATCGAAGGTGTTGATCTGCAAACATCCGCCGAAAGCGATCCAGGTCGCCAGAGTGTTGTTGAACACCGGGTTGCCCGGGTCGACCTTGACCAGAGGTGTTGCCTGGTTGCCGATAAACGGCCGGACATTGGGGGCCACCACGGCGACCCCCATGTAGTCCTCGAGAAACGTCAGGGACGCGGAACCGGACTGTGACAAATCGCTCGCCAGGCCATCACCAGTAAGGAAAATGTCCTTGTCACCCAGGTCCAGCCAGTTGGTCAGGACCGAGACATCGTTACCATCTTCATGATTTAGAATGGTGAGGGCACCCAGGTTTCCACTGGTGTAGAGGATGTCATCGTAATCAGCCAGCAGGAGGTGGCTGGCACGGCCGCCGATACCGTTAGTCAACCCCCCACTGGGAGCGTTCGTATAGTACACGTCGTAATCCTCACCAACCAGCAGGCCGATGTTGTTCAGAGCGGAATACCATTCATTCTCTCCGCCACGGCCGCCGAAATCGTTGAGGAAAAGGATGCCAGGCTGCTCGAAGCCACCTTCACCGTTGGGGCTGATACTCGGCAGGGCACTAAACACGAAGCTCGAGCCGTAACCCATGGGATCACCGAAGCCGGTGCTGAAACCGGTGGTGTCAGCGGGCAGCAGGGCGGTCTGAGGATCGACTCCCCCCACGCCGCCGATGGCGTCTGTTGCGGAGAAATAGTAGTGCAGCACGTCCCCCGGAAACAGGAAGCCTGTGTCGGGCAAGTCGAAGGCCCATTTGCCGGGTGTAGGAAAGCCATTTTGGCTGACGGCCGGCATACCGGTCACCGAGCCCTGGTCAGGAAAACCAGCGGTACGCATCGAAGGAGTGAAGACCGGATTGGCATCCAGGGTGTAGTGCAACTCGGGATCACCGTCGAAGTCGGCCCCGGCACGAGCCGGAACGATGGCAACGACAAGGGAATCACCCGGGAAATCCCCCCAGCGTGCCGCCTGATCGAAGCGAACCATGTGCGAACCGGGATCGCCCATGTCAATCGATCCCCGGTACGGGAAGTTGTCCTGGGCCAGGCGGCCCTCCGCCGTGGACATGGCCGGACCGATGTACGGGAAGACCTTGACGGTCACGTTGTCGAAGTAGGGAGCCGGGTAACCGTCGTTACCGAAATAACCCCATACCCAGCCAGCCTCGTGGGCGGCCAGTTGAACCTGGACTTCGTCGCGGCCGGGGTTCATCAGAATGGTCACGTCGTTACCGCCGGAGATATACTCAGGACCACCGTAGTAGAACACGTCAAAACCCAGCCATTCCTGATCGGCAAGGATCTGCGCGCCGTTGCCGGCGGAGTCATCGACATCAGCCGAACGGACATGCCAGGTGTAAAAGACACCAGGAGTGTCATCGGACAGATCCTCATGGCGATAGACCCCGAAGTTAAAAATGATGCCATCGTAGTCGGAGTCGCCCGCGTCTTTGGGGACAGGCCAGGCCATGACAGGTGATTCGATGGGGTTCTGGATGTGTTCGGTGGGGCCGGCAAGACCACCGGTGGTGGTCACGATATAGCCGGCTGGTCCGTAGCACCAGTTGATGCAGTCACTGCCGCCGGTGCCGGGCACGATGACACCATCATCGATGAAGGCGACCTGAGGGGTGTGGTTGGTGATACAGGGATCGGCATCCGCGAGGCCCGTCCAGATCTGGGCGTAGTCGCCGACACCGGGAGGGAACCCGACGTTCCAGATACCGAATTCGTCAGGAACGCCGCCGTGCTCGAAGTCCTCGAAGAAGTCCGCGTCGAAGGCACCATTGACGATGTTGACGTTGATGTCGTCAATCTGACAAGCGCCAGCGGTCGGCCAGGAGCAGTCCTCATCCGACCAGCCGAAGTCGGATTTGAAGCGGAAGTAAATCGCGATGTCCGCGTCGTCCAGGTACTCCGGGGGCAGGTAGAGGACCGAACCCGTGACAGCCACGGTGCCCGAGCCGGTCCAGTTCTGCATGTCGGCGAAGTGCTGACCACTGAACTTGTAGCTCAGGTATGTGTAATCATACCCTGGCTCCGAATCGTGGATCAACGTGGCCGTGACCGTAACCGTGGAACTGGTGTCCGTATTGGGTACGGTCTGACGGAATTCGATGAGATCGTGCCAGTCGTTGCCGTAACCACCATTCTGGTCCGGGAATCCACAGGAGGGGATATTGATGTCCCCGCACCAGGCCGCATGGTTGGTGGGGTCGGGTTGGTTGTAGTTGCTGACATTCCAATGAGTCGTTGTGGGCTGGGTTTTGTCGTAGTGGGTCCAACCGTTCCAGTCGGGATCGCCGTTGGCGTCCTCGAAGTCGCCGTCGTAGTACGGCTCGAGTCCGCCATCGCGGGGATCGGAATTGTTGGTCGGATCATTGGTGGCCGCCATCAGGTTGATGGTGTCCGCCCCGGCTTTGTTGAAATCGACGCTGCCACCGTGGATCATTGGGTTGCTCATGGAGGTCAAGTTCGGGAGTTCCTCCGCGAACGAACCAAGAGCAAGCACAAATACAGGTGCCAAACACGCAAGAATGGTGAATTTCTTCATCAATATCTCCCCTTAGGACGAAATTGCGGTTATGTTTTCCAATCTATGACTTCTACAGTCAAATCTATGTAACTAACTATATGCAAAGCATTAAGCAGTGTAATTCAGGAGTATCCCTGCCCAATTCGACGGCATTTGATTGCATGGAATTGGAAATGGGGAATGGGGAAAATGCACCTCCAGAGATGGAAGTTTCTGTCTTTGAGACGTTGGACCATTGTAGCGCAGATTATAAAGCTAGTCAATCAGTAGGCTTTAGAGGGAAATAGGGGGATGTTTCCTATGCTTTTTCCTGAGGTGTTGAAGTGAAACGGCGGAAATTTTGGTGCCGTGAGGTGCCGTTGAATTAGGCGTTCAACCCAATGACCAGAACCGTGGCCAGCAGAATGGCCAGGATTCCATACAGGGGGCGGCCGAACCAGACTGCCTTCTTTTTTTTCGTCGGTGGCGTGGCAAAAAACAGGGCGATAAACGGGGGCAGGGCGAGCTCCAGATAGCTCAGGGGCTCCGGCAGAACCCGTTTGGAGAAATAGGCCAACACCAGGATGCTCGTGCCTGTGGCCAGGGCGATCTGGATTTGGGGGTTGATGCTGAAATTTTTGACTTTTCTCATTCACCTAATCTATCGGACCTCTGAAATCCAGTCAAGCCCGGCACGGCAAAACGCCCCCCGGGGGCGGTATTATGTTAAGTCGGAATTTGCCCGATCCCCCGCCGATCCAGCACCGCCACCAGAAAAAAGGTGATCAGACTGACCCCCCACAAAAAATACACGGGATGCGGCAACACCCTCCACTCCGCAGGTGCCACCAACCACACTACAAGCGCCAGCTTCGTCATCCCCAATGTCCAAACAGCCGACCCCCGCCGGCACCACTGCGGCGCCAGCATGGTCATCAAAACGATCAGGGTATAGCTGGTCGTCAGTGTCAGGGCCGCCAGCAGCATCTTCAATATCCCCGTCACCGTCAGCGCCAGCCCAAAAGTGACCACACTGAGCACCGCCACCGTCACCCGGCAAACCAGCTGATCCCGGGCGGCATCAATTTCCCACGGCCCGAACCGCCGGATCAAATCGTTGGTCACCAGGGTTGCGCTACCCAGCAACAAGGCAGAGGCCGTGCTCACATCCGCGGCCCACAATCCCGCCAGGATGATCCCCGCCGCCAACGGATGCAGACCCAGCACCACCTTGGGAAGGGCCTCGGCCGGCACGATTCCCGGATAGAGAACCGCCGCGGCCATCCCCAGCAGCGCGCTGATGAATCCCACCGGAGCGATGATCGCCGCACCCAGCAGATACCCCCGCGCGGCCGTCTTCTCATCCTTGGCCGCAAAGCCCACCTGGATCACCGACTGGGTCGAGTGGGCCATGGTGATCATCACGATGAACCAGGCCAGGATCAGCCCGCCACCCACGGCGCCTTCAGAACCCATTGCGAAACCGGGATGACCTGCAGGCAGCTTCGCCTGCAGCCCACTGAATCCCCCGAGGTCGCCCAGCGTCAAAAACGCGCCCAGCACGATCCCGATGTAGATGACGATGACGTTGACGACGTTGGTCAAGCCCGCCGCCCAGAAGCCACCGATCAGGGTGATGCCCACGAAAACCACGGCCGTGGCCGCCATGCCGCCGTGGAAGGAGAATACTTCGGGTAACAAAGCCGAAAGAATGGCCCCGCCGGCCACGTACTGCAGGGATGTGATCACGATCTGGATCACCAGCTGGCCAATCACCCCCAGCACCCGTCCCCCCACGCCGTAGTGGCGTTCGAACAGCTCGGGCAAGGTGGTGATTTCCCAGCGGCGATACCGGCGCGCGGCAAACAAACCCATCACCACCGCGCCAGCGGCCCAGGCGGCGTTGTACCAGCCGGCGGACAGGCCCGAACCGTAGGCCCGCTCGGCCACGCCGATGGTCGAAGCTCCTCCCACGGCCAGGCCGGCCAGCAACGACGCCACCACGATGGTCGGCAGCCCGCGTCCGGCCAGAAGGTAACCCACCGCACCGCCGCCCCCGCGCGCGTTCAGGCGCCGCG
>Ga0164313_10003329_pt1 | contig 14343 bp, 11 predicted proteins | sample GuaBasSedimGuay4_FD_113735 | JGI IMG/M metagenome (GOLD analysis project Ga0164313, IMG submission 113735) | Subseafloor sediment microbial communities from Guaymas Basin, Gulf of California, Mexico - Guay4, Core 4569-4, 0-3 cm | ecosystem: Environmental > Aquatic > Marine > Hydrothermal vents... | reverse complement strand
TGGGGTTTATGAAAACATGGATGTTTTCATTAAGCGGGTCAGGGATGGCCTTGAAGCGTCCCCAGGCAAGTGAACCAGTTCACCGTGCAATCGTGTAGCACTCTTCCTCGAGCGATACCCCTTCTTTTTCTCTTGATCTTCAAATGGCTGCTTCGGTGGTTAAGCAGATAAAAAGTACGCCTTAATTTGAAGAATCCAAAAAACTGTGGAAGTCATCTAATCAAGAAGGCATAGCAAAAAAATGGAGAAGGACATTTAGGTGTTATAATGTTTTAAATTGTGTTTTAGCATCCATACGTTTATGTAATATACGAACAAACTCGATTTCAAATTGGTTAACACTACGATAAAAAACAAGGTGACTAGAAACTGGAAATTTTCTATATCCTTGTTTAATATAATCGCATTTATTGCCTAATTCAGGAGTCTCGGATAACATATGGAAAGTGTTGTCAAATTGCCGTATGTAGATCTTACGTTGGTCTTTTCCCCATTTTCTCTGAGTGTAGACAGCAATTGACTTTAAGTCAGCTTTGGCTTTATTGGTAAGCGTAAATGTTCTCATTAACCAAGTTCTTCATCGAGTTCACTCATCAAAGTTTCATAACTGTACTCTGAAGTACCACTATGTTCACCTTCTTCAAGCAAGCGTCGAAGAGTTTCTATTTTTTGCTCGTTGTCTTCAAACATTCTAAGTGCAGCTCGCACGACCTCACTTGCTGAAGCAAAGCGGCCTTCGTCAATTTTATTAGCTATAAAACCATCAAAATGTTCGCCAAGGGTCATACTAGTATTTTTAGGCATGTGGAACCTCTAATATCAATAATTGGTACTTAATGGTATATTCTTATAACAAAAAATTCCAGTACTTGGATACTATAAATGAATATAGCATGAGATATCATAAACTCACTTTCATCAGGTAATTACATGTTTGGAAGGGTCTGTATATTGATATATGAGAAGCGCTTTCTCATTAAACAGCATTAATAGTATCGTATTTTTTTAGATTTTGGGAACAGGTTATTTAGCTGCAGACCATGGATTAAAACGGGCCATTTTTTTTAGAGATGAAGAGAATGGTGCTTCTGGACCGCTATCGGGTTTATTAGTAGCTTTGATTTCAGCCATTTGTTTTTTCAGATACTTTACTTGATCATTGAGTTCACTGGTTTTAGTTTGTAACTGTGCCTGGTTGTACCAGAGTCGCCAAACAACAATTCCACTAACCAGAATCAAAGTACCTGGTAATAATGATGCTGATGTGCTCGCTAATTTACTTGTACTTATTTTAATCGCAGTATTTTCAAACATAAAGAATTTCCGGCAACGAAGTGGTTTTTCAAGATGTTGCTTTAACATCCTATGCAAAGGATATATGATTAATATCAAATTGTCCATACTTACATATGAAATGGAGGATGTATTAGAAGACAACCTTCTGGCATAATGAATATAACCTGCGGCTGTTTCGAAAGGCGCGGCTACCCAATCAGCCATGCAGTATGATCGAAAAAATACAGGTAAAGAAGAACTGCTTGCAAGCATAAGCGAGTGTGAATAAGTTATTGATTTTAGTAATGACATTTCAGATATTCGCTGTTTTGCGTAAATACTCGTCTTCCAGCATCAGAGTAATTTCTTGGAGATATTAAAATTTAATGAGTGGTAACAGTAAAATTGAGCTTCCAGATCCAGAGATGGAAGGAATGAAAGAAATCTATGTCTGCCTTGAGGCGTTTGGATTGAATGACGGAGAATTTACATTTGCTCCAGCCATAGGTGGCGTCCTGGTATATGACATGAATGCAGGCTTTATCTGGTTTCCATTGATAGTAATGGAAGCATTGGGAGCCCCCATTCTTGAATCACAGATAACCGAATCTATAGGAAATTATGCAGGAAAGCTCGGGGGAATGTATGTAGGCGGGGCGACAGGTGGAGCCGCAGGTGGTGCTGTAGCAGCTGGAGCAATGTTAATGCTTAGCAAAACAATAAGAATGATGCTAAGAAGGACGTTTGTTGGAAGTTCAGTGAAAGGCGCTGTGGGGAGTGCTGCGGGAGTAGCAAAGGGTACTGCGATGGTGCTGGGATTTTCTGGAGGATTTCTAGCTATTTCAGTATTGGGAGGAGCCTATCTCGGAGGGCTGTTTGGAAATAAAGCAGTTCGAAAATTAGGTTTTCGAGATCCACCTGAAGAACTTACACCGTATCCAGAACAAATAATTCATCATATAGAGATATTAGCGCCATCTATATTTGCCAAATCTTTAGAAACTTCTAAAAAAGCAAAGGATGAAATCGTTTCAGTTATTACAAAGGAAAATATTGAAGACAGGGATTCACTCGTTTTATGCATTGTCACAAGGTTTAAACCACAAACTGGTGAACTAAGATCTTTAGTTGATCGAATTAAAAGTGAAACAAAGGAACAGCAAAAAAGCAGGCCGGCGCATTTAAAACCAGTTTCAAAATTATGGGGCTCAAGCAAGGAGTTGTTTGGCAATGCCAGGGTAGGGTATTTTAATCTTTCAAAATATGTCGATGCAATCCGGTTTAAAAATGCTGAAGTTCTGCAACCATTGATAAATACAATAAAAGCTCAGGGTGTCCCTCTTATTGAGAAATATAAGGGTAAATCATAATCCTGACAAGTAGTATTATACTTCCCCTGGCTTTTTGAGCTTCCGGACTTCCTGTCTGTCATGCTGTGTCGTGATCCTCATGTTTTTCATGTTCTTCCTGTTCTTCCTGTTCGTGGACTTCCTCCTCCTCCTCCTCCTCTTCTTCTTGTTCTTCTTGTTCATGGACTTCCTGTTTGTCCATATCTGCGCCATGATCATGGCTATCTTCTGGCTCGTGGTCGATTGTTTCGTCACCGCCATCATGCTCGTATTGTATGACAGCCACACTATGGCCGTGACCTTCATGGTCGTGTCCGCCGGGTTCAAAGAAACTAACCACAACAGATATTGACAACCCGAAGATTAAGGCAGCGGAGAGTGCGGCTCGATCGTGTGCGTGGAACTGCAATTCTGGCAAGAGATCACTCAGTGATATGCTCAAGAATGTGCCCGCTGAGAACGCCAGGGCATATGCGACCAGGTTGATGTTCTCACCGACCTGGGAAAGACCGAGGTAGAACAAGGCCACACCCAGAGGGATCACTAGAGCGAATAGAGCATTGACGAGATGTATCGTGGACCTCCTCCATGAGCCCACGGCCATCAAGGTGGTGATCGTCATTGCGTCGAAGGGCTTGTGTAGAAAGATGACAAAAAATGTACCAAAGCCAGCCAGGGCGATCAGGTTATCGCCCTGGCTTCCCGCCTCCACGCTGGCGGCTAGCGCGATACCAGCAATGAGTGTGTGCAATACGAGTCCAGTTGCTGCGCCTATCCAGTTCATATGGTGGGCTTCATGGGAGATGTCCTCGACATCATCTTGTGCTCTCGCGTGGGAATGCTCATGACCATGATTATGTTCTTTGACATCCTGGCTGTTCGTGGGAGCAATATTGGGCGCATCGTGATGATGGAAGCAGAAGAAGCGCTCGATGAAAAAGATGGTAAGGATCCCTGCGAGCACCAGCATGAGGATGACCTCGGTTTGACCTGGGGCCTCGATCAGAGCATGTGGTAGCATGTGCAGAAGCCCCACACCGAGCATTACACCAGCTACCAGGCTGACTAATAATTGCATACGTCGGTGCGTCATGCGAAGCTTCAGGGGAATCAGGCCTCCCACCAGGGAGGCCAATAAAATCAGTGTGCAATATACGAGCAATAACAGCCAGGTTGACATAGTTAACCCTCTTTTTTGTTGGAATTACGTTTCGTCAGTGCGACTTACGTCACTCTGTTCGGAACTTCGGGTCAGGGACTTTTTTATCTTTTCCTGTTCCAACTTCATCGGGCTCATAATTAACCAGCCGTGATGAATTAAGCAATACGCCTGCAGTTGAAGCATTGTGTAAAACTACAGCGATAAATGGGTTGATCAGACCAAAGGCGGCAGCCACCAGCCCGCCTGCATTGATTACCAGAGCCATACCATAGTTCTGGCGAATGGTTTTGATGGTTTTATTACTAATTTGCAACATTTCGTCCAGTTTCCGGAAATCATCACTGGATAAAGCAATATCCGCCGACTCAATGGCCACATCTGAACACCCAGTACCTAATGCAATGCCCACATCGGCTATAGCCAGTGCAGGTGCATCATTAATACCATCTCCAACCATAATTACTTTAAGCCCCTGTGCCTGAAGCTCGCGTATGATACGGTATTTATCTTCTGGCATCAGCTCGGCGTGCCATTCATCAATGCCCGTAGCTCTGCCTACCCGTTTTGCAGAAAAAGCCAGGTCACCAGTTAGCATTATGGTTTTCTGGATACCTTGCCGGCGTAGTTGATTGAGGGTTTCTAACACGTGGGGACGCACAGTATTGCGTATTCCGATTAAACCGACACACTGCTCATGGTAGGCAATATAGAGCATTGTTTCACCTTCAAGACTAAATCTGCGGTGTTGTTCTTCAGCCTCGGCGGGAATCTGCAGTCCAAACTTTTCCATTAATTTCTGGTTGCCAACATAGACATTAGAAGCATCCGCCATGGTGGCATGTATTCCGCTACCATCTATATTTTGATAACATTCCGGCTGTATAACCGTGATATTGTTATCTTTTGCATGAGCCAGGATTGCACCGCCCAAAGGGTGGTTGGAATGAACTTCGGCTGATGCCGCCATCGCAACAAGAGCATTCTCATCGTATTTTTCATCATATGAAATTACCCTGATCACATGGGGTATACCGCTGGTTAATGTGCCGGTTTTATCAAAAACCATGACATCAGCCTGGGCGGCTGTTTCAAGAAAGGTACCACCGCGGATCAGTATCCCCCGTTTGGCACTATTACCCACGGAAGCACTGACTGAAGTAGGGGTGGACAGGCCGATCGCACAGGGACAGGCGATAAGCAGCATGGTCAGGGCACGTGTAGGGTCAAGTGTCAGTAAAAACACTCCGCCCGACATTGCAAAAGAGAAGGGCACGAAACGCTTGGAAAATTGTTCTCCCACAGTCTGAATGGGAGGACGTAATTCCTCGGCCTTATGTACGCGTTCGATAATACGTCCAACCACGGTATGCTGGCCGATCTTTTCAACCGAAATGACTAGTTTTCCCAATAATAAAATGGAACCGGCATAAACATGATTACCGGCAGCAAGCTCCACAGGCAGTTCTTCTCCTGTTACAGGAGCCTGGTTGACCCGAGCTTCACCTTCGGTAACAGCACCATCCACCGGAATACGCTGACCCGCATAAATCGCCAGTTTATCCCCCGGTTTAATGGTGGACAGACGTTGTCGGGTTTCTATCACTTTGCCATCATCTGCCGTGCTGACCAGCCAGACTTCTTCATTAGCATCTATTTCCAGTAGATCCTTGATGGCTTTCTGGGTTTTTCGCAATGTGACCGCTTCAAAACGTTCACCGATATTAAGCAGGAGCAAAACGGCTAGTGCTGTGAGACCGTTGCCCATTGCAAGACTGGCAAGAGTTGCACTACCCACCAGGGTATCAGAATTAATTTTACGTTGGGTAATTGAACGCCATAACCCGCCTATATAGCTTGAACCCGTTATGACTGTTACCGTACCTGCGACGATAAAGACAGGCAGATGACTGGCAACCAAAGCAGGAAAAAATAATCGTTGTGCGCCCAGGCCAAGCAATGTTGTGCTGCCCAGAATAATCTTGTGTTTGTATTTTTCTAATGTTGCATCATCATGTGAATGCTCATGGCCGCAGGTATCGTCCCCGCATGAAGCACCATGGTCATGGTTATGATCATGGCTGTGATCATGATCATGGTTGTGATCATGATCATGGTTGTGATCATGATCATGGTTGTGATCATGATCATGGTTGTGATCATGGCTGTGATCATGGTCATGATCGGGCATATGATAACGGGGGTGTTCATGTTTGTGTTCGCCATGATGCCCGTTCTTTTTCTGCAGTTTTGAAATAAATTTCTGGCCAGCTTTCATCTCTTTAGAAAACGTGCTTTTGGCTGCTTTAGGTGAAAGTTCTTCCAGGCTTTTTCCGCTTTCAAAATGTTGTGTGAGCACTTTTCCCAGAGCATAGGTCGAGGCGCCGCCTATGGTAACCATACTGGTCGTACCAACCACGGTGCCTACACCAGGAATTAGTTTAACCAAACTCGCCATTCGCAAGAATGTGTACGGAAGAGCCCCGCCCAACAAAGAGGTAATGAATGTCCTGCTATGATTTTTAGAAAATTTTTGCTCATAAAGCTCGGAGAAACTATGGATCATCTTGAACTGAAGCCCACTCAAAGCAGCAAAATCTGCCAATGGTACGGGTATTAAACCGATGGTCATCGACGCAACGGTATATTCATTTAGTATGATTCCTGCTTCTTGCGCCTTACTGATATGTACCGAGCTTCCTAGATCATTTTTATTTGCTGGCATGTGAATTTAATCCCTCTTAACTCTAATTACTTGTTGCAGACTGTCTTGCTGTATGAACTAATTGTATACTATCGAGCTATTTTTATTTACACTGATAATTATATATATACCTTTTCGTATATAATAAGCAAGTTTTATTTACACTGACAGCCTTATTATCTATAAACTGAAAAGTATTTCACGATTATATTTTGATTGTTCTTGCTGAGTGGGAATAGCTCCCGATAGTTGCACTTTATGGATAATTTCGGGGTTTATACTATACTAGAGGTCTACCTGAACACAGGTGCAACTGCTCGAGTTTTCGTTATGACTCTTTGTTCTCGGGCAGGTTCCTGGTTATTTGTTCAGCTAAATGGAGGCATTTGCTTATGTTATTCAGAATTAGCGTTCTTTTGGCTACTTTCATTGGAGTGAAAATTTATGATAAATATACAAATAATCGGGGTGATTCAAAAAAGAAAGTAAAACTTGCTGTAAAATCCCGGAAGTTACTAGCCCGGATGACTAACATCGATGAATCGGAAAAATTGTGTAATCATTATTTTAAGGTGAGCACGATTTCTTTAGGTCTTGCGGTTTTAACTGGACCCTTGCCATTACTCTATATTGTCAGTCTCGGAACTATTTTATATTCCTGCATACCCATTTTGAAACGCGGTCTAAGACAATTACTGGAAAGGCGCACCATCGGGCATGATGTACTTTATAGTATTTACATTATCCTGGCTTTTCTGACCCATCAGGAAATATTTATTGCACTGGGCGTCTTTTTTTATCATTCAGGCGCAAAAATGCTGGCCATGAACCAGGCTCTGTCCAAGCCCATGATAAGCAATCTTGTCAAACAGCTACCCGATAAGATATGGGTTTTAAAAGATGGCATTGAAATTGAAACACCACTTGACGAGGTCATGATCAGTGATATTGTCGTTATCAGGGCCGGAGAAATTATTCCGGTCGATGGCACTATTACCGAAGGCATCGCGATGATAGACCAGCATGCCCTGACGGGCGAGTCGCAAGCGGTGGAAATAGAAAGCGGTGGCCAGGTATTCTCTTCGACACTCATAGTCAGCGGCCAGATTCATGTAAAAGTAACAAAGGCCGGTAGTGAAACAAACATTTCAAAAATCACCGAAATTCTTAATAACACCTCGGCTTATACATCATCTATTCAATTAAAAGGAGAGAAATGGGCGAATATTATTGCCAAGCCTATTGTTGCACTGACGATGTTGACAATACCAACCCTGGGGCTTGTGACCGCCACTACTGTGGTGCATAGTACTTTTGGCAACCGCCTGAGAATCGTTGCCCCCATTGGAACCCTGAATTATCTTCATGCCGCCTTAAATAAAGGTATCCTAATCAAAGACGGACGAGTTATTGAGGAATTAGGCAGGGTAGACACGGTATTGTTTGATAAAACCGGAACCTTAACTCATGACCAGCTTGAGGTTGGCAAAATTATCAGCAGTGATGATCGATATAGCAGTAATGACATTTTAACCTATGCCGCTACAGCTGAACACAAACTCACCCATCCACTGGCTCAGGCCATTCTCAAGAAAGCCAAAGAATCTGGCCTGGTGTTACCTCCTATTGATGATTCCAGTTTTACAATGGGTTATGGAATTACGGTCACTATTGATGATCAGCTCATTCGCGTCGGTAGTGCCCGCTTTATGGAAATGGAAAACATTGTCATTCCCCAGCTTATACAATCCGCCATAGAGCAATCCCATCTTGAAGGGCACTCACTGGTTCTTGTCGCTATTAATGCTGACATCGCAGGCGCGATTCAACTCGTGTCTACGCTCCGTCCAGAGGTCAGGGCAATATTGAGCGGATTGCGTGAACGCGGCATTAAACATATATCTATTGTCTCCGGTGATCATAAAATCCCAACCCAAAAATTGGCGGAGTCTCTGGGTATTGACAGTTATTTTTATGAAGTGCTGCCTCAGCAAAAAGCTGATATCGTCAGGCAATTACAACAACAGGGCAGAAAAGTCTGTTTTGTTGGCGATGGGATCAATGATGCCATTGCGATGAATACTGCCAATGTATCCGTATCTTTGAGTGGTGCCACGTCCATTGCCACGGATACGGCACAGGCCATTTTAATGGATGGCAGCTTGACCCATTTATGTGATTTATTTGATACTTCACACAAGCTGAAAAACAACTTACGGCGTAGCCTGGTGCTTATTACTATACCTACTGCCGTTAGTTTAGGTGGTGCACTTTTCATGGGCTTAAGACTGGGCGGTTCTTTTCTTATCATTTATTCCAGTTTCACCTTAGCCTTGCTCAATGCCATGCTGCCGATTCTTGAATATAAAGGTATAAAAAAAACCACTCATATAGAATCAACCCCTAAAGAAAATTGATCGTAATATATGAAATGAAGAATGTATAACTAATGGATGATGTGTTATTGTTCATCCAGAATAATGCAAGATTTTGTTTCAGATGGGATGATTATGACAGATGTTAGTAATGAGTATGAGAATAGCACAGAAGACTATCAGCAATTAAATGATCAGCAATTAAATGACCAGCAATTGAATGATGGAGTCGCTTCGGACAGGAAGGTGGACAAAGAACCTGACATCGGGCTGCCTGAGAACCGGATTATCCGTAAAAGATTTGCTGCCAGAACCATTGCTATTCACCTGAGCGCTTTACCGCCTGAACTACAGGCATACAAAAATATCAATGAGACTACCGACAATGCTTACCTGACCAAATCCGACCTGCCTGATGAGGTTCATTTAACAGTCCCTGGCGGGGAAGTGAAGGTGTTGTCAAGGGATGAAGCCTGGGCGTTCGCTGATGAGGCTGGTTCAAAACTGGAATGGCATATGCTTCCTGACACCATGTCAGGCAAGGCAGCCGCTTTATTTTCCACGACTGGACAAGGAGTCTATGCCAATTACGGTCGCCCAACCATGGACTTTTCTGGCTTTTTCTATGACTCCATCCGAGCCTCTGGACAAACTTCGAAGGGAGCCATTGCGTCTCAAGAGAGTATCTTGCTGGGGCCGTTATTTATTACTGTGGATGCCATCAGTGCTGCGGGCTTCACAGCACTTGGCCACGTTACGCGAGATGCTCCACTCACGAACAAAACCGTACTTACCGATATTGTCTCCACTGGTGTATATGAAGGAAGTGCATCCTGGACATCAGCTAGGCTGGGTGTCTTTACCGGAGCCAGGGCGATACGTCTTACCGCTGCACTACCAGTCCCTGGCGCCCATCTTGTGGCAATTCCAGTTGGCTTCATGGTGGGTGCTGTTACCGCCATCTTTGCCAAGCGTTTCGTCAATCAGTATAAGGATAGGGCCATTGATGCTAGCTATCGGTTTGGAAGACATTCCCGAGCTTCTAAGGTGGTCCGGGGAGAGGTTATTCCGGTATAACCGCTTGAACGCGAAACAAATGAACACTAAATAAATTGTCAGCATCAACCCATAGTGCAATGGACTCAAATCCCGCATATTGTGCCAGTTTTATAAATTCCTGGGTGGTATATTTATAGGAATTCTCGCTGTGGATTGTCTCGCCCTTGGCGAATTTAAACCGGCTTTGTCCGATGTGAATCTGTTGCTCTCGCAAACTGACCAGGTGCATCTCGATACGCCCGGCCTGTTCATTATAAATTGCTTTATGCCGCCAGCCCGAAAGATCAAAATCAGCATCCAGTTCGTGGTTAATACGCTGTAGCAGATTGAGATTAAACTGTGCCGTAATGCCACTGGCATCGTTATAGGCGGCGTGCAGGATGCTCTTGTCCTTTTTCAGATCAACACCGATCAACAGGTATCCCTCCGACTTCACCAACTGTGCAATTGAGGTCAGAAATTCAACAGCGCCTTCAGGATCAAAGTTACCGATGCTCGAACCTGGAAAAAAAGCCACCTTTGTACCCCCTGCTTTCTCTAGAGCACTTGGTGGCAATGCCATGCTTTGAGTAAAATCTGTGCAGGTGGCATGGATCTCCAGCCAGGGAAAGGCAGTGGCCAATTCTGCCGTCGCTAGTTGCAGGTGCTGACTGGAGATATCCATTGGCACATAAGCCATCGGTTTCAGGCCCTCCAGCAGTATATGCACCTTGGCGCAACTGCCGCCGCCAGGTTCAATCAACAGGCTATCGGTGCCCACATAGTGAGCAATCTCATCTGCGTTATCCTGTAAAATAGCTATCTCGGTACGGGTTTGATAATACTCGGGCAGTTTGGTAATGACATCAAATAGTTTTGAGCCTTTGGCATCGTAAAAATATTTTGGCGGGATGGAGGCGGGTCGTTTATTCAGGCCCTTCAAGACATCGCAGGTGAACTCGCTGGTAGTTGAATGCAGGTCATGAAACCAGAGTTTATTTTTATTTAAAGGGCTTCTTGTGTCAGCCATTATTAATTGCTCGGTACTTAGCCCATTCTTGGTCTGAGATACAATGTGATCTGGTTTAGGTTTAATCATGTTTTTATTACTAAAGTGGACTCATTATCGGTGATTGCATAAGCAATATTGTCCATTATTTCAAATGTCACTCCATCCTTCAAATATTTTTCACTTTTGGGTAAAAATTTTAATTATTCGCAGGCTGCCATCATGGGTTGATAAGGTGTATTGGCTCGAACTTGAACTTACAAGGATAACAATAAAGCTTGAATCTAATCTTACTTACAATTTTGTCGGTCATGATCTAATTGCTGATATTGTTTGGTAAATAAAATTCATGTCTTATTTCCGGATTGCAGGCATTCAATATTTGTTTCGAAACTTCTCAGAAATTTGTACCATTTTTAACATGACATTATTATTACGGGCTTGTTCGTGGGCATTAGGGATTAGCAGGGCAATTAATAGATAGACCTCATTACTGTAAAATCCTTGGCAATATACAAGATGGTCATCACTTGTTTTGTTAAACTGTCTTAAGCTGTGAGTTTTACTCTGTGGTTGTATTGTCAGTTGTATCAATAAACTGAAGTTTCTAGGAAACTTCAGATCCCAAGAAATACGCTTTAGAATGTTTCATGAATGAAAATCATCTGAAAAAGCGGACAATAATAGCAGAAAACATCTTATTCCTTTATTTCCTTTTTTTTCGTGATATTATTTCATAGTATGATGAAAATAAAATCACGGAAAAAATCGCTCTTATACTCTTTCATAGCAGCATGCATTATTCCTCAAATCTTGCCGGCTGATGAATTACGCTTTATTCCCAGAACTTGGTTAGGCATCTCTGATTATAGTTTTAAGCAGGCTCCTCGCAAAGGAGCTATGCCTGACGGCAGTGACTTTCCTGAAGTCAAATTTGATGCCACCTTATTAATAGCCGGGATTGGATTAACCAGTGTCTATGATCGCTTCTTTCTGGATTTGTCCTATCAGGATTCCTCTGAAGAGACAGACACCTTTGCTGGTGCAGACTATTTTGAAAAATTTGAAGGTGATCGCAGAGATTATTCCACTACACTCGGAATGAAAATTCTGGATTATAGGGGAACTGTTTATATTGGCTATAAAAATGGTAAAACATCAGGAAGAGGTAAGGCGGGAACCAGATTAACCTTTGAAGAAGACGGCTTTTTTATCGGTGCCAGTTATGGTTGGGTTATTGAAAATGCAGGTTTTCTAGCCATTAATGTCGCCTATGCCGATTTGGATGGTAACCTGAAAGAAGTTCCCGGCCCTCGTTATCCTTCTGGTCTGCACATGGATGCTGACAATGAAGCAACCGGGTTAAGTTATGGAATTTCCTGGAATGGTAAGATTTCAGAAAAAATAAGCTATTCAATTAATCTGGATGCTAATGATTATGAATTTAATAACTTAAAAGACAGCTCTGCAACCAGAGCATTACCTGACAAAGTTGAAGAATCTATTTATACAGGTAAAATATCAATATCTTATCGTTTTAATTAAGATCTTTTTGCCTCTACGGGAAGATGCAAAAATTGCTAAAGGCTCTAATGAAATTATACGAACCGGTTAAGAAATAATTGAAGGTCAGGTATATAGGTTAAATACTCAATAGGATGGCAAGATTTGATCTGCCAAAGCTGTGCTGAATAATGCAAACTATTTTAAAATTTTTCTTTTTAATGGGTTTCCTGCTTTTTTCTGGACAAGTTTCAGCACAAGATAAAACTGAGCATTACTTAAAACTGAATAAAGACAATGTCAAAGTTTATTTTTATAAGCATAAACATTTTGACATCGGAACATTTAAAGCAATCACTTATATCAATGCTTCACTGGCCAGCTTATTGGCTGTTATGTTTGATAATAAATCATGCACTGACTGGATCCACGCCTGCATTAAATCATTTTTAATTGAAGATATCAGTTTTAATGAACGCTACCACTACCAGATACTCAATATTCCTTTTCCTTTTGAAGATCGTGACTTTATTTTCCATTCAATTTTGAAACAAAATCCTACAACCAAAGCAATCACCATTATAACAAAGACTGTTTCAGGCTATTGTCATGACAAGCAATCGCCTCAATGTAATAAAGTGAAGCAATCTAATCTCGTAAGAGTCATTAAATCCATAGGCACCTATAAACTGGAGCCCTGTGATAAAGGCGTAAAAGTTACCTGGATACAACATACTGATCCTGCCGGACATCTCCCCAACTGGCTGATTAATCAATTTATTACCGATACGCCCTACTGGACACTAAAGCAACTTGCCCAAAAAGTAAAAGAAGATCAATACAAAGATTCAAAGCTGGTTTATGATAATGATGGATATGCGGTTGCTCTTATTACCGGCGAACCAGAACCCACCCAAAAAGCAAAAGATTTTGACCAGTTCCCGACTTTTTAACAATACTATGATGTATGCTCGAGACTATGAAATATAACATAGTACTATAAAAACTTACTCCGCCAGAGAATTACGTGACAGCCATTTTTTAACTGATGATTCGGTCTCAGTAATAACTTCTCATGGTAGACCTGTGAAAGTAGCCATACCCTTTGATGAACGAATGTTTGGTGAAGGAGTTTCTCGTGCTCTTGCCTTAAATCTAGTTGAAAACCATGTGCTCACTCAAGTTCAAGGTGCCAAAATGGCTGAAATATCATTAGAATCATTTCTTAAGCTAATGGCCAGATTTAATATTCCGGCTGCAGAGATTTTAATTTAATAATCTATCGATAAGGCTTTATAGGTATTGTAACCTGCAAAGATTGCAAGGCTCATAAAAATAACACCGCTGATACGGTGAAGTAAAGTGATGGGGATTTGTTGTAATATTGTACGACCCGCTAAAACACCCAGTGCGGATGTGGTGATTAAAGCCAGGGTTGAACCTAACCATACAGCAATCGGTATACTGGTACTGCTTAAAGCCACCACGGCTAATTGGGTTTTATCACCAAATTCAGCAACGCTAATCAGCAAAAATGTTGAAATTAATATACTGCGATGACTACTTACTTCCACATTATCATCATCTTGAACGTCTTCTATACGCATTGCGTGAATTCCAAATATTGCAAATAATATAGCCACAATTGCTGATATAAAAGCTTCAGGCATCCAGCTTGCGATGGCAACACCAAAAGTCACAGCCAATGTATTAAGTAACACAAATGCTAATATTGAACCCAACATAACAGGAGAGGCTCTATATCTCGTGGCAAGTACCATACAAACCAATTGACTTTTGTCACCTATTTCCGCTGCAAAAATTAATAAATAGCTAGATCCTGATACAGTGATAAGATTAGACCAGCTCAATGTTGATATGATATTTGTCAATTGCTCTGTTAACATAAAGAATAATTCAATGAGAGTTGA
>Ga0164313_10003328_pt1 | contig 14343 bp, 7 predicted proteins | sample GuaBasSedimGuay4_FD_113735 | JGI IMG/M metagenome (GOLD analysis project Ga0164313, IMG submission 113735) | Subseafloor sediment microbial communities from Guaymas Basin, Gulf of California, Mexico - Guay4, Core 4569-4, 0-3 cm | ecosystem: Environmental > Aquatic > Marine > Hydrothermal vents >... | reverse complement strand
CTTATCTTCTGACCTTTGGATCTCTTCTTTATTAAGCAGCATCTTAACAAATTCTCCATCCAAATATTTTTGAGATTGATCTTTATAATGTTTACTAAAAACATTCCCGGATTGGCCTGTAGGAATGATGGTAATACTATTTTCAACATCACTGAAATCAATTATCCTCCGTGTTGAGGGACCACTATTTACCTTATAGAGGCCATTCCCATTGATCAAAAATCCCTGATTGTTCAATACGGCAAAAGTTCCATTGGTTTTAAATGGTCCAACATTAAAATAATTTTTTAAAAGTGATGATTTATCAAATACATGTTTATGCGTAACGGACAATGCCTTGTCCCATGTCCAATCATCAAGGTCATCTCCAAATTGGTTTTCTAACTCAGATATTGTACGGTGGAAAGATCTTGTAAATATTTCATCTTTCAGCTCTTTTATATCTTTCGTGTTTATGTCATCCCACCAAACAGACTTGCGCAATTTAATTTGTTTGGCTATCTGCCGTTTATAAAGATGCGTTTTAAGAAATTGCTGAAAGCCTTCTTCACCCATTTCATCAGCAAAAGTGTTGTATAGTAAATGGTAAATAAACTTTATGTAAATAGTAGGAGCGATTTCATTAGTTTTAAAATCTCCCTTCCAGTCTTTCAAAATTTCAATCGCTTGCTTTTCATTGGAGCTCAGATTTACTTTCGATAAATTATCGATTATTATCGGAATTAAATTTGGAATAACGCTTGACGCCACATCATTCACCATTATTTGAATGTCCTCCGAGGTGAAATCATTTTTAGGCTTGATAATTTCTACTATTCTTTTTGCTCTGTCTTCGGGAACATAATACCCCGGATAGAGCACTCCGGCGATAGAATCTGGCTGATTATTTGCAGAATAAACATAATTCCAAGGCGGATTTATCGCCTGTGGATTTTGCGAAAAATTCAAATAATTTAATTGATCATCTTTTCCATTTGCACCATCTAAAATAAATTTAGAATTAGCTTTATTTGAACGGGTATATAATTTCCCAACAGCGAACCAGGCAATATTATCCTTGGCATCGCCGTACATCACATTTAAACCGGGGGCTTTTAATTCCGTTATACCAGACCTGAACTCCGATAATGATTTTGCATGTGAGATCTTGTAAGAAAACCCTATTAGATCTGCATCCAATTTGGTATAAATCCAGTCCATGGCTATGGGTGTCTCCGAATCCAGTATCTCAAGGAAATCATTCATTATTGGTCCGTGAACACCTTCTCTAATTTCAAAACTTATATCATCGCCATCTTTAACCTTAATAGTTTCTTTTCTCACACTATATTTTTGATCTGCATCTTCCGTATAAAAATCAATATCGTCATTTTCAAACATGGTCAACCCATAGGCATATTCTCTATTGTGACCCAATAAGGGGAAAGGCGTCAGCCCTAAGTTGAACCCATACAATTCATATTCGGGAGTGATCAAGTGTGATTGATACCACACGGCCGGTTGTGAAAATTGAATATGCGGGTCGTTTGCGAAAATGACTTTCTTATTTTTAGTTTTTTTAGGCCCAAGAACCCAGCTATTACTACCTATAAATAATGGAGTTGGTGCATGATCCAAAATCTCATTTACTGATCTGGATAAGTCGCTTGCCAATTTTTTATTCCGCCTTGGATAATTATAGATCCTGGTTGCTTTGGGATTAATATTAATATCTAAATCGCTTAAGTAAGCTTGCCCCAGTTTCTCTTTTATATTGGTTAATAACGGATCCGTTTTATGGGCCTGTGCAAATCCGAATGCCATATAACCTGCCACATTATATATATCTTTAAGGTTGTATTTTTCTTTATCTATTCCAAGCAATCTAAATTCAATTGGTGTTGTTCCATTTTCAATAAACTGATTGATCCCATCTAAATAAGCCTGTGTTAACTTATACCATTGCAGCGTGGTATCCAGGTTCTTAATACTCCTTTCTGCGGCAGCTTCAATTCCTAATCCCAAAAATAATTTATCCGTCTTGATCATCTCCTCCCCGAAAATTTCAGAAAGTCGTCCTGCAGATATTCTTCGTAACAGTTCCATCTGCCAGAGTCTGTCCTGAGCATGTACATATCCAAGAGACAAATAGGCATCATGTTGATTTTGGGCATAAATATGAGGCACTCCTATCTCATCATAATATATAGTTACCTGATCCTTTAAACTGTTGAGTTGAAGTTCTCCGCTGTACATTGGTTTTGAACTTTGAACAAAGAACCAAAATACAATAGCAGATAGAACGATAATTATAAGAAGTACTTTCGAGATCTTTTTGAACATCAGATTAATTTTTAATACCGTAAATATAATTGAATTTAGATAAACCCGAATTATGCATTGGAACTTCGTAATGAGGATCTAAACAGCAACCAGCGCCTGCCGGCGTGGCAGGTAAATCAGGGAGTTTTATTGGTTTTAGCACCCCGAGTGCTCGGGGCCGTTATGGTTAAATCAAAAAACTCAACGAAGTTTCTGATTTTCAGATGTTTAGATACGGAATAGATTTTCCAATGCATAAAGCGGGTTAAAATACATCGGCAGTAAGCTATACCTTTTTCGAATCAAGCATCATGGTTCAAACCCATTTGTGGGAATAAAAAATGCCCCAAGTTCATTGGGGCATCATTTATTCTATTACTAATATTAGAATTCTTCTTCTCCGTCTCTTATTGGAATATTCTGTGGAGTAAAATCTTGTCCTCCCCATAACTCGCCATTGTCATCCACTTTACTATAATCATAAGCCCATCTGTACACTTCCGGAATGTCACCTTCCCAATTACCATGTATGTGCTTTATAGGGGCTGTCCACTCCAACGAATTTGCCCTCCAGGGATTCTGTACTGTCTTTTTTCCTTTTCTTATGCTGATGAAAAAGTTCGCTAAAAATATTAATTGTGCCAAACCACCAATAATTGCAAAAATCGTTATTACTTTATTTATATGAAGTAGATCATCAAAAATCGGGAATGCCGTATTGCTATAATATCTTCTTGGTAATCCTGCCAATCCAATAAAGTGCATGGGGAAGAACACCCCATAGGCTGAAATTGCCGTGATCCAAAAATGCAAATAGCCCATATCTTTACTCATCATTCTACCATACATTTTTGGGAACCAATGGTACACCCCGGCAAACATACCGAACAGTGCAGAGATACCCATTACCAAATGAAAATGCGCAACAACGAACATCGTATCGTGCACATTGATGTCTAAGGCACTATCTCCTAAAATCAATCCTGTTAAACCACCGGTAATAAATGTTGAGACCATACCAATAGAAAATAACATAGCAGGGTTCAACTGTAAATTACCTTGCCATAATGTAGTTATATAATTAAAAGCTTTCACAGCGGAAGGTATTGCAATCAACAACGTTGTAAAGGTAAAAACGGAACCTAAAAATGGATTCATTCCGGTAACGAACATATGATGCCCCCAAACAATTGTGGATAAAAATGCGATCGCCATTATAGAACCGATCATCGCCCGGTATCCAAAAATTGGTTTTCTTGCATTTGTTGAAATCACCTCGGATGTAATACCTAATGCCGGTAATAATATAATATATACTTCTGGATGGCCTAAGAACCAAAATAAATGTTCAAATAAAATAGGTGAGCCACCCTTATAATGTAATACTTCTCCCTGAATAAAAATATCAGACAAGAAAAATGATGTTCCTAAACTTCGATCGAATAACAACAATAAGGCTGCCGATAACAATACCGGAAAAGAAACTACACCGATAATAGCTGTAATTAAAAATGCCCATATGGTTAAAGGTAAACGGGTCATTTTCATTCCTTTTGTTCTTAAATTCAATACCGTCACTATATAATTTAAAGACCCCAATAAAGAAGATGCAATAAAAATAGCCATGGAGGTTAGCCAAAGTGTCATCCCCAGACCTGAACCGGACATTGCTTGTGGTAGTGCACTTAGAGGAGGATAGATAGTCCATCCTGCAGAAGCCATTCCGGTATGGACAAAAATTGAAAAGAACATGATCACACTTGACAAGAAAAATAGCCAATAGGATATCATATTTAAAAACCCTGAGGCCATATCCCGAGCTCCAATTTGCAATGGAATCAACAAATTACTAAATGTACCACTGAGGCCGGCTGTCAAAACAAAGAATACCATAATTGTACCATGGATAGTAACCAATCCGTAATACATATCGGGGGTCATTTGACCACCTTCACCGCCTTTTCCTAAAAAAGCTTCAATAATTGTAAAGCTCTGGTCCGGATAAGCAAGTTGTAATCGGAATAACATAGACATAAACACTCCAATAACTCCCATAAACATACCTGTAATAAGATATTGTTTGGCAATCATTTTGTGATCCTGACTAAAAATATATTTAGTTACAAATGTTTCTTTATGATGATGATCTGACATTTTACTATATAAAATTTAATATTCGTTCTTTATTATTTCAATACTTGGGCTAAGGTTTTTTTATCTTTCAACCAGTTGTTGAAATCTTCTTCCTCAACCACAGTAATTTTCATCTGCATATTATAATGCGACGATCCACAAATCTTATTACACAATAACAAGTAATCAAATTCCACCGCCTCATCACCTCTCTCTGCTCTTAGTTCGTTTATTGCATCGAATTTAGCCATTGTATCTTCGTTATCCCTCATTTCTAAAGTCGTAACAGATGGCGTAAACCCAAAAGTAGTGATCATACCGGGTACGCAATTAATTTGCGCTCTAAAGTGTGGCATATAGGCTGAATGTAATACATCCTGAGAGCGAAACCTAAATATTACCTTTCTCCCTTTTGGTAAGTATAACTCTCTTACAGGGATATCATCTGCCGAATTCAAATCGGTCATATCAACACCCATAGTATTTATGCCCTTGATAAATCTAACATTACCAATTCCCAATTGATTATCCTCTCCTGCATAACGTGCTTCCCATTGAAACTGTTTAGCATAGACCTCTATAAACAAAGGGTTTTCAGCTGTAGACAAGTCCTGGACCATGTTCCATGTCCATAGGCCATAAATAATTAATACGGATAAAACAACTGTGGGAGTGATTGTCCACCACATTTCCAATTTATGACTATCCGCATAAAAAGTAGCTTTTCTTCCTTTAATACCTCTATACTTAAAGGTAAAATAATATATTAAAAATTGGGTAATAAATTGAACGAAAAAAATGAGCCCCATTGTTATAACAAACAAATTATCAATATGCTCACCCTCAAGAGATGCCGATTGCATAGGTAATAAAACAATTTTACCCTGAACCATTGAATATAACATCAGCCCATAAATAAATCCTCCCAGACCTATCATTAACCATCCATTAATATTGTTTTCCTTTTCAGAGGCTACCTGATCTTTTTTAAATAAACCCAATAATTTAAAAAACTGCCATATTGCTGTAGCAATTACAACAAAAATAAGGATAAAAAATAGTGCTTTCATTAATATTGTAGATGTTAATTAGAAGATTTTACTCGGCGACAAATATAAAGAAAAATATTAATTATCATGATATTTATCATGTTTTAGCCAATATTTTTTTATTATTAGTAAGGTCCGCAATTGAAACACATGATGTAAATTAATCATACATTTCAATAATATTTAAAATCTGAGTTCTATTCACCATAAACCAAGCGGAACCACTAAAAGTTAAAAAAGGGAATCAAATAATGACAGCCAAATAATAATATTTAATAATGATAAATTTCGCTTTCTTTCATAAAAGGATTTCCCTTAGCAAACAGAGGTACTTTACCAATTGCTCTAAAGACGGTAAAAATAAACAGCCCAACAAAGAACAAAATAGATGCTAATTCCGGTATCCCAAAGCTCCATCTGTCACCCACAGTTGCAGGAGAAATTAATTGGAATATATCAATATAATGACCAATAAGTATAATTATACCTACAAAGATGATAAACCATGGTACACGTTTAAAATCGCTGTTCATTAATATAGTGATTGGCAGAACAAAATTCAACACCAACATTCCTATAAATGGCAATTGATATGACCCAATAAGTCTTGGATAGAAATATGCGGTGTCTTCAGGAATATCTGCATACCATTGCAACATGAACTGGTCAAACCAAAAGTAGGCCCAGAATATACTGAAACCAAACATATACTTCGCCAAATCATGTAAATGACTATCATTTACAAATGGCAAAAACCCTTTACTTCGTAAATAAATGGTAACTATGGCAATTACTGTAATTCCTGAAACGAACATTGAAGCAAATACATAGAAAGGGTATAATTGACTATACCAATGTGGATCTAAAGACATTAACCAGTCAAAGGACATAAATAATTCAAAAATTCCAAATGTCACAATAAATGCTACTGCCAAATTAAAATTTTTCTTGTAGATCTTAATATCTCCACTGTCATCCAAAGCTATTGAATTTTTACGTAAAAGGTATCTAAATCCATTATATACGAAAATGTAAATAAATGCTCTTATAAGCCAGCCAGAGGTGTTTAGCCACCATGATTTACCTTGTATAATTTCATCATGAGCTGCTTCCGGACTCATCCACACATACATGTGGTTGCCATGAAAAGCGGAAATTACTAAAAATGCAAATACCAAAATCGATCCAGGCAAAATATAAGCTGTAATCCCTTCCATTACTCTAAAGAGCACGATGGACCATCCAGCCTGTGCGGCCCATTGAAGCGCATAAAATGCCAATACACAAACCGACATAAAAAATGTAAAAAATGCACCAATAAAAAATGCAGACCATGGCCTATTTTGCATCTGATGCATTACATGTTCTACATGTTTTTGTTCCGCATCTGCACTATGGGTTTCAGAATCTGCGCTATCATGAGAATCTATAGCAGTCTGTGTCTCTCCATGAGCGGCACCTTCATGTTGCAATATCTCTTTAACCTCCTCAGTAGTTTTTGGAGCCGACAAAAATCCGTATCCCATACCTAATGCACCAAGAATCATTAATGCGATTGAAAACGTTTTTAATTTACCTGAAAATGTATACATTTTTATATCTGTATTTATTTTATTTATTCTTTTATCAAATCTTCTCTTAACTTCGATACATACTGTACCACCTGCCATCGTTCTTTATCATTCAGTTGAGATGCATGTGAGCCCATCATATTCCTTCCATACATAATTACATGATAAATGCTTCCATCAGTAATATCTCTGTCTTTATAATTTGGTACTCCCAAAATTTTCTCATTCTTAACCAGAGCACCTTGCCCATCTCCCGGATCTCCGTGACAAATTGCACAATAGATAGCATATAAATGGGCGCCATTCTCTAAGTTTTTATCATTCGTTTTTAATGGAGTACGAAGAGAATCCTTAGCCATTTGATACCCTTCTTCCGTATTGGGATACTCATAAACAACATGACCTCTGGCAATAGTTCCTGCTACCGGGTCTTGAGAACTCAATCCATTTTTAAAAAAAGGATTGGAGGAATATGGTTCATAGGGAACAGGAATGTACATATCTGTATCAGCCATATACTGAACATCTCTCGTTGTTGGCTTTTTATTATCACTACAAGCTACAAACATTGTTAAAAATAATCCAATGCATGTTATCTGTAAAAGGTTCTTCATTTTTAATTATATTTAATGCTTTTCAACAATTTTAGTTTCTATAGCTCCTGTATTCGTCAATAAATCAACCAATTTGTTTTCATCGCTATCAACAATAACTTCCATCAAAAAAAGATGGCTGGTAGTACGAGGATCAGGATTTTTCGCCTTAACAAAAGGACCTATTTTACTCCTTAAATAAAAAGTTATTACCATTAAATGAGCCGAAAAGAAAACCGTCAATTCGAACATTATTGGAACAAAAGCCGGCATGTTCTCTGCGTAACTAAAACTTGGTTTTCCTCCAATATTCTGAGGCCAATCCACTATCATCATATAATTCATCATCCAAACAGCAAATCCCAATCCCATCAATCCATATATAAAAGCAGTGATGGCAATTCTGGTATTTGCAATTCCCATAGCTTTTTCTAATCCGTGCACAGGAAATGGTGTAAAAACTTCTTCAATCTGATGATTTGCATCACGAACATCTTTTATGGCCTTCAAAAGGACATCATCGTCGTCGTAAATCGCATGTATAACTTTATTACTCATCTTGTTATATTTTTTATTCTTTGAATCTTATTTTGCGTCTCTTGCTCTTTTAAATTGATCTCCGGACGATTTTAAAATCGATTTTATTTCGGCTTGTGCAACTACAGGAAATGTTCTTGCATATAGTAGAAACAGGACAAAGAAAAATCCTATAGTACCTACAAAAATTCCTATATCGACAAAAGTCGGTGAAAATTGCGTCCAAGTAGATGGCAAATGACCTCTACTCAAGTTAATTACAATAATATCAAATCGTTCAAACCACATCCCTGTATTTATAATGGCAGCCATTATAAAAGAGAATGTAAAGTTTCTTCGTAATTTTTTAATCCATAATAATTGAGGGAAAACACCATTACATAAAATCAATGCCCAAAATGCCCACCAATAAGGTCCTGTAGCCGCACCAACAGACAAGTAGGTGAAATCTTCATAAGAACTACCGGAGTACCATCCTATAAAAAATTCTGACATATAGGCTACCATGACTATACCGCCAGTTACTAAGATCACCTTATTCATATTTTCAATATGATCTCTTGTGATATAATCCTCTAAATTAGAAACCTTACGCATGATGATCAGTAATGTTTGTACCATAGCAAAACCCGAAAATACAGCTCCTGCCACAAAATAAGGTGGGTAAACCGTACTGTGCCATCCTGGAATTACCGACGTAGCAAAGTCAAAGGATACAATGGTATGTACAGAAAGCACTAAAGGAGTAGCCAGACCAGCCAGTACAAGTGAAACTTCCTCAAAACGTTGCCAGTCTTTAGCAGTCCCACTCCAACCAAAACTAACCATGTTATAAATTTTCTTTTGAAAAGGCTTCGTAGCCCTATCTCTGATCATTGCAAAATCTGGAAGTAAACCCGTGTACCAAAAAACTACAGACACCGATAAATACGTTGAAATTGCAAATACGTCCCATAATAATGGCGAGTTAAAGTTTGTCCACAAGGTACCAAACTGATTGGGAATAGGCATGGTCCAATATCCGTTCCATACTCTACCCATATGAATTATTGGGAACAAGCCAGCTTGAAATACCGCAAAAATTGTCATTGCCTCCGCAGATCGGTTAATTCCCATTCTCCATTTTTGACGGAACAAAAGCAGTACTGCTGATATTAAAGTTCCTGCATGACCAATTCCAATCCACCATACAAAGTTGGTAATATCCCAGGCCCAGTTGATCTTATTATTCAAGCCCCAAACGCCAATACCGGTACCAATTGTATAAACAATGGCTCCAATTCCCCATAAAAAGGCAATTAAGGCAATAATAAAAACTGACCACCACCATTTGTTAGCCTTTCCTTCAATAGGTGCGGCGATGTCATTGGAAATATCTTGATAACTTTTATCTCCTAATATTAATGGTGTTCTTATAGGTGCTTCGTAATGAGACATAATTATATTTAATATTTATTTATTCTTTATTTTTATTTATTAATGACCACCGGTCGATCTTAAACTTCTGTTGTGTTTTTTACCCTTAATTGATAGAAAACATTTGGTTTTGTTCCGACGAAATCCAAAAGTTTAAAGCTCCTGTCATCTTTTTCCATATGCGCAACATGACTCTTTTCATCATTCACATCTCCAAATACCATTGCTCCTGTTGCACAAGCATTTGAACAAGCTGTCTGGAATTCTCCATCGGCAACTGCCCTACCTTCTTTTTTCGCTTTTAAAATTATAGTTTGGGTCATTTGAATACACATAGAACATTTTTCCATCACCCCACGCGATCGAACAACCACATCCGGGTTCAATACCATTCTACTCAGGTCATTATTCAAATTATAGTTGAAATCATCGTTATTTGCATATTTGAACCAGTTAAATCTACGTACTCTGTAAGGACAGTTATTTGCGCAGTAACGGGTTCCGATACATCTGTTATATGCCATTTGATTTTGACCTTGACGACCATGAGATGTTGCCGCAACCGGACAAACTGTTTCACATGGCGCATGACTACAATGCTGACACATCACAGGCTGGAAAGATACTTCGGGATCATCAGAAGGATGCGTCTCTGCTTCAAAGAAATCTCCCGTTCCAAATATTCCTTCTTCCTTACCTCTTTCGGTAGTCATGTCTGATGAATAATATCTGTCGATACGCAACCAGTGCATATCTCTACTTCTTCTAATTTCTTCTTTTCCTACAACCGGCACATTATTTTCGGTATGACAGGCAATAATACAGGCTGCACATCCGGTACAAGACGCCAAATCAATAGATAAATTAAATCTAGTACCTAGAGTATCATCAAATTTTTCCCATAAATCAACTTTATCCTGTGTAACTTCCTGATGGTCCAGTGAAAAAACCGGAGCCGCATTCCATTCTTTTTTAGGTTTGGAAACAAAATCAGCCAAAGAAGTTTCTTTCGTGATTTCACCTTCTCTTCCCATAATAGTATGCTGTAACTGTACACAGGCAAATTTATGTTCACCGGTAACTTTTTCAATAGTTACATTCTGCAAATGTCCGTTTGATAAAGGGTAAGCATTTACGCCAATACTCATTTCTTCTTGTACACCTGCTTTTCTACCATAACCCAATGCAATTGCAACAGAACCTGGTGCCTGTCCGGGTTGTATATAAACAGGTACATTATTAATCGTCACACCATTCGCTGAAATATTTACCATATTACCATCTAAGGCTCCATTATCAACAGTCCAGTTTTTTAATCCGAATTTCTCAGCATCCAAACGGGAAATCAACAAGTAATTATCCCAGGAAGTTCTGGTGATAGGATCCGGCAATTCCTGTAACCAGGGATTGTTGGCTTGTTGTCCATCTCCTAATCCTATTTTAACATATGTTGTAAGCTCTAAATCGCTTCCTTTTATTTTTGACAGTGCAGCACCCACAGTATTGATATCAATTTCATTTGCTACAACTTCTTCATTTTCTACTGTTATATTGAATGTACCATCATGCAATGTCTTGTTCCATGATCTGCCGCCCAATATATTTTGTTGCCATGCATTTTTCAAATAATCATGATACGATTCGTTAGTCCCTGTCCATTTTAATAAGGTATCCTGAAACTGGCGTGTATCAAATAAATTATTAATTGTTGGCTGTACCAGACTATACTGACCTTTTTTAATCATAGCATCCCCCCATGATTCTAAATAATGTGGTGTTGCAACAATATATTGTGAAACATTAGCCGTTTCATTTGGAGTCATTGAAAAAGCCACTGATAATTTAACTTTTTTCAATGCTTCCGAAAACTCACCTGCATTTGGCAAGGTATAAACCGGGTTTGTCTCGTGCATGATCACGGCACCAATCTTTCCCGCTTTCATATCAGAAATCAATCCGGTAACTTTTACATCATCTCCCTGACGGGTATTTTTTGTATTCACTATATCAATTACCTCACTTTGAATTGCCTTATTAATAGCCAATGCCAACAATTGTGCATTTTCATCTTGTATACCGGTAATAACAACAGCTTTTTTACCTGCTTTTTTAATTTGTGCAGCAGCTTTTTGAACTGCCGTGTTTATAGGAGATTGTTCTCTTGTAGAAATACCAGACACAATTGCCTGATACAGTTTAGTTAAAACCAATACTTGCTCAGATGGTCTAACCATAACACGCTTATCAGCATTTCCTCCGGTAAGGGTCATATTGGACTCAAATTGAATGTGACGAGACATCTTCCCATTTTTAGGAACTCTTCCTTTGGAGTAACCTACTTCAAATCCTCCTCCTTGCCAATCGCCTAAGAAATCAGCTCCGACAGATACAATTACCTCTGCCTTTCCAAAATCGTAATCCGGTAATGTTCTGCTTCCATACATCTTTTCAAATGCATTTAAAGCCGCACTTTCTGAAACAGCATCATAAACAACATGTTGAACGTTGCCATAATGTTCAATAAATTTTGAAATTAAACTTTCTGTTGACGGGCTGGCCAAGGTTCCGGTTAAAAAAACAATTTTTTGACCGCTTGCTTTTAATTCATTCAGTTTCGTAGTAACTTCCTTGTCTAAAGTTTTCCAATCTGTTGCCTTTCCATTTGCCTGAGGCCCTCTTAAACGGTTATTGTCATACAGTGATAATACTGAAGCCTGCACCCTGGCATTGGTAATCCCACTATCGGATTCCTTGTTAGGATTGATCTTTATCGGACGTCCGTCTCTTACCTTTACCAAAATATTGGCAAAATCGTAACCATCGCCCATTGTTGTAGCATAATAATCTGCAATACCCGGTGTAATCTCATTCGGCTTTACAACATAGGGTATAGAATTGATCACCGGTCCTTCACAGGCAGCTAACGATGCCACCGCTGTTGAAAAACCTACATATTTTAAAAAGTCCCTACGAGAAGTACTAGTATTATCAAGAGATTCCTTATCTCCTAAAAATTGGTCTGTAGGAATATCTTCAACAAATTCTTTTTGTTTTAGCTTTTCAACAATAGAACTATTTTCGTTTAGCTCTTCAACACTTTTCCAGTATTTCTTGTTTGATGCCATATTTATCTTTATTGTTTAACCCTCGAAAAAATCGAGACTATTTTTTTATTATTAATAGTGGCACTTACCACATTCTTTCCCTCCTATTTGTGCAATTGTCACCTTATCAACACCATATTTATCGGCAAGTTGTTCATGTATCTTAGCGTAGTAGTCATTACCTTTCAAATCAATATTGGTCTCTTTATGACAATCCAAACACCAGTTCATCGTTAGAGGTGAAAACTGATACAGATCATCCATCGTTTCAACAGGGCCATGACATTTTTGACATTCCAAACCTGCAACAGTTACATGCTGTGAGTGATTGTAATAAACAAAATCCGGCAGATTATGAACCCTAACCCATTTGATTGGTTTTTGCTCATAATTTTCTATATATGCTAAGTTTTCTGAATCCCAACCGATTGCGTCATATATCTTTTGGATTTCAGCATCATAAAATGCTTTGTCTTTTTCTGAACTGGTAACTCCGTTATATTCAGTAATGCTTTTATGGCAATTCATACAAACATTAACTGAAGGTATTCCTGAAGTCCTGCTGTGTTTCGCTGATGAATGACAGTATTCACAATCAATTGAATTATCACCTGCATGAATTTTGTGTGAAAATGCTATGGGTTGGATAGGTTGATAATCCTGGTCAACACCTATTTCCATCAAAGAGTCAAACAATACATAAGCAACTAGAAGTAAAATAAAAATTGTAGAAACAACTTTTAAAAATCCATTATTGCTCGCAACAAAGACCCATACAATCAATATTAGAACGACCAGAGTAACTATATAAGAAACCCAGTCACTGGATGTAATTGGTTTTGCAAGTCCATCCTCGGCGCTAACGGTAGCAACTTTCTTAGCATCGCCTGCAGTAGTATATGCCAGAATAGCCATAATATCTTCATCTGACAACTGTGGAAAAGATGTCATCGGCATACCATTATATTCTTTAAAAATATCGATGGCCTGTTGATCTCCACTGGCTCTCAAAGCGTTATTATCTTTGATCCATGCTATCAACCATTCTTCACTTCTTTTATCTGCAATATTTCCTAAAGCCGGACCAATTAATTTTTTATCTAATTTATGACAAGCGGCACAGTTTGTCTGAAATAATTTTTTACCTACGGCAACCATAGGATCAACCTTCTGAGGAGCATCTGCAACTGCTTCTGCCTCTACTGGTTTATCATCCGTAAAAGCAAGGATATCATTAATGTCTTGTTCGGTAAACTGCGGATAGGCCAGCATTGGCATGCCTTGATATTCCTCAAAGATATCAATAGCATCCTGATCACCACTTGCTCTTAGGGCATTATTGTCTTTAATCCAGGCTTGCAGCCACTCATTGGTTCTTTTCTCACTAATCCCTTTCAAAGGCGGACCAATTAATTTTTTATCCAATTTATGGCAAGCGGCACAATTGGCATTAAATAGTTTTTTACCATTCACCGGGTCGCCTTCCTGAGCCATTAAGTTTAAAGAAAATACTAAAAATAAAGTAAGACTTGGTAACAATCTTTTTAATGAAAAGTTTAACGTCACAATATTCATTTGTGTTATTTTATGATTGATTTTGGAATCTAAATAAATTACACCAGACATTATTACAGTGCAG
>Ga0164313_10003327_pt1 | contig 14345 bp, 10 predicted proteins | sample GuaBasSedimGuay4_FD_113735 | JGI IMG/M metagenome (GOLD analysis project Ga0164313, IMG submission 113735) | Subseafloor sediment microbial communities from Guaymas Basin, Gulf of California, Mexico - Guay4, Core 4569-4, 0-3 cm | ecosystem: Environmental > Aquatic > Marine > Hydrothermal vents... | reverse complement strand
TCGATGTCCGAGACCTGACCGTCATGGGCGATCGGGGACTCGTGGCGATCGATAATCTCAGCCTCGAGGTGCGCCGCGGTGAGATACTCGGTATTGCCGGTGTGTCCGGAAACGGCCAGCGGGAACTCGCAGAGACCATTGCGGGCCTGCGTCAGGTTGAAAGCGGGTCGATCACCGTTGGGGGTGTCGATGTGACGGGGGCGCATCCCAATACGGTTCGCAAAGCTGGCCTTGCCTACGTCCCGGAGGAGCGCATGCGAGAGGGAGCGATCGCTGGTTTCAACGTGTGGGAGAACCTTCTCCTGATCGACCACGGCAGTTCAGACTTTCTCAAACGTGGCTTGTTCGATTTCGGCGCGATCACCGATCACGCTCAGGAACTCGTTGAAGCTTTCGACGTGCGAACACCGTCGATCGATACACCGTGCGGGTCTTTGTCTGGGGGCAACATCCAGAAGGTGATCATGGCGCGCGAACTGTCATCGTCGCCAACTGTGCTGGTGGCGTCACAGCCGACACGGGGTGTTGACATCGGTGCCGCCGAGTACATCCATCGCCGTCTTATCGACAAGCGCAACGTACTGACCGACGCAGAATTCATACAGGCGAAATTGATCGAGCATCGCAACGCTTGCACCGCGATCCTGATGATCTCAGAGGACCTCGACGAGGTGTTCGGTCTTGCGGATCGTATTGCGGTGCTCTACGAGGGCAGGATCATGGACATCGTGGATCCCGACACCGCGACCCGTGAACAGGTCGGCCTCCTCATGGCAGGAGTCGAACCCGATGACGCAGGTACCTGACCAGAGTCGCCAGGACTATTGCAATCTGACGCGTGTGCATGCATAATGCATGTATGAGTACTTCGATCACCATCAGAGACGTTCCAGACGCCACGCGAGACGAACTCGCAGCGCGCGCAGCGCGCAACGGCAATTCACTCCAGGGCTATCTCCGTGCCCAGATGATTGAACTTGCAAGTAAGCCGGACATCGAAATCTGGCTGGAACGAGTCAGAGAACACAAGGCAGTGGCGGGCTCCACCCTGTCGCCTGACGCGATTGTTGCTCACATCAAGGCAGACCGTCGTTGACCGTCGTGATAGATGCATCGGTAGTCGTTGCGGCGATCGTCGATTCCGGTGAAACAAGTCGCTGGGCCGAGCACATTCTCGCCAAGGGAGAACTTGTCGCGCCCCATCTCATGCTCGCCGAGGCGACGAACGCGCTGCGCAGGGCCGAACTTGCCAGTGAGATCTCGCCGGATACCGCAGCCCTTGCCGTCCGCGATCTGGTCGACCTACCGGTCGCGTTCTATCCGTTCGAGCCCTTTGCCACGAGAGTGTGGAATCTGCGGCAAACGATCACGGCGTACGACGCGTGGTATGTGGCTGTTGCTGAGTCACTCGATGCACCACTGGCAACCCTGGATGCGAAGCTCTCCAGGGCACCAGGAACAACCTGTCGATTCGAGGTTCCTGGTTTCTAGCCCTGAGCCTCTTTCAGTCCCGCAAGGACGAGGTCGGGGGTCAACGGGAACTCGGAGAACCAGACCCCTGTTGCGTCGTGGACCGCAGCGATCACGGCTGGGGCGTAGGGGATAAAGGGCATCTCTGCCATACCTCGTGCACCCCACGGACCGAGCGGGTCTGGGATCTCGAGCAGGACCGTCTCGATGTGGTCAGGCACATCCTTTGTTCCAGGGAGGAGGTAACCAGAGAACGTCGGGTTCACGATCTTGCCATCGACGAGTCGCAGCCTTTCTGACAGCACGTAGCCATGGGCCTGGACGATCGCACCTTCGACCTGGCCGACAACGGTCTGGGGGTTGATCGCTTTGCCGACGTCGATGGCGCACCAGACGGTGCCGACCCTGATGTGGCCCGTTTCGATATCGACCGCAACCTCGACGGCTTCCGCGACGTACCCGTACGCGATGACAGCAAGCCCTGCTCCGGTGTCCTCATCGATGTACTCGGTCGGCGGGGGTACATACCTGAAGTGCCCCTCGGCAGGCCTGTCCCCGTCGATCCAGGCTTTCATCGCCTCCTCGGTTGCACCCTGGATCGAGTTCCCTGCCATGAACGTCATCCGTGACGCTGACGACGACCCTGAGTCACCGGTTGTTGCGGTGTCCGAGAAGGTCCCCGTCACCTTGTCGTAGTCGACCCCGACAGCTTCAGCGGTCATCTGCAGGAACGCGGTGTGTGCCCCCTGGCCGACGTCCGCCCCTGCATGGGCGATGTGTGCCGTGTCTATCTCGTCGTCGCCGTAGATCGTGACCGTTGCCTCGCACCTTTCGGGGAAGCCCATCGAGAACCCAACGTTCTTGAGTGCACATGCAACGCCGCGCCCTGTGCGGATAGCCGAGGTTTCTGCGCCGAGGGTCCTGATGCCAGCCACTGTTGTGGTGATCGGCTTCGGATCGTTCCACGACGACATTCGTGCAAGTTCCTCCACAACCTGTGCGATGCTCACACCTGGAGGCATCGGCCGTTGTGTGACTGAGTCATCACCGTCGCGTAGGACGTTCTTCAACCTGATCTCGATCGGGTCCATGCCGAGAGCGAGAGCGATCTTGGTCAGCTGTGACTCTGCGGCAAACGCTGCCTGAGGGCTACCGAAACCACGGAAGGCTCCCCCTGGCACCGACGTTGTGTACACAGCCCGAGAATCGACGTGGACGTTCGGCACGTCGTACGGCCCCGTGAGCGTCAGGTGCAGGTTCGCCATCACCTTGTTCGTGGTGTAGTTGTACGCACCGGCGTCAACGACCGCGTCCGCTTCAACCGCAACGACCTTGCCGTCCTTCGTGGCACCCCACCTCGTGGTGATCTGGGCCCTGTGACGCTTGTGGTGCCCGACGATGCTCTCTTCACGGTTCCACACACATCGCAACGGCCGATCGATCCCCCTGGCATGCAGCTTCAACGTAGCGGCAGCCAGCACGATCTGGAGTGTCATGTCCTCTCTGCCTCCGAAGGCGCCACCGATCGGTGGATAGATAACACGCACCTTCTCTGTCGGGAGTTCGAGGGCGTGTGCTATCTGCTCCTGATCCTCGTGTGCCCACTGGCCCCCGACTTCAACAGTGACCCTTCCCTCGTCATCGAGGTACGAGATACCGGCTTCAGGCTGGAGGTAGGCGTGTTCCTGATGGGGGAGTGTGTACGTCCCTTCGACGATGATGTCAGCATCTGCCCAACCTTCATCCATGTCGCCCTTGCGGATCTTGTAGAAGTAGTAGCTGTTCGTAGGCTCTCCGTTCTCCGGGTGGATCAGGGCGGCACCAGGCGCATCGGCGGTGGCGATGTCTGGCATGAGCGGGAGTTGCTCCCACGTGATCTCGAGAGCTTGTGCACCGGCAAGAGCAGCCTGTGCAGTCTCTGCAACGACCACCGCAACAGCGTCTGCTTCCCATCTTGACACGTCCGATGGCACGGGTGAGCGGCCGGTGCCATCGACGCCGATGAGGACCGGTTGGTCGAACATCGTCAGTCCGTATTCGTTCATGGGGATGTCTGCCGCAGTGACTACTTCGACGACACCTTGTGTGTTGCGTGCCCTCTCGGTGTTCATCGAGACCATCCGGGCATGAGGTTGGTTCGAGAAGACAACCATGGCTTCCAATGCGTTGGTGACGGGTATGTCTCCCGGGTACCTGGCGGCTCCGGTGACCTTGGCCCACGCGTCCTCTTTGATTACAGAAGCTCCGACGGTCATGACGTCACCTTCCCTGCGATATCAAGTGCTTCGACGATCGATGTGTACCCGGTGCATCGGCAGATATTGCCTCCGAGCCCATCCCTGATCTCAGCCTCGGTCAGGTTGTCGTGTTCAGCGAGCATCGACGACGCACTCATCACGAACCCCGGAGTGCAGTAGCCGCATTGGACCGCACCGCACGACACGAGCGACGACTCAAGATCGTGCTCCGTGTCAGATGTCGCTCCCTCGATCGTCGTGACCGAGCGTCCATCTGCGGCGGCCGCCGGCACGAGACAGGCAAGGACTGCCTGCCCATCCATATGGACCGTGCAGGCACCACATTCACCCTCAGCACAGCCCTCCTTGGTTCCGGTGAGCGGTGCACCTCCTGTGTCGGTCGCCTTTGTGCGGATCCAGTCGAGCAGCGTCTCGTACGTCCCGCTGGCCCCGACGGTCATGGTGCCGTTCACCGTGATCTGTATGTCATCGGACCCTCCGACCGATACGGTGGTCGCTGCTGGTTGGCTGCCATTCGAGAGGGTCATCATCCGCTTGGGCCACGTGGCTGCCTCAGTTCCTGCTGCAAGCGAGGCGAGCATACGTGCAACGGCCACCCGGACCATGTCGGTCCGGTACGCAGCGGTTGCTCGCACGTCGTCTATCGGCCGCACCTCGCCAGCACAGGCATCGGCACATCGCGTGATCACATCCGTGGTGAGTTCGGATCCCACCAGGATGTCTGCGGCATCGACGAGGACGATCGTCGGCGCAACGCTCCCGAGAGCGATCAGAGCTGATGTGACAGTGGCACCGTCACGTTCGAGCACGATCGCTGCATGGACTACTGAGATCGCCTGAGCCGAGCGCAGACCTACCTTGGCGAACACCCCTGACGCGGAACCCGTGAGCGCCTTGAACGTGATGGCGGTCATAATCTCGTGCGGCTTCATGACCGTGGTGCGTACGCCGGTGTAGAACTCGTCGAGCGGCACGACGCGAGAACCTGTCGATGATGTCAGAGTGGCCGTGGCGCCAAGCGCCATAAGCGCAGATATCGTGTCGTTTGCGGGGCTTGCGGTAACGAGATTCCCCACCACGGTTGCGCGGTTGCGCAGTTGGGCAGAGCCAACCTCGAGCGATGCCTGGGCAAGAGGGAGCCCTGCGCTCCTGACGATATCTGAGGTCACGACCTGCCTGTGGGTGACCAGGGGGCCGAGCGTGATCGCTCCCTCGTTGAGCGTGATGTCGTCCAATCCGTCGATCGCAGACAGGTCGACGAGGACATCGACCTGTCGTACCTTTCTCTGCATCTCGAGGAGAAGGTCGGTTGCACCGGCAACGATGCGTGCCTTATCGCCATGTATGGCGAGGATCTCCATCGCCTCATCGAGTGTGGCTGGCCGTTCGTATCGTTCGACCATCCACGTGCGGTCCTGCACCTGATGCATCGTCATTATCTGGCTCCTTGCTCTTGTTCGTGCCGAACCCCTGATCCCCCTGGCTCGTCGCCGGGCTCCTCGCTTGTCCCCCTTGAAAGGGGGACGGGTTGATTCTTGATCGCACTGAGATAGTTGTAGATCGTGATCCGGGAAACGCCCATTGCCTCTCCGACGTCCTCGATGGACTTGCGGAGCTGGAACGCACCGCGCTCATCGAGCAAACGAACGGCGCGTTGTTTATCCGCCCTGTCGAGTTTTGCCAGTGGTGCGCCGAGTTGTTCTTCGACGCCCGCAACCAGGCGGGGAAGTGACACGATGTCGACGAGACGCACCGCAATGACCGGCTTGCCCTCCCACTCAAGGACGATGTCGCCATCCTCAGCATCGCCCACGGGGATCTCGGTCGCCCCCACCGCGTCGACGAGCGGTGTGATCGCTGCAGCGAACGGGTGGGTGTGTTCGGTCATGTCGCGTCCATCACCACTTCGACGAGGACACGCCTTGCGCCATCGTTGGCTGCTGCGGAAACCATCGCGCCTATCGCCTCTGCAAGGTCATCAACGTCACCGGCCACGGAGGATCCGAACGGACCCATCGAGACGTCAAGCCCTCGTGCAGCCATTGCATCGATGCCGGACTGGACGTATGGCCCAGGTGTTCCATCGACGAACGGTTCGATCACGAACTCGATGCGGCAGGACGTCATGACTTCGCGATGCCCTCGTATACCTCAGGCCTGCGGTCGCGATAGAACGCCCAGTGTCTGCGGGCGGTTTCGATCTCGGACATGTCCAGATCCCGGACGACAACCTCATCCTCGGTATCGGATGCGGCTTCACCGACGATCTGTCCACGTGGGTCGACGAAGTAGGACGACCCGTAATAGTCGGTGTCGACGAGGTCCTCGGCTCCGATCCTGTTGATCGCACCGACGAAGTACTGGTTCGCAACGGCAGCCGCTGGCTGTTCAAGTTGCCACAGGTACTTCGAGTGTCCACGTGTCGTTGCAGACGGGTTGAAGACGATCTTGGCCCCCTTGAGTCCGAGTTCTCTCCACCCCTCAGGGAAGTGCCTGTCGTAACAGATGTACACCCCGATGCGGCCGACCGCGGTGTCGAACACCGGATACCCGAGGTTCCCCGGCCTGAAGTAGAACTTCTCCCAGAAACCCTCGACCTGGGGGATATGGGTCTTGCGGTAGATCCCGAGCAGGGTCCCGTCAGCATCGATCACGGCTGCTGTGTTGTAGAAGGTTCCTTCATCGACTCGTTCATAAATGGGCACGACGATGACCATGGAGGTCTCTTTGGCCAGCTTCATCATGGCGGTCACGGTCGGACCGTCGGGGATCGGTTCGGCAAGATCGTAGAACGAGGGATCCTGGACGTTGCAGAAGTACGGACCGGTGAAGATCTCCTGGAAACACAGGACCCTGGCACCATCATCGGCTGCTTGCCTTGCGTATGCGATGTTGGTATCGAGCATCGTCTCGTACTCGCCTGTCCATGCTGCCTGGACGAGTGCTGAGCGCACGATTTGTGACATGGTTGAACCCCTTGTATCTGGTACCTTGGACACTACCTAACGTTTTGACAAAATGTCAAAATGGATTTGACAAAATGTCAAGGTAGAGACGACAATCAGCACTGGTGGCAGCTTTGACGCGACGAATGACAACGGCCTGGATGGAAGAGGAGTAGACGCTTGACACGAAAGATCACGGTTGGTGCAGCACAGATGGGGCCGATCGCCCGTATCGATACAAGAGATCAGGTGGTCGATCGGTTGCTCGTTCTCCTCGAGGAGGGTGCTGTGCGAGGCTGTGACCTCATCGTGTTCCCCGAATTGACGCTGACAACGTTCTTCCCGCGATGGTTTCTCACGGATGAGGCCGAGATCGACGAATGGTACGAAGCCGAGATGCCAGGACCCCAGACGCGGCGTCTCTTCGACAGGGCGCGTGAACTCAGCGTTGGTTTCTCCATCGGATATGCAGAGATCTTCGTCGACGGCGATGGGGTCAAACATCGCTACAACACCCAGATGCTCGTTGAACGTGACGGGTCGGTCGTCGGCAAGTACCGCAAGGTCCACGTTCCCGGACACGAGCACCACGAACCAGACCGTCCGTTCCAGCATCTCGAGCGTTACTACTTCGAACCGGGTCCAGACGGGTTCGAAGTGTGGGATGCCTTCGAGGGCAAAGTCGGCATGGCGATCTGCAATGACCGGAGATGGTCTGAGACCTACAGGGTCATGGGGCTCAAGGGTGCTGAACTGATCCTCATCGGGTACAACACACCGCTGCACTACAGCCCCGACCCACAACAGAACGCGCTGGCAGGTTTCCACAATCATCTTGTGATGCAGTCAGGGGCATACCAGAACGGAACCTACGTCGTGGGTGTGGCCAAGGGCGGCATCGAAGAGGGCGTGGATTCACTTGCGCAGTCCGTGATTATCGCACCGTCGGGCCAGATCAAGGCACAGTGCATCACCACGGGCGACGAGATCGCCATCGCGACGATCGACCTCGACTACTGCGACTTCTACAAGAACACGTTGTTCGACTTTGACCGCTATCACCAGTCACAGCACTTCGGACTCATCAGCCAGCCGCATGAGGACAGAACATGAAGATCGCATTCGAACTCAACGGGGAAGCTGTCGAGGTTGATGACCAGCACCCGCATCTCCTGTCTGCGTTGCGCTCAGGGCTTGGCGTCACTTCTCCAAAGGATGGCTGTTCACCGTCGGGTCAGTGTGGCGCATGTACGGTGCTCGTCGACGGCAAGGCCCTGGCGAGTTGCCTTGTGTCTCTCGAAAAGGCCGAGGGGAAACACATCACCACCCTTGAGGGGTTCGACGATTCTGAACGCATCCGCTTCGCCGATGCGTTCGCTGCAAAGGGTGCCCTGCAGTGCGGCTTCTGCACGCCTGGCATCATCGTACGTTCAAAGGCGTTGATCGATCAGAAGGGTGCAGACCTCGACCGTGCAACGATCGAGGGCAGGCTCGGTGCCCATCTGTGTCGGTGTACCGGGTACACGAAGATCATCGAGGCCGTTGAGCTTCTTGCGTCTGGTGATCCGATTCCTGTGCCACACCGGTCGGGGAGAATCGGTGGCGATGGGATGAAGTACGAGGCGAGAGCGTTATCGCTCGGGGACCGTGGCTTCATCGATGATATCCAGATCGATGGGATGCTTCACGCTGCCCTTGTCTTTGCCAACCACGCCAGAGCCGATGTACTTGGCATCGACACCTCGCGAGCCCTTGCGGCTGAGGATGTCGTCGCGGTCTACACCGCAGCAGACATTCCTGGGGATCTCAAGGTGGGGATCATCCACAAGGACTGGCCGGTCATGATCCCGGTAGGTGGTCGCACGTCGTATCGAGGCGATGTCCTTGCCGTGGTCGTCGCGACCAACGTCCTTGCCGCACGTGCCGCAGCGGATCTCGTTGATGTGTCCTACGACGTGCTTGTCCCGTTCGTCGATGCTGATTCCGCTCTCGCTTCAGATGAGGACGCGGTGTGGGGTCTCGATGGCAACGTGCTCTCGACATCGACCTATGCCCGCGGCGAGTTCTCGCGGGCGTTCGACGAAGCTGCACACAAGGTGCACGAAGTCTTCGTCACCCAGCGTGTCGAGCATGCGTTCCTCGAGCCGGAGTCGACGGTTGCCGTACCCGACGAGGACGGATCGCTGTATGTCTATTCAGGCGGTCAGGGTGTGTGGGACGACAAGGAGCAGATCGCGGTGATGCTCGACATCCCCGAGGAGAAGGTGACGGTTGAACTCGTCTCGAACGGCGGAGCGTTCGGCGGGAAAGAGGACATGTCCAATCAGGGACACACTGCTCTCGCCGCGTATCTCACCGGCAAGCCGGTCAAGTGCACCCTCACGAGGCCGCAGTCGTTCGTGATGCATGCAAAGCGTCACCCGATCAGGGTCGAGATGTGGATGGCATGTGATCCCGAAGGTGTGGTGACCGCGCTCAAGGCGCGCATGGTCGGGGATTCTGGACCGTACGCATCAGTGGGCATGAAGGTTCTTGAACGTGCTGCAGGACACGCCTGTGGCCCATATGCGATCGCCAACGTGGATGTCGAAGCGATCGCTGTGCGCACCAACAACCCGGTGTGCGGCGCTTTCCGTGGATTCGGGGCGAACCAGGCCCAGTTCGCGACGGAAGGCTCCATGGACAGACTCGCTGAGATGGTCGGTATATCCGGCTGGGAGATCAGATCCCGGAACGTGGCGGTCCCCGGGTCAGTGTGGGGCCCTGGCCAGATCATGGACGACGGTGTGCGCGGGATAACCGAATGCCTCGAAGCTGTTCGTCCCCATTACGACGAAGCCGTTGCCGCTGGCAAAGCGGTCGGCATAGGAGCCGGGATCAAGAACTCGGGCCTCGGGAACGGTTTCAGGGAGGTTGCTAAGGCGGTCGTACGTTTCAACGAGGACAACACCGTTGAGGTGCGCCATGCTTGGACGGAGATGGGTCAGGGTGTGCACACGGTTGCGCTTCAGGTTGCAGCCGAACTCCTGGACATCGACCCGGACAGGATCCGGGTCATTGTGGACACGACCCGAGACTTCTCCGCTGGCCAGACCACCGGATCTCGTGGCACGCTCATGGCAGCCGGTTCTGTTGAGGATGCATGCAAGAGCGCCATTGCCGGTGGTCGTGAGACCGGTATCGACTACCACGGCGAGTACATCGTCGATTGGACGAACGCGCTCGAGGAAGGTCTCGAGAACCCGATCATCCATTCAGCGTTCGGCTACGCATGCCAGGTCGTGATCGCTGATCCCGGGACAGGGAAGATCGAGAGGGTCATCGCTGCCCACGACGTTGGAAGGGCGATAAATCCACTCCTCACCGTGGGCCAGGTCGAAGGCGCCATCCATATGGGGCTCGGATATGCCCTTACCGAGGAGTTCCCTACGGATGACGAAGGTATGCCGACGAAATCTACGCTGCGACAACTCAACATCATCAGGCCAAAGGACATGCCTGACGTCGAGGTGATCCTCGTTGAGGTACCCCAACCGCGTGCCCCGTTCGGGGTCAAAGGTGTTGGCGAGATCGGTCTCGTCCCCACTGCAGGCGCGGTGGCAGGTGCCTACCATGGGGTCGACGGAAAGTGGAGAACTCACCTGCCGATGAACGTACACGAACCCCTCGAGATAGGTACTTGAATGACCGCCGTGACCCCTGGACTCGTCTGCGCACACACCCACCTTTACTCCGAACTCGCAAGGGGCATGCCTGCGCCGCCTGAGGTTGCGACGAACTTCCAGGAGATCCTCGAGCAGGTGTGGTGGCGCCTCGACTCAGCGCTTGACCTCGAGATGCTCAGATGGTCGGCGAAACTCGGCGCACTTGAAGCACTTGAATCTGGCACCACAGCGATCATCGACCACAACGAAACGCCGAACGCCATCGAGGGATCTCTGTCCGTGATCCAGGAGGCGTGCGAGGAGGTTGGCGTAAGGGTGATCACCGGATACGGCGTCAGCGACCGCAACGGCGCCGATGGGGCTCTGCGAGGGCTCGAAGAGAACCGGAGATTCATGGACGAAGGCGGCAAGTGCCTTGTGGGGATCCACGCCACGTTCACATGCACCGACGAGTCACTCGAGGCTGCTGCAGCGCTTGCTGACGAATACAGCGTTGGTGTGCACATCCACGTTGCAGAGGGTCCCGGAGACATCGATGCGCCTGAACGTCTTGCAGGCTTGACCAACGACCGGTGGCTGCTGAGCCACTGTGTCTATCTCCCCACAGACCACCATCTCAAGGGAACCATCCTGCACAACCCGAGGTCGAACCTCAACAATGGCGTCGGGTACGCTGAACCTGCCCGGTTCTCCAACCCCGTTGCGCTGGGAACGGATGGCATCGGCTCGAACATGATCGAGTCATTCCGGCTTGCGTATGCAATGCAGCGCTCGGTCGACGTCACTGCGGGCCCCGACCTTGCATGGTCGTGGCTCGAGGAGGGATGGAACCTGTTCCCCGAAGCGAGAGAAGATGAGGTCATCTGGTCCTACGAACCGATGGACCCATGGCACATTGCATTCACGCCTGGCATCCGCCCCCTCGAGGTGAAGGTCGGTGGTGAGGTCGTCTATGTCGACGGCGAACCAACACGAGTGGATGCCCAAGAGATCAGAGCCAAAGCACGAGAGCAGGCGGCCCGTCTGCACAGCCGCCTGTAGGCGAGAGGAGACCTCATGTCAGACCGCTTTCAGCCCATCACGATGGAGCAACTCACGGACTGGGTTTTCACCGAACTCGAGGAGAAGGACTCGATCTTCGGCATCCCGCGCGCGTCGTTCTTCACACCGAGTTCCGATGACCGATTTCGTGTGGAGAACTATGGTGTGACCCTCGACACGCCGTTCGGTGTTGCCGCGGGCCCACACACACAGATGGCACAGAACATCATCGTCTCGTGGCTTGTTGGTGCACGGTTCATCGAACTCAAGACGGTCCAGACGCTCGATGAACTCGACGTCAACAAGCCATGTATCGACCTCGAGGACGAGGGATACAACGTCGAGTGGTCCCAGGAACTGAAGGTCTACGAATCCTTCGATGAGTACCTGCGGGCGTGGGTTCTGATTCACGCTCTGCATCGCAAGCTCGGCTTCCCAGGTGATGCCCCTGGGATGATCTTCAACATGAGCGTTGGCTACGACCTGCAAGGTATTCAGCAGCCGAACGTTCAGTGGTACCTCGATGTGATGGATGATTCCTCCGAGTACATCGGCCCGTACATCGACATCGTTGCGCGGCGCTACGAGGATGTGCGCGACATCGATATCCCCGCCCAGTTGTCGAACACGATGACGCTCTCGACCATGCACGGGTGTCCTCCTGAAGAGATCGAACAGATCTCAACCTATCTGCTCACCGAGCGCGGGCTGAACACATCGGTCAAGTGCAACCCGACGTTGCTCGGCGCCGAACGCGTCCGCGGCATCATCAACGATGAACTCGGATTTGGCGACGTCGTGATCCCCGACGAGGCGTTCGGGCACGACCTCAAGTACGTCGATGCGGTTCCGATGTTCCACAACCTCAGGCGGTTGGCCGCGACCGAGGGAGTCACTTTCGGGCTGAAGCTTTCGAACACGCTCGAGGTCGAGAACCACAGGTTGGCGTTCCCCGACGATGACATGATGTACCTGTCTGGTCGTGCGCTCCACGCTGTGACAACGAACCTCGCGCTGCGGCTCTCTGAGGAGTTCCGTGGCGATCTGCTGTTGTCCTTCGCCGGGGGTGCAGATGCGTTCAACGTTTCGGATCTGTTGCGGTCAGGGATGACCACCATCACCGTGTGTTCAGACCTGCTCAAGACCGGCGGGTATCTGCGTATGCCCCAGTACATCGAGGAGCTCAACCTCCATCTCGACAAAGCTGGTGCCACCACAATCGCTGACTTCACCGGACGTACGGCGCTCAGCGAGCACCACTTCTCGATGTTCGCCGAGATGCTGGCGCTGACGATGTTTGAGGACACAGGCGTGGAGTTCAGCCTCGACAATGCCCACGCACTGGCTGTGTATCTCGCAGGGGAGTGGGACAGGCCGATCCCCGATGTCGTGCGTGATTGGGCGCTTGAGAACGATTACGAGAACGACCGGGCGGCCGAACTCGTTGCGGTGACCATGCGAACGATGGCGCGTGTCAACCTTCGCGGTTATGCCCAGAGTGTCCAGGAGGATTGGCGCTACCGCAACGAATCATTCCGCATGGATCGGTCCAAGACGACGCGCAAGCTCGGATTGTTCGACTGTATCGGGGCACCATGTGTGGACGAGTGCCCTGTGTCCCAGGATGTTCCTGCCTACATGCGTGCTGTACGTGAGGGACGCTTTGACGATGCTGTCGAGATCACGAGGGCGGATAACCCCGTACCTGCGATCCTCGGGCGCGTGTGCGACCACCTCTGCGAGAACACATGCATCCGGACCCACCTCGATCAGCCGCTCGCCATCAGGGACATGAAGCGGTTCATCATGTCGCACGAGACATGGCCGAAAGTTCCCGAACGTATGGCAGCCGTCGATACGAAGGTCGCCATCATCGGTGCCGGTCCCGCAGGCATCGCTGCAGGCGAGGCACTCGGCAAGGCGGGGTTCTCCTCTGTAACGATCTTCGAGGCGCATCCCTACGCTGGCGGAATGGTCGGAGGAGCGATCCCCGAGTATCGCCTTCCACAGCATGAGATCGACAAGGACGTTGCTGTCCTCGGGGAGCTTGGCGTGGAGATCAAGTACAACCAGAAAGCTGGTCGTGACTTCACGCTCGAGGACCTGCGCGGTCAGGGATTCGAGAAGGTCTTCGTGGCTGTTGGTGCCCAGCTGCCAAAGTATCTCGGCGTCGAAGGCGAAGATGCTGCCGGGGTCCTTGACGCACTCAGCTTCCTACGGAGTGTGCGTGAGGGCCACCCGATCCCTGTTGGTCCACGAGTCGGCGTGATCGGGGCAGGAGATACGGCAATGGACTGTGTTCGTTCGGCGTGGCGGGTCGGTGCAACAGATGTCTCGCTCATCTATCGCCGCTCGAAGGACCAGATGCCTGCTGATCCCGAGGAGATCCACGCGTGCATCGAGGAAGGGATCGACATCGTCGAGATGACGAGCCCGCACTCTCTCCATGTCGAGGATGACACGTTGATCGGCCTCATTGCAACGAAGACCGAATACCGTGGTGACAGGGACTCGTCGGGAAGGAAGATCCCCCACGATGTTCCCGACTCTGAATTCGAGATCCCGCTCGACACGCTCATCCTTGCGATCAGTCAGCACTCGATGCTCGACTTCTTCGGTGACAACGTGCCGGAGCTCACCCCACGCGACTACATTGCCGTCGACCCGGTCTCGTTCGAGTCCTCCGTGCCTGGTGTGTACGCAGGCGGTGACGTTGCCGCGGGCGGACCATCGTCGATCGTAAAGGCGGCAGCAGATGGCAAGGCCGCAGCGGCGGCGATCATCGCGACAGTGACCGGCGAGGTCGAAGCCACCGTCGAGGGAATGCCCACGACCGACGACCTCGGTGCTCTGATCCAGCGCCGGGCACATCGCGAGTACCGGGTCCCAGCGAAGTTCACGCCACTGACGTTGCGCAACAACTTCAACGAGACGATGCTGATGTACACCGCTGAGGAAGCCCAGAC
>Ga0164313_10003324_pt1 | contig 14352 bp, 10 predicted proteins | sample GuaBasSedimGuay4_FD_113735 | JGI IMG/M metagenome (GOLD analysis project Ga0164313, IMG submission 113735) | Subseafloor sediment microbial communities from Guaymas Basin, Gulf of California, Mexico - Guay4, Core 4569-4, 0-3 cm | ecosystem: Environmental > Aquatic > Marine > Hydrothermal vents... | reverse complement strand
TTTCCCCATATCACCTTCTGCCCCACCGGCGGAATTTCTCCAGAAAACTTCAATGATTACCTGGCCCTGGCCAATGTCGCCTGCGTTGGCGGCTCCTGGATTGTTCCCTCCCGGGAGATCGAGAAGGAGAATTGGAGCGCCATCAGCAAACTAGCCGAAAAGACAGTGACTGATAGCCTTGGATAAGCAGGGGCGAAGTAAGATCAACATGCCATCCAAAAGTAAACACATGTCACCCGAAGAGTTCCGTAAAAACGGTTATGCCGTCGTCGACTGGATCGCCACCTACCTCGAGGAAGTTGAAAAGTACCCGGTGCTCCCTTCAGTGGAACCGGGCGACATCGCATCCCTGATGCCGGAACAGGCGCCGGAAGCCCCCGAGGCCTTTGGTGAACTGCTCGCCGACCTCGATCGGGTCGTGATGCCGGGGATCACCCACTGGCAATCGCCGAACTGGTTCGCCTATTTTCCCGCAAATACCTCACCGCCATCGATCCTCGCCGAGTTCGTCGCTGCCGGTCTCGGCGCCCAGGGCATGCTCTGGTCGACCTCTCCTGCTGTTACAGAAATCGAAATGCGTGTCCTGGACTGGCTGGTAGACATGCTCAACCTGCCACCAGCGTGGAAATCGGACGGGCCTGGCGGCGGAGTAATCCAGATGAGCGCCTCTGATGCAACACACGCCATCCTGGTGGTGGCCCGCCATCGGCGCCGTGAGATGGCCCGTTCGGAAGACATGGTAGTGTACGTTTCCGACCAGGCACATTCGTCGATTGAAAAAGGCTGCACGGTTGCGGGAATTGGGCACTGCAGGAAAATTAAGACCGATTCCAGCTTCTCCATGGATGCCGCCTGTCTAGCAGCCAGGGTTGCCGCTGATGTCGCCGCCGGCCTGACACCCATAGCCGTTGTCTCGGCGGTCGGCACGACGGCCACCACGGCTATTGATCCGATTCGCGCTATTGATGCGATAGCGAAACAATACAAAATGTGGCACCACGTCGATGCAGCCTACGCGGGTACCGCCATGGTGTGCCCGGAGTTCCGTCATCTACAGGACGGAGTGGAACTGGTGGATAGCTACACCTTCAATCCACACAAGTGGATGATGGTGAACTTCGACTGCAACGTGCTGTGGGTGGCCGATCGTGCGCCGTTGATTGACACCATGAGTATTCTACCGCCATACCTGCGTAACCAGGCTTCAGATACCGGCGCAGTGGTTGACTACCGCGACTGGCACGTTCCGCTGGGGCGCCGCTTCAGGGCGCTGAAGCTGTGGTGGGTAATCCGCTCGTACGGTGTCGAGGGCATCCGCAGCCTGGTGCGCCGCCACGTCTGCCTGGCGGAAGAGTTTGCCGCATGGGTTGATGCAGACAAGCGCTTCGAACTGTTTGCGCCACACCCGTTTTCACTTGTCTGCTTTTCACATGTCGAAGGCGATGCTGCCACGAAACGTCTTGCAGCGGCTCTAAATGCTAGTGGCAAAGTCGCGGTGACCCCGTCCGTCATCAATGATCGATCTTTCATCCGCGTATCGATCGGGCAGACGCACACCGACAAAGTTCACGTCAAACGACTCCAGACCCTGATCAACAAATCAATTATCTTAACCCTCTCTTAACAATTCCTTCCTAAACTGCACACTATTGCCAGACTTTTTTTGATCTACAGGATTTTTTAATCCTTTATTTAATAACTTTTCATAATTATTTAATCTGGTGTTTTTGTACTGTCTATATAATTTTCAAACCCAAGGGATTTTCTTCTAATAAGGATTATAAGCTTATGAAGACTGTGAATCTGAACCTGTTATTTACTGCACTGCTTTGCCTTTCCACTACCATTTTAGCCGCTGACCCGTTTCGGGTTTCAATCAAAAATGCAGAATACGATGCGGAAAAAGATCAACTGAAAATCGAGGTCTCCCTTGGCAACAAGGGCAAGAGAACGGTTTTTGTTCTGAATGACAGGACGGATGAACTGCTCGCACAAAAAGCTACGCGCGGCAAAGAAGTACGCTTCAGGATCAGAGGCCTGAGCGGTAACGATGTGCCTTGTGAAGTCCGGGCCGAATCTAATGGGCTATCCGATGTGCGCAGTGTTGAGAACTCCCCCGCTGATTGTGATGGCGAACCACCACCGCCCCCACCGCCAGAAAATGAGCCGCCCCTGTGCGCGATAAATTCTCCGGCAAACAATGTATCTATCAACCTTGATGATTCAGTTTACTTTGCAGGTGAAGCAACTGACCCGGAAGGCGGGCCGTTGTCCTACGAATGGGATTTCGGTGGCGGTGCTGATGTCAGGCCAACCGTTGCAATTCCCGGAGACGTTCTGTTTGACGTCAGTAATGGCAGCTTTGTCGCCGCCTTCATCGTTACAGATGAGCAAGGTGCGCGTTGTACCGACCAGCGCCTGATTGAGGTGGGCTCACCACCTGACGGCCTGCCGCCAAAAGTAGCCGAGGAACCAGCACCGGGTACGCCTGATGCCGGCGACGACGAAAATGTCGTGCTGCCTTTTAATGACCTGGGCATGCACTGCGCGGACCTGGGCTCCTATCCATTCAGCATCTTGCCACCGTTCAATATTGTCAATGTACAGGTGGTGCGTAAAGGCAGCACGGGAAGCAATCGCCCCTTGATACTGGACGATACCCTGGTCGCCATGCAGTATTCCGCGGCCTCGAATGCCTTTGATCCGGTTGGCGCAGATTCGATCAATTCGACCAGCCAGAATTACCCCCCGGGCGCAACCGCAGATGCTGCAACAGTGCACAAGACGGACTTCTGGGACCTTTTTAAAGACACGGGCAGCACCATTGCCGCGTTATTGTTCCCGGGTCTGGACCCTGCACCTGATGAAGGCCTGCAAACCATAGCCAACACCGATCATGGCCGCTACATGCCGGGTATTGCCGATCCGTACTATCGCAATGACCCACAGGCGTTCAGCGGTTTCGACTCACAGCATGACTGGCACACGGCACAGGGTATTGCCATAACATCGACAGATGACTCGGGTCGCTTTAACTCATACCCGTTGATGCGTGTGCAAGCAGTGGACATTGCCAGTGGTGACATCATTGCCACCACCGATACGGTGGTGCCGGTGTCCACCGAGGTTGACTGCCGGGATTGCCATGCCATCGGTGAGGTGGGTTCCGATCCGCTCGCGCGCTTAGGTGGCCCTGTGTTTATGCCAGCAGCCAGCGGCGACCGGGTGGATGTGGAAGCGGCGGCCAAGCACAACATTCTCGTCCTCCATGACTTCAAACACTTAACAACATTTGTCGCTGATGATCAGCCGGTACTGTGTGCCTCCTGCCATCGTTCCAATGCATTGGCGGAAGTTGGTGGACCAGGCGGTATCCCCGAAGTCGCTAATATGTCCGCCGTCATGCATGGCTTTCACGGCCGCTTACAGGTGGATGATTCAGGTGAGTTGATCAGGCACGCCGATGGCGAACCCGATCTTATCGATCCGCTTGTAATGACAGGTGACGAACTGCTGTTAATTGCCACGGGTGAAGGAATACCCATGGAGCAAAACTGCTTCAGCTGCCACCCTGGAAAAATCACCCAGTGTTTCCGTGGCGCCATGTTTACAGCAGGCCAAAAATGCGATGACTGCCATGGCGACATGCTGGCGATGGGTGGTGAATTCGAATTGAACACGGGTGGTATACGTGAGCCCTGGGCAGATGAGCCCAAATGCAGTTCCTGCCACAGTGGCCACGGTGATGACCCGGTGGGTGTGCTGGCTTATGATCCCACGGATCCGGCAGCAACCCCGATTGAACTGGCCGACTCACGTTTTGCAGAAAATCCGGATACACTCTACCGGAACAGCCTGGATAACCATGCAGGCATCGCCTGTGAAGGCTGTCATGGCAGCCCCCATGCCATCTGGCCGAACCGGGACCCGAACGCCAATGACAATGTAACCGCGATCCAGTTACAGGGCCATGCTGGCACCATCAAGGAATGCACAGTCTGCCACGAGGACAACAGCTTCCCGGATGGGACTCTTGAGGGACCGCACGGTATGCACCCGGTCAATGATCCCAACTGGATCAAGAGCAAAGGTGACTCCTATCACGAGGATTTTGTCTGGAATGATGGTGAAGATCAGTGTGCCGCCTGCCACGGCGCGGATCACCTTGGCACCCGCCTGTCCCGCGTACCTGTTGATCGTGTGCTGAAGGATGCAGACGGCGTGATCCGGGCTACGATACAGGCCGGAGAAATTGTTTCCTGCGATCTGTGCCACGACCTTGACAAGAGTTTCGAAGACTGAAAACAGCTTCATGACAACAAAAGGGGCCATTGCGGCCCCTTTTTTTCAGACCTGTAGAAAACGGTGCTACATGGCAATTCGGTTATGATATTGCTGGATATGGCAGCAATAAAAACACGCTTCAGCCGCAAATTGCACCTGGCATTTGGCACAATGCTGGCAATTACGCTAGCGCTTGCCTGGTATTTCTACAGCAGTGTTCAGTGGTTTGAGTACGACGTTGAACGCATTACCATTGCCAATTCCGTTCTCAATGACTACCGCACGGTTTCCGTGCTGGGCGCACAAAAAATCAGCCTGATCGAAGAAATCGCTGAAATAGGTGAAATCAGTGATTTACCTCTCTGGCACGAACTCGACAGCAAGCTGAGAACAGCCATGGGCAGTATCCGGCAGTCACTTGCTGAAGAAAGCGCGCTGCATAATGTTGGCCAGAATATCGACGATCTCGCAATTCTCGACGAACTGGAGGGCCTGGTTGAATCGATTGTAGGTTCCGGGGAATTCGTCATGCTGGCGCTGGAGACGCAGCAGACCGACGATGCCCGGTCGGAGTCTGAACGTCTGCACAATCAAGGCACGGCAGAAATCTTCAGTGTATTGATGGGTGAAATCCTGGCAGCCAGGGCCAAAACACTCAGTGACGCCAATACGGAGACCATCTCCCTGGCGCATTACATTACCGGAGTTCTGCCTTTATTCATGCTGGCGCTGGCGGGTTTTACCGCCCTGATCATCTGGCTTTTTTCACGCAGCCTGACGCGATCTGTCAATGTGCTTTACCACGGTGCGAAAACATTTACCGGCGGCGATCTGAACCACCGCATTCCGGAGTTGCGGGAAAAGGAATTTGGCCGCCTGGGAGAGGCTTTTAACACCATGGCGCGTGAACTGGCAGATCACCGGGCCAGCATGCACGATTCCAATGTCCGGCTCGAAGCCGCTGTCGAAGAGCGCACCCGTGCGCTGAAAAGCAGCAATGACATGCTGGCCATGGTCGACGAAAATCGGCGTAAATTGCTGGCCGATATCAGTCATGAATTCCGTACCCCTTTGACCGTAATCCGTGGTGAAGCTGAAATCGCCATGAGGGGAAAGACCAAAACCCCGGTTGAGTACCAGGAGACGCTGGAGCGCATCATGGAACAGGCTGATCAAACCACGCGCCTGGTTGATGACCTGCTGTTTATTGCCCGCGCCGATGCGGGTGAGCCACGCCTGAAGGTACGTCCCTTGTCTGTCGGCAGCCTGCTCGATGCCGTGTGCGCTGATTTCACTGCCACGGCCGAACAGCAAAAGATCAGCATTGAGCAGGAACTGGCAAACGAAACTGCGGTGGTGATGGGCGACGACGGACGCTTGCGCCAGGTTTTTTCTATTCTGATTGACAATGCACTGCGCTATTCCAACGCGGGTGGTAAGGTGGAAGTGTGCCTGAAAAGACAGGCCCAGGAGATCGTTGTGACGGTGCGCGACTCCGGTATCGGGCTGACCGACGAGGAAGCGAGGCAGGCTTTTCAGAGATTTTTCCGTGGCAGACAGGCCCAGGGACATGCTCGCGGCACCGGCCTGGGCCTGCCGGTTGCCAAGGCAATTGTGGAGGCGCACAAGGGCAGCATTACACTGGAAGGTAAACCGGGTGGGGGCGCGTTGGCGACCGTTGTGCTGCCCGCAGAAGACAAACTAAAGGCAGTGGCATGAGAATTCTGATCGTTGAAGACGAAACGCGAATAGCTGATTTCCTGCAGCGCGGTCTGCGGGCCGAGAGCCATTTCTGTCTCATCGCCAACGATGGTGAAACCGGCTTGTCGCTGGCCATGGAGGGTGATTTTGACCTGATTCTGCTTGATTTAATGCTGCCCGGGATACATGGCCACGAAGTGTGTCAGCAGTTGCGGATGAAGCAGGTCAACACACCGTTGATCATACTGTCAGCAATGGACAGCCTGGATGACGTGATTGCCGGCCTGCGCATGGGCGCAGATGATTACATGACCAAGCCGTTTTCTTTTGAAGAATTGCTGGCGCGGATTGAAGCGGTCATGCGCCGCAATTCCGCCATTACCGAACAGGAACAGACGCTCAAAGCAGGCCCACTGGTATTTGATCGAAAGTCCCTGCGCTTTTTTGTTGATGGCGCAGAGATCAAGTTGACGGCCAAAGAACTGGCTATCATCGAGTTGCTGATGAGCAATCCAAGAACCTTGTTCAGCAGAGAGCGTATTTTAAACAATGTCTGGGGACTCAACATGGACCCACTGACCAACGTGGTGGATGTTTATATTGGCAAGCTGCGCAAAAAAATTGACTCTGGTTCCGATAGCTCAATGATCGAGACAGTCCGTGGCATGGGCTACCGCTTGAACCTCGAAGAAAAAGCTTAATTTATTTTCATCAAAAATTTAGCCTGCGTTCATCCTCCTTTCAATATCTGTTTAGCCATTCGGACTAATCTGACATCGTGGCCTTTGTTAAATGAGTCAGTCATCCCCCCCTGCTGACTTGCAAGGATGTCAAAGGCCCCGCGAGAACCGGACTACCAAATCTGCGTTTTTCAATGGTTGCGAAAAAAGCAGACGCAGGTAGGAAGGTGGCCAGTTCCGGAGGCAGGAACGTACCGTGACCGTTTGTAGGGAGGCAAACAGGTGGCGATACGAAGCCCAGGAAACTGACCGAACTGCTTATAATCACCGCTTCACAGGGATGCTGAAGCGGTGAATTTTTAGTCCGCAATGTCATATCGCACATGCGTTGAAGATATGACTGCCTTACCCTGAAATTCGCGTTCACCGTATTGCACCGTTGCCGGGTACAGAGAGATCACAGCAGTCTGTGGCTGTATCTCCAGTTCCAGTCGTCCGGTATAAAAACCTGCGTCATCCCCCGTGAATACACGTTCAACATCGCTAACCGTCAGTCCAATTGAACAGTTGGCTAACAAATTGGGATTGTCCACGAATATGGACTCCAGCGGTGACGGTATTACTTCAAGCGGCAAAATGTAACCGGACCAGTTGGCGCTAAAGGCATTGTCAGCTTCTGAAAGGGTGGTCACCATACTGGTGACGGCTGATGACGTAATAGCCCGACTGGTGAAGGGAGCGCTCCAGGCCGTAACGCAACTGACCAGTGCCGGGGGCAAATCGCCGAGATTGAATTCAAGTTTACCTTCCAATTTCATATTGGAATTTAACGCCATATCCATTTTCAGGCGGGTGAAATCACCATCAATACTGATGTTGGAGAAAACAGCGCTCAGCCAACCCTCAACGACAGCCTGTGCCTCAGATGTTGCCAGCAGACTCCCTTTTTGCAGTGAAGCAATGTCACTTTTAACGGCTTCACAGGCAGATTGCTCAAAGCCTGACTCAATTTCACAACTACGCAGTGCTTGCGCACTCAACTGTTCGCAATCCAGCTTCGCGGCCTCGGCATTGGCAATACAACTGGCCCGGTCAGCCTCGTGTTTTACGTTCTGACGCCTCCGCGCTGCTGCACAAATGGGATCCTCCGTCTCGCTGACACAGCGATTGTTCAACGGGTTGCGAAACAGGCAGGATGAACAATCGCGTGTGTCCCTGGGCCGCTTGCATTGGGTAAGCGATACTGCACACGATGACGCAGGTGGGCAACTTCGATGCTCACAGACAATGTCTGCAGGCTCAAATGACCGCATCAGTGCTGAAAACCGTAGTTCCGGCAATTCAGCCTGGTCAAAATCGGCTTCGAGGAATAAACCTGTCAGTGAATCCTGTAATACGTCGCGCATGAATGCACGCCTGACTTCAATCAGGGCAACATCCGGCTTGTCTTTGGTAATGGAAAAGCCGGCCGTCCTGGCGTTGAATTCATTGCGCAGCGCCGCGTAAGTCCAATTTGCACTGGTTTGCTCCGTTTGCGAAACCATGACTTCAGTTTTAACTGTGCGTATTGACTGGGAATGAAAGATACACCCCGTTTCTTTTTCCACTACCAGTACTTTCCATTGGGAGGCGCCAGTACGCGTGCCGTCTTTGGACGACCACGTTCTCCAGTGCTCGCTGGGTTCTACCGATAGCTCATCAACGACCAATAACTGTCCATCTGCGAACCAGTAGTGAATGATGGTCAGCGATCGCTCTGCCCCGGAAATCTCCGTATAGAAATAGCGGACGCCTTCATCATCGGTCAGGCTGCGGACGAAACCTGCAGGCTCGCGCTCATTGATACTGCTGGTAAACCCGGCCCTGCTTATCGTCACGTCTGCAGAGCAGTAAGATAAATTCGGGTGAAATTCAAGATCAAGCGCAATGGATGTGACCGAAGGTTCTATCAGCATGGCGCTGCCAACTACAATGAAAATACCATTGAGCAACTGTGTCTCGCTTGCGGCGGAACGCGCAAAACCGGGCAAAGAGGCACCGACCTCGACCTCGCCCAGCGACACCGCATTGAGAGGTATCCTGTTGTTGTCATTCAGGATTAAAGCGTCTGCCATATCTGTATTCAGACGCTGCAGTAATAGCTGATTTAATTCCGAAGTGACTTTGGTATAGGTTCCCTGCTCAAATGAAAAGTTGCTTGAACTGACTTGAATCTGATTGAAGCGTGGAAACCATTCCAGATGGTTGCCACTGTAGTCCAGGGAAACATCGCCATAAACTGATGCCGAAATGGTATTCCCGTTATCGTCAGTGACATCCAGCGCTGACTCCAAAGCAATGTATTGCTTGTTAAAACGCAGCTTAAGCTTGCGGAGATTGAATTTTCCGGAAATCGCTGCCTGCTCACTGAGCACCGTGGATATCTGCTCAGCCAGTTTGTGGTTATCCAGCCTTATCAGCGTGTCAATTTCATCCAGTTCCAGCAAGGCAAGCCCGGCACTGGCCACATGTTGACTTTGGATGGAAGCCTGCTCGGCAACAGGCCTGGTTTGTTGCAGCGAAGTACAAGCAAATATGATTTGCGTGACAACAGCCAGGCAAAGAACGCGGGTCATCACCTGTCGCATATTGAACCCCTACCCTTCCGCTGTCGCTACGAATTGATCGCCTATTGTGCTGAATGGCCCCGGTAAAATCAACGTCGCACCGATTTGGATCATGGCGGCCAATGGGCTGATTTGCGGCACATTTTTTGATGTATGTCATGCACCGGAAATGCCTCATTTATTATTTTACAAATTCTTAATATATTGATCTTAATCAGTTGGCCTTCTACCTTGAAAAGGGATAATCCACAAATCAAAAAGAAGAGCGGGTTTTTCATGCTCTTTCTTTGGACCTGTCATGGTAAGCACGTCTGTTTTATCATTTCGGAGGATCTACGAAATGGTTGTAGCTTTAATTGTCGTTACCACAATCATTGTATTTATTTTGGTCGATCTTGTGCTCCGCATGCTCCTGAACAGGGTGCGTGAAGGACGAACAAAAAGGGAAAGAGAACACGCTCTGGATATCGGGCTGAAGCTTGATGTGAGCGAAGAAGCACGGACGTTGATGCGGGTTGAACTGGACAATCCAAAAGCTCGAATACTGGCTGTGGATGATGAAAAAATAATTTTAGACAGTTTTCGCAAAATACTCGTTATTGCGGGCTACAGCATCGACACGGTAGAAAAGGGTTCCGAGGCATTAGGGCTCATTCGTAAGAATGATTATGATTTTGTTTTCACCGATTTAAAAATGCCCGAGATGGATGGGGTTGAAGTAACGAAAGCCGTCAAACACCTGCGTCCCGACATCGATGTCATCGTCATCACCGGTTATGCCTCAATAGAAACTGCGGTGGAAACGGTGAAATTCGGTGCGATGGATTATGTGGAGAAACCATTCACTGAAGATGAATTGCTGGAATTTGTTAAAACCGCATTGATCAAGCGGCAGGCGCATTTGGAAAAGCACATGCGTCACAAAATCCGCTTGATCAAACCGGGTACCGGTGAGTCAAAATCTAAATTTGAATTGAATATTCCCGCGGGCATTTTCGTATCGAAGCAGCATGCATGGGCAAAGATCGAAACAAACGGTACGGTTCGGGTCGGACCGGATGACCTGATAAGAAAGATATTTGAGAAAATCGATCGAGTTGAACTACCGGAAACGGCGCAACAAGTCAAAAAAGGGGAACCACTGTTTTCACTGAATTTTGGTGACTACAGTTTAGAAATACCTTCTCCGATCAGCGGGATAATCACCTCTGTTAATTCAGAACAAGCCGATCATCCTGAATGGTTGGCGATCAAACCGTTTGCGCTGAGTTGGATGTGCGCAATTGAACCATCAAACCTTGCAAGAGAGTTGCCAGAGCTGAGTATCGGCGGTGATTCGGTTAATTGGTATCAACAAGAAATAGACCGATACCATGAGCTTTCATCGGATGCAACGGGAGAAAGCGAGCAAGACGGAAATGCAGAATATATAAAACTGCTGGCCGGGTTTGCAAAACCATGGAGCTAAAAAAAACTGAAGCGGTTGCGGAGGAATCATGAAAAAACAGCTTTTGATTTCACTTTCCCTGATCATGCTTGGCGGCCTGATACCTGGTATGGCGCAAGACGCTGCCGCCAGTCATGAAATCATCGGGGCTCCCAAATGCAAGGGCTGTCACAAGGCCAGGATCGGGGATCAGTGGAAAATCTGGACCGAATCCGCCCACGCCAGGGCTTTTGAGACCCTGGCTTCCGAAGAGGCCCGGAAGATCGCTGCCGAAAATGGACTTGGCGACCCCCAACGCGAAGACGCCTGCCTGAGGTGCCACGCTACCAGGGCAAGCCTGGGCAACGGTGCGGTTGTTAGCGAAAAGGCAAAATACACCGATAGCGAAGGCGTAGGTTGCGAATCCTGCCATGGCCCTGGCTCCGACTATAAATCCAGCAAAGTCATGAAGGATCCGGAAGCCGCCAGGGCAGCCGGCCTGGTGATGATCAAGACCGCGGATGGCTGCACCCAGTGCCATAACGAAGAAAGCCCTACTTTCAGGGATTTCGATTTCGAGATGCGCTGGGCTGAAATCGCCCATCCGGTCCCGAAAAAGGAAGAAGTTCAATCCGATTCACCAGCGGTTACTCTCGATATGCCGGATGAAATTACTTACCAATCATCGGTAGGGAATGTGGTTTTTCCGCACAATGTGCATGTCAAAGATATGAAGTTGGAGTGCGCTGAATGCCACCACCAAATCCATGCCATGGATCTGGATACCCCGCATCCGGACTATATGGAGTCGTCCTGGATAAGTTGCAAACTCTGTCACAACACAAATTCAGAGAACAGGAAAAAATACTATAAGTGCTCTGACTGTCACCATTCAGACCTGGATGATATTTCAGATGAAACACTCAGTTCCAAAGTAGTCACCCATAAAAACTGTTGGAAGTGCCATGAGTCAGGCACTGGTGTAGAGGCAAGCCAAGGCTGCCCTGAATGTCATGTGAAAGAAGAGAACACGAAACCCTGACAGGGCTACAGGCCCGGCCAGAGTTATGGAGGAAACATGGATAGACGAGGTTTTCTGAAAACATCGCTTGTCGTCGGTGCTGCCGCTTTAAGCAGCAATAACGCAAACGCCCAGGAGACGCGCGATTCTGAGGAATTTGTGGGGATTTTGGTGGATACAACCCGCTGCATCGGCTGCAGGGCATGCGAAGTTGCATGCGGTGAGGAGCATGATCTGCTGGTCCCGGATGTACTTAACGATGGGGCGCTTGAAAAATTTCGGAAAACAAGTGTCGAGCAATGGACGGTCGTCAATAAATTCGAGACGGAAAAGGGCGATGTCTTTGTCAAAAGACAGTGTATGCACTGCTACCAGGCTGCTTGTGCTACTGCCTGTCCCACCATGGCGATGCTAAAAACAGAACATGGACCGGTCACCTGGAATGGAAATAAGTGTATCGGATGCCGCTACTGCATGGTTTCCTGCCCTTTTGAAATGCCAAAATTCGAATACGGTGAATGGAACCCGAAAATACAGAAATGCACCATGTGTTTTGAGCGCCTCGAGGAAGGACTAAAACCGGCCTGTGTTGAGGCCTGTCCTACAGACGCACTGATGTTTGGCACCCGGGTAAAAAATCTGGAAATTGCCAGGCATCGCATTTACAGCCATCCCGATGACTACGTACACCACATTTACGGCGAAAATGAAGTCGGTGGAACCGGATATATTTATTTATCGGCCGTACCTTTTGACCAAATAGGGTTTAGAACTGACCTTGGTACAACACCCTATCCGGAGTATACAAAGGATTTCCTCTACACCGTCCCGATGGTTCTTTTCGGTGCGCCGGCCTTCTTATTAGGGCTCAATGCACTTGCAGGATCCAGTAAGCCGGGGATAGAAGGAGAGATTGAGTTTGATTCTGATATTAAAGGGGATAAGTGATGAATCAAACCGCCACTGTCACCGGAGAATTCAGCCGTTTTATGCATTTTCTTTTCCAGGAGATGAAACCACGCGGCCCCTGGCTCACTCCATTTAATATTATCTCAATTCCGGTCATTTTAACCGGGGTAGTCGTATTGTATTTCCGCTTCAGGTACGGACTCGGCGCCGTCACCAATCTTTCACAGGAAACCGCCTGGGGCTTCTGGCTAGGTTTCGATGTAGTAACCGGTATTGCTCTTGCCGGCGGAGCTTACGTCATCACTTTTGTGGTGTATGTGATGAAAGCGGACAAGTATCACGCTATTGTGCGCGTCACTGTATTGAATGGATTGCTGGCCTATATATTTTATGGCAGCGCCCTGTTGTTTGATCTGGGGCGACCGTGGCACGCCATGAATCCCTACATTGGTAATTCATTCGGATTCAGTTCCGTTATGTTTCTGATTTGTTGGCATTTTATGCTTTATATGGTCGCAGAATTCATCGAGTTCTCGCCGGTAATCATGGAATGGGCGGGGTGGGAAAAAGCACGAAAAATTCTCAAGGGCATTACCCTCGGCACGGTTATTCTGGGGATAACATTATCGATGCTGCATCAATCAGGCCTCGGGGCTTTGTTTCTCATGGCCAAGCCCAAAATTCATCCGCTGTGGTGGTCGGAGTTTATTCCGGTCCTGTTTTTTGTCTCCAGCATTTATGCCGGTTTGGCCATGATTATCTTCGAGGGAACCATAAGCCATAGAGTTTTTAAAGACCTCATCGACCCTGAAGGCCATCGTTCTTTTGATGAGATTATTTTTGGCCTGGCAAAAGGCGCAGCCATCACCATGTTTGTCTATTACTTTTTCAAGGCGCTGCTGTTCATTCATGATCAGCAATGGGAATTACTTAACGATGGCTGGGGTGCCTGGTATCTGGTAGAAGTGCTTGGTTTTGTGTTGGTTCCAGCTTTGATGTTCGCCTTTGGCTTCAGGCACAGAAGTTTAAATATAGTCAAAATTGCCGCCGTATTGGCCTTGCTTGGCATTGTACTCAACCGGCTTAACATTTCCTTCATTACGTTCAACTGGTATGCGGATGTTCATTACTATCCATCCTGGCAGGAAATTGTGGTGACGCTGATGATTATTTTTACTGAAATCTGGATATTCCGCTGGTTTGTTACGCGTATGCCGGTGCTAAGTTCAGGTCATCAGAAATCATAGAGAGTAAGGAATTGAAATGGATTCATTTACTTATGTAAATATTTTTGAAACGAAAGGTCTTGAGTACCTGCTTTTGTTGAGTTTCTGGGTGCTGTTTGTCTATTTGGTCCGGTATCTTTCGCCCCCAAAAAAACCGAAAAATACGCATTGATAGGCAACCCTGCGAGTGTTTCCCGGGTGATCTATGCTCAATAGCAAAATAGGGCTAAAACTAACCTTCGGTGTGGTGCTGACGGTCCTTGTCGTGATCGGCGTTTTCGCATACTTCAATATCCAGTCTGAAAACAAGAGCCTGCTGATGGAAGTAGAGCGGCATGCAAATCAGTTCAGCGAACACCTCAAAGCAGACATGGGGTACGACATGCTGCACGCCGACCGACAGCGGATCCTTGATGGCGTCCACCGCATCGGCAGACAGGAGAGCATTGATAGCATCCGCGTATTCAATAAGCCGGGAGAAATCATCTATTCGTCGGAC
>Ga0164313_10003323_pt1 | contig 14353 bp, 14 predicted proteins | sample GuaBasSedimGuay4_FD_113735 | JGI IMG/M metagenome (GOLD analysis project Ga0164313, IMG submission 113735) | Subseafloor sediment microbial communities from Guaymas Basin, Gulf of California, Mexico - Guay4, Core 4569-4, 0-3 cm | ecosystem: Environmental > Aquatic > Marine > Hydrothermal vents... | reverse complement strand
TCGCCGAATGCTTGCTTGGCCCGGGCCGCATCTTGGTGCATCACGTCGGGAAGCACGCCGATCTCGGCAGCCTGCTCGGCGATTTCGTAGGCCCGCTCGAACTGGCCTTGCGAAAAATGAGACAGGTAGAGTTGGTGGAGCAACATCGCGTGGGTTGTGGGGTCGAGATCGCCAGCCGAGGCCAGCCCACGCAGCGCCCAGGTTCCCCGGGCACGGGCACTCTTGGCTGCTATGGCGCGCTCGAGGTAGTCTTCAGGCAAGAGCTTCTTGCGAGGCCTGGCACGGCGCTTCGGGCGAAGGGCTACCTCGTCAGTGGTCTGTCGGCCTTTGCCATGGCGTTTGGCCAGCGATGGACGCGCTCCACGACGCGCCTGACCGGAATCCGTGGTCACTAAACAACTTTAGCAGCACCTGTACAAGCGTCCAGAATTAGGACAGAATCTGCGGCCCTCATGGGACGCAAGCTCATCGCGCTGGCCGCGCTCGGTGCCACTCTGGGAGCCTTGTCCAGCTGCGGTCATCCAGCGACTGATGCCGAGTGCGCGGAGATATTCCGTAGCAGCGCCGAGATCGAGCTGCGCTCCCAGGGCATTACTGACCCAGCTGTCATCGCGCAGCGAGTTGCCGACGCCCGTGCCGCCAAGGGCGAGGAGCTGCTCGCGGACTGTGTGGGCAAGCGGATCACCGACAGTGCCATGGCCTGTGTGAAGCAGGCCAAGACTGCCGAGGAGCTCGACGAATGTCTCCAGTGAGCTCCGGACCGGGGGAGGGCGGTAGCGCCCCAGGCCAGCCCGCCCCAAACTCAGAGCTGGGCCGCCGCAGCGCGCGCCGGCGGGATTTGGCGGCTGCGGCGCTCGTGGTGGCGGCTATCGTTGGATTCGTCGTGCTCAGGAGCCTGCTGCGGATCGTCGCGCCGCGGCCAAGCGAAGGCCAATGTGCCGAGCTGCTGGATCGTTATCTCGAGCACGCGAGTCGCGCTCGCGATCCCCGCATCGACTCGGACGACATTGCCCAGGCTACTCTACGATCGAAGGGCGTGCCGACCCGCAGCGCCGATCTGCGTGCATGCTTGGAGAAGCTCAGTGCGGCTCAGGTCGAGTGTGGGTTGAGCTCGCCCAACGTCGACGAAATGGAGCGCTGCCTCCAGTGATGGGCTCTGGCGGGGTGCACTGCTCCAAGCCGGACTGACCGCTGCCACGTCACCTGCGGCCCAGGCCCGGATGAGCTGCGCGCCGATTGTTGTACCACTCTGGTGGCGAGCCGCCGCTAGTGTGAGTTACGATGCGGATTCCGTTGGACTCCGCAACCCCGCTGCTCGGCTACAACAACAACATCCCTTACAAGGGACAGGTCTTCCATGTGCAGACCGAGGACTCGGGGTCCAAGCATCCACACGTGATCACCCACCTGTTTGCAGATGGTGGCCGCGTCGTGAGCACGACCAAGACGTCCTACGAGCACCTACTCGGTGGTGACAATCTCTCCGAGAAGGTGCGGGCGATGATGCGTGACCAGCACAAGCAAATGGTCATCGATCTACGGGACGGCGAGTTCGATGAGACGCTCGGCATGGAGGAGGGCGCGGCGGGCGACGGCATGAGCGATGCCGCCTCCGCTCCCTTGCAGGCTGAGGCGATGGTCGACCTTGCCGAGGCGCCGCCTGCCGGTCCGTTTCCTTCTACTCCTCCGTCCGAACCTATCGAGCTGCTCGACGGCGTGCCTGCCCCGGCCGACGTGCCCACCAGCCCACCAGTGCCGGCACCCGTAATTCCGGACGCCACCCAGAGTCCGTCGAAGGTGCCCCCGCCCCCGACAGACGGCAGCCCGGGCACCTACAGCTTCGTTGGCTCACGCTCCACGCCGCCGCCGCAAGCTGTGGCTCCACCGGGCACGGGAGCTGGCGGCCCGGTGTCTCAACCGCCTCGGCGACCCGTACCGATGGCGCAGCCTCAACGGCGGATTAGGCCAAGCTCACCGACACCCTCCGAGGCTCCGCCGCCGGCGATTGAACGGATCGGACCCCGGCGGAGCAGTCCGCCGGCCTCGCGGCCCCCGCCGTCCGATGATCGCCCCACGAGCGTATTTCAGCGTGGGTCTTCGCGCAGTCATGTCACCGTGCCCGATTCCTCCGTGGCTGCTCAGCACGCCGTGCATGTCTTTGGTGAGCGCCACGTCACCGAGCGGCGGTTCGACGACGTTGTCGCGGCCTTCCTCCGACGTGGGGGCTGAGCCACCGGTACCTCGCTCGGCGCTCGATACTGCGAGCCGTGGCGAAAAGCCCTTAGGGCTGTGCTAGGCTGCGCGCCATGCGGATCAGGGCTCTACTATCGACGATTATTTCACTGTTGTTTGTCTGCTTTGTGGTCTCCAGCACGGTCAGCTGCGGTCCCCCCAAGCCCCAGGGCAAGACGGCGAGCGTCAAGGCCGGCTCGATGCCGGCAGATGCTGAATGGACGGGCGTCTACTACAGCCCCTTGTTCGGTCATCTTCATGTCGTCCACGATGGCAACCTCGTCGAGGGCAGGTGGCAGCGGCCTCGCAAGGGGCAATGGGGCAAGCTGCAGGGCAACGCCGATGGCAATCTGCTGAAGTTCGACTGGGAAGAGTTCGTCGACGGCCTGGTGGGGCCCAACTCGAAGAAGGTGGGTAAGGGCTACTTCCTCTACACCCGGCCGACCGGCGAAAATGTCGACGACGAGATCGTGGGTCAGATCGGTCGCGGTGACGATGAAGTCGGGACCGAGTGGAAAGCCATCAAGCAGCGCAACACCGAGCCTGACATCAACTCCATCGGCGGCTCCGGAGCGGCCGATGTGGGTGGTGGTGATTGGGATTCGGACAACACTGAAGGCGGCGAACCGGACGAGCCGACCGAGCCCGAGGTCGAGGCCCCTGAGCTCTGATCCGGTAAAACGAGTCACCCTCGCTGCCTCGCTGGTGGGCAGAGGACGGGTGCCGCAGGCCGTGATAGGAGCGTGGGATGAGCGCTGAGCACGGACTTCAGTTCGCTGAGCCACCGATTTTCGAGCGTGGGGCTGCCGGTCGCAGCGGCGCATCGCTGCCCCAGCTCGATGTGCCTCGAACCGATGCGGTGAGCTACTTTGGCCCACTGGCCCGCCGCCAGCCGGCCGCCTTGCCTGAGGTCAGCGAACCTGAAGCGGTGCGCCACTTCGTGCGGCTGTCACAAGCCAACTTCAGCATCGACACCCAGATGTATCCATTGGGGTCGTGCACCATGAAGTACAACCCCAAGGTCAACGAGTGGGCGGCCCGCCAACCAGGGTTTGTTCATCTCCATCCGCTCGTTCCCGACAGGCTGGCGCAGGGGAGCCTCGAGCTGATGTGGCGACTCGAGCGCATGCTCATCGAGATCACCGGGTTCCACGACTGTTCGATGCAGCCCGCGGCGGGCGCCCAGGGCGAGCTCACTGGGCTGATGATGATTCGCGCCTACCACCGCGCGCAGGGGCGCTCACCTCGCAAAGTGCTCATTCCCGAGAGCGCCCACGGCACCAATCCGGCGAGCTGCTCGCTCAGCGGGCTCGATTCGGTGAAGCTCCCGGTTTCCAGCGATGGGCTCGTGCATCCCGAGCAGGTTGCAGCGGCTATCGACCAGGTCGGCGCCGACGACGTTTGTGCCCTGATGGTCACCAATCCCAATACGCTGGGCCTCTTCGAGTCGTGGCTGCCTGAGATTGCTGGGCAGATTCATGACTGTGGTGGCTTGGTCTACGGCGATGGTGCCAACACCAACGCCATCATGGGGCGGGTGCGGCCCGGCGACATCGGCGTTGACGTAGTGCACCTCAACCTTCACAAGACGTTCAGCACCCCCCACGGCGCCGGGGGTCCTGGTTCCGGTCCCGTCTGCTTCACCGAGGCCCTCGCGCCCTTCCAGCCGATACCGGTTCTGAAGCGTCAAGCTGGTCGCTTGGAGCTGACCACCGACCGCCCTCAGAGCATCGGCCGGATGCGAGCTTTTCACGGCAACGTCGGGGTGTTCGTGCGGGCCTATTGCTACATTCGTGAGTTGGGGGCCCAAGGGCTCGAGGAGGCCACCAACTTGGCGGTGCTCAATGCCCGTTATCTCTGGGCTCAGCTCAAAGACCTGCTGCCACCGGCCAGTGAGCTGCCTTGTATGCACGAGGTGGTGTTCAGTGACGCGGCGCTCGAAAAGGCCACCGGCGTCAAGACCTTGGACGTCGCCAAGCGCCTGTTGGACTACGGCTTTCACGCGCCGACGGTCTATTTCCCGCTGGTCGTCAAGGGTGCGTTGATGATCGAGCCCACCGAGACGGAGACCAAGCAGACACTCGACGAGCTGGTTGCGGCGCTGCGCGAAATCCTCAATGAGGCTGAGCACAATCCCGACAAGGTGAAGACCGCTCCCCACAAGACCCGGGTCGGGCGGCTTGACGAGGCCGCCGCAGCTCGGAAGCCGAGATTGCGCTGGTCGCCGACTGCAACGGGTTGATATGGTTGAGTTTGTGGTGAGATTCCAGGGCGTTTGCGGCGGTCATATCGGAGTGCAAGGTCCTGGTTTCCAGCCCATGGAATGTCCCAAATTCGCACCTATTGCGTGGTCATTCTACAATTGAGCCCTACCGCGGACGCTTCCTGATTAGGCCGACGCGCACCCACGGGTTCCAAAGGCCGTGCCAACCACAATAGAGAGCATTGGAGATATCGAGAGCATCTGCCAGACAGATGATCTCGCTGCGGGCAAGACGGCTCGCATTGTGTTTCGTGCTTGGGACGACGTGACGCCGCCGTTCACCGTCAAGGTGCGAGGACCGAATGGCAAGCTGGTGCTCGAGCGCGTCATTCGCGATCTGCCGACCGGCAAACCGCAGAGCCCACCGCCGGTGATGTTCTCAGTCGCTTCGTCCGGTGAGTACCGAATCGAGATCAAGGAGCTGTATGGCAAGGCGGAAGGCGAAGCGACGCTTTCGGTACCCTAGCCCTGCCCCGGGATTGTCGGCGGAGGTCGCGATTCGACTCGCGCCACGCGGTGATCTTGGTTAATTACTCCGGAAAGCCGTCGCGAAACGAGGTTGCCGTGCCTGCCACGCTCGAGACCCAGGGAGAAATAGAGGTCATCTGCGAGACCACCAATCTCGCACCCAACAGGAATGCAAAGCTGGTGTTCCGCACTTGGGGCGACGCCCAGCCTCCCTACCAAATCAGAGTGCGTGCGCCGAGTGGGAAGGTCATCGTGGAGCGGGTCATCCGCCAGCTCCCCACCGTCGATCCCCAGAGCGCTCCGCCGGTGTCATTCTCGGTCCAAAAGGGCGAGTACGAGATTTCGGTGACCCAGCTAAGGGGTGGCGCCGAAGGACTGGCCACCCTGACCATTACCTAAGTGCGCCGCCCTAGAGCCAGCTCTCTCCGCGGCTTGCTCCGAGAGCGTCGGCGATCTGCTCAGCGGCGCGCACGCCGTGCAGGTTGGCCTCTTCGAATATCGCGAAGCCGGTCTGGTCCACATGGGCCCAGGCGACGTGGCGGTCGAGCAAGCTGGCCGGCTGAAAGGGATTGGGTCCGAGGAAACCAGGTCTGGGGCGGGGCATCCCGTGGGCCCAGACCATCACGTCGATCCGGCTACACTGCTCGCCGAGCTCCGGTTGAGCCTGCTGCAGGTCGTTGAGCACCTCACTGGCCAGCGTGGTCCACGAGGCGCGTCGCAGGTGGGCGCGGGCGGCGGCAACCTGAGGCGACCCGTAAGAGCGGTAGTAGCTGAGCACCGTGCGGTCCCCGAGGGTCGTCAGCTGGTGGCTCGCGTCGACCGTTCCGAGCCCGAGGCTATCGTAGATCATGGTGTCCCAGACTCGGTTGGCATCCGCCGGGCGGGTCACGTGCAAGTTCGCCACTGTCCAAGGGGAGGAGGTGCGGCGCGGGAGCGCCGGGGCCGCTGACCTCAACGAACCGGCGAGCAGGCGGCGGGTGATGAAGGCTGGAGCGGCCACGATGGCAGCCCGAGCATGAACGCGGGCCAAGCGTTGCTGGTGCACGTCCAGGTAGGTTACCTCCACGCCACCTTTGGCCAAGGGCGCCACGGCGGTGACCAGGGCGCCGCTGACGAGCTTGCCATGCAACGTTGCGAGCATCCGGCCTAGAGGCCATCCGAGCCCCGCGGGCCACACGAGGTAGCGACTGCCGCTCAGCTGCTCGGTGCGGAGCTTCCGTGCGCCAAAGTAGTGGAGGGCCGCCCAAGCGGAGACATCGTCGAGCTCGGCGCCGAAGTCGTCACGAGTGCCATAGCCGACGTACCACCACAGGAACGGACTGGTGAAGCGCTCCCGTCTCAGCCACTCGGCCATGCTGATGCGGTCCAGCTCGATGATCTCTTGGTCCCGCGTGCTCTGCTCACAGGGAATGGCGAACCGATCCCGGCCGTCCCTACCCCGGGCGCCCATCAGGTCGTGTTGGAGCGCCCGGAAGCGCTCCATCTCGGCACGCTCGTGGCTGGACAAGGCAGCGTAGGGGACCAGGCCCTCGTGCCAGGCGCCGCGAAAGTACAGCCGCTGCTCCGGTGCGTGGCAGAGCACCTCTTCGTCGAATTGCGGACGCCCGGCTGCGTCGGTTCCGGTGATGACGCCCAGCTCGGACAGCAGCCGTCGGGTGACCCGAGCACCCCGCTCCGGGACCGGTAGGTAGTGGGCGCCCCAGGGGTAGCTGACCACGCCGTCAGTGCCCCATGCGCTAGTGCCGCCAGCCATCGGCTCGAGCTCGAGCATCAGCGGCTCGATACCCGCATGATTGAGGCGCCAGGCTGCGCTGACGCCGCTGACGCCGCTGCCGACGATCACCACCTCGGCGCGCTCAGGAGGCGACGAAGCTGGGCTCGTCAAATGGCCCAATTGGTGACCGACGCTGCAGCTGGTGCCGACGATGCGGCCACTGATGTGCGGCCGGTCAGGCAGCACCTGATCGGCAAACCAGCCCACGCCGACGGTTTGCATCAGCTGGCGTCGGGTGATCATGGCGTCCAGTCGGCCCATTCGGCCGTGTACAGCGGCACCAGCGGCTGGTCGTTCAGCCGGTTGATGGGGGCCGCCAGCCGGGTCATGTCCCGGGGAAAGCGAAACAGATCAGGCAGGACTTCGGGGGTCAGATATTTCAACTGAGCCGCAGCGGTTCGGATGGTCGTTGGTTGACCGAGGCCCTCACCGCCACACATGACAAACCCCCACTCGCCGAAGCTCGGCACGTAGATGTGCATGGGAATGACGTGGAACCCAGCAGCTTCTATGGTGGTGGCGATCGACCAGAACGAGCGGCGGGCATAGTAGGGCGACGTGGCCTGAACCACGGCCACACCACGCATCCCGAGGCGCTCTCTCAGCCGCTGATAGAAGCTGAGCGTGTAGAGCTTGCCGAGGGCGTAGTTCGATGGATCGGGAAAGTCGGCCAGGATGAGGTCGAAGGCCTGCTCTGCCCGTTCCAGGTAGCCGTAGGCGTCTTCGTTGATGATGGTGACTCGCGGGTCGTTGAGCGAGTTCCCGTTCAGCGAGACGGCCACGGGCACAGTGCGGAACAGCTTGGTCATCGCCCCGTCGAGGTCGACCAACACGACCCGCTCGACTGACTCGTAGCGAAAGAGCTCACGCACCGCCAAGCCGTCGCCCCCGCCGAGCACCAAGACCTGGCGCGGGTCGCGGCCCAGGGCTGCCACGGCGGGGTGCACCATCACCTCATGGTAGCGGTGCTCGTCGTCCGAGCTGAACTGCAGCTTGCCATTGAGAAACAGCCGGGTGGTGCGCGGAGACTGAGTGATAACGATCCGTTGGTAGGGCGACTGCTCGTGGTAGATGATGGGCGCCCCGAAGTAGACCGACTCGGCGTGTCGCACGCCCTTCTCGATGAAGACCAGTCCCAGGCCCAGCGCCAGAGCGATCACGACGCACTGAGCGCGTAGGCGCCACCGGACCTTGTGCTCCGTGGGCATGAGGAAGGTCGCCAGCAGCGCCACCAGCGCGTTCAACAGACCAAAGAGCAGGCTGGTGCGGTGCAGCCCGAGGCGTGGCAAGAGCACCAAGGGGAACAACAGGCTCGCCAAGAGGGCGCCCACGTAATCGAGGGACAAGACCCGGGCCACCAAGTCCTTGAGATCGAGCTGGAACTTGAGCAACCGGATGAGCAGCGGGATCTCGAGCCCGACCAGTGTGCCCACGAGGCCCACGATCGAGTAAAGCGCTACCTGGAAGGCGCCCGAGGCGGTGTAAACGGCGAACAGGATGGGAGCCGAGGCGCCGCCGACCAAGGCGACGGCCAGCTCGACCTCGATGAACCGCAGTAGCAGCCGGCGCTCGATGAACCGCGACAGGTACGAGCCCACGCCCATGGCGAAGAGGTAGACACCGATGATCAGGCTGAACTGGGTTACCGAGTCGCCGAGCACGTAGCTAGCCACGGTGCCGGCGAGCAGCTCGTAGACCAGCCCCGAGGTGGCGATGACGACCACCGACAGGAACAGCACCGGTGACAGGTAGCGACGTGGGATCATCCGCCAGTAGGTCCTAGGGGGGGCAAGCGCACCGGGTCAAGCGCTGCTGCTGAGTCGGAGGCTGACGGCAGTGACGCGACCATCTAAGATGCAGGCTGTGAGCAGCCCTCTCGACCGCCAGGCCGCCTGTCCGAGCTGCGGCGCGACGATCACCTTCAAGTTTGCCGGGGCTCGTGCGGTGGTGTGCGAGTACTGCAAGTTTGCCATCGCTCGGACCGACCGGGGACTCCATCCCATGGGCCGGATGGCGGAGTTGCTCGAGATCCCCACGCCCTTGCAGGTTGGCGTGACCGGCACCTGGGGCGAAGAGCAATTCGAGGTCGAAGGCCGCATCCAGATGGATCGGGCCGGCGCTCCTGGGGCACCCTGGCAAGAGATCCTCGTTGCCTTCCCGATGAGTGGGCGATCGACCTGGGTCGCTTATGCCCAGGGCCGCTGGTACGCCACCAACGATGCGGAGCTGCCCCCTGGTGGTGTGCCTGCCATCAGCGCCTTGGGCCCAGGCAGCGATGTCGATCTGGGTCCCCACGGCACCTGGGTCGTTTCCGAGGTCGGTCAGCGTCGGGTGGTGTCCGGCGAGGGCGCCATGACCACCGTGCCGACCCCTGGTGTCGTCACCCGCTACGCCGACATTAGCGCCCAGGGCGGCGGCTTTGGCACCATCGACTACGGCGACGGCACCCAGCAGCCAGAGCTCTACCTGGGTCGCCAATTCGATCCGCGATCGCTAAAGCTCGACTCAGGCTTGCCCCTCGAGGCGCCGGAGGGAAAAGCGGCGGTGGTGGAGTGTCCCAACTGTGGCGGCGACCTTCCGCTCTTGTCCCAGCAAGCGGAGCGCATCATTTGCCAGTACTGCGGCACCGCCAGCGACGTTCGGGAGGGGAACCTGGCTGCTCTGGGTCCGGCGCCCCGGCCACCTATCCAACCCTATGTGCCCATCGGTGCCGAGGGGGATGTGCGAGGTGAGCACTATACCGTCTGTGGCTTCGTGATTCGGTCCTGCATGGTCGAAGGCGTGGTCTACAGCTGGCGCGAGTACCTGCTCTTTGGCGGGGACCACGTGGGGTACCGCTGGCTGATGGAAGAAGACGGCAAGTGGAGCTTCGCCGAGTCGGTCGAGGCCGGGGACGTGACGGACCTGGGCCACATGGCCATGCTCGGCGGCCGTCCCCACAATTTCAAGCAGCAGGTGCAGGCCAAGGTCGACTACGTCGTTGGTGAGTTCTACTGGAAGATTGAGATCGGCGAGACGGTCGATGCCACCGAGTTCCAAGGGCCTGACGGGAAGCTCAGCCGAGAGCGCACGGCGACGGAGGTCAATTACTCATTCGTCACTCCGCTGGCGCTTCATGAACTCCAGGCCTTTGGCGTGGCGCCGCCAGCCGGGGCCGGTCTCATCGGCGCGGGATTCGGCGGTGACGATGAGGAGTCGGGCGGCTGCCGGAACATCCTCGGTACGGTGGTCACCATCATCATCGTCATCATCTGGGTCATGATGGAAGTCGACGGCTGCGGCGGCTTCGTCGGCGGCGGCTACAGTGGTGGCGGCTGGAGCAAGTGACCCTCAGCGCCTCGCCTCACGGTGATGGGCTCATGAGGCACTCGTCAGCGCGTGTCCAGCCAGCCTTCCGAGTCAGTCGGTGGTGCTTGCTGCTGAGCCTTGAAATCCCAGGGGCGCTGGCCTGCCGGATTCCGATTCTGAAGCAGCCAGCGGACCATGAACTTCGCCCAGCGGCGACGCTCGGGGATGGTGGGGTGCACCTTGTCTTTCAATCGCTTCAGATCGGGGATCAGCTCATTGGTGTCGACATAAATGCACGGAGCGCAGTTGTCGCGGATCACATCGAGAATGCCGGTGGTCGTCAGCCCCGGCCACAGGGGGGCCGCGACCCACAGGCACGGGCGGTCGCCGATTTTCGCCACCAGGCGTTTGATGGCATCGACCCGCACCGTCGGGTCGGGCATTTTCACCTCATTGCCTCCTAGCGTCACGATCACCAAGTCGGGTTTGCGCCGGGCGATGTGCAGGGACAGCTCCATCTTGAAGCCCGCCCATTCGGGGATATAGGTGGCCTCTTTAGCCTCCAGGACGTTCTTGATGCCCCGCTTCTCGAGCTCCCGCTTGAGCGATTTGCCGAGGGCGTCAGCCATCGAGTCGCCCACGTGCAGCACCGTCGTTCCCTTGGGTAGCGGCGGAGGTAGGGCGCTGGCTTTCGGCGTTTCTGGCTTGGAGGTGGCGGAGGCCACGGTCGGCGGCTCGGCTGCCGATGATGCGCTCGGTGAGGCGGTCACCAGATTGGCGCTCGTCGACGTGGCCACCACCGCATCGGTGGACGGCGCCGAGGCCCCGGCGGGCAGTCCCGTGGGACGATCGGGTTGCTGAGCGCCACAGCCGATGGCGCTGCAGCCGATGGCAAGCGTGATTGCCGACAAAACGGCCAAGAGTCTCATAGGCGCCCGCTATACCGCGCGCAGCGAGCGCCGCCAAAAATGGTCGTGCAGTGCGCCGACCCCACTCGGCGAAACTGCTCAACTCGAGTCTAGGACGTCTCCAGCAACCCGAGCAGCTGGGCACGCTGCACCGCATAGGTGGTTCGGCAGTAGTCGCAGGTCAGCTCGATGACCTCTTGCTCTCGGACCATCTCGGCGATTTCCTCACGGCCCAAGGTCGCCAGGCTGGCCACCACGGCTTCCTCGCTACACGTGCAACCAGAGTGGATGGGGCTGTCGTCGAGCTGGGCGTGGGGCATCTGGAAAAGAAGCTCGTCCAGTAGCCTGGTGGCTGAGCCCTCGAGCTGAGACAACAGGGAGCCGATGGGAGGAAATGCCTCGAGCCGTTCGGTCATCACCATCAGGGGGCCGTGGCCGGCGCCAGGCAGCAGCTGCACCACATAGCCTCCGCTGTGGATGACCTCGTCGCCCTGCCAGTCTGCTCCCACAGCGATCACGCTGACGATCTGCTCCGACTCTTGCAGGTAGGTCATCAGGGCTTGGGATACGTCACAGCCTGCAGCTGGGCGCACCATGCTGCGATGAATCTCGCCCTTTGCCATGCTGCGCATGACCTGCAGCATGACGCCTTGTCGGGTGCTGAATGGACCTGCGTCGGCTGGGGTCTGGATGAGCCCGCGGGTCAGCCCGTCCGGGTGAGCATCGGCCACCAGGCTGCCCTGGTCCTCGCCGGCCTTCAACACGCTCTGAAGTCGATGGGCTGGCGACATGGTCTCCCGAATGAGCACCGTGCCGGTGAGCAAATCAGCGAAGTGGCGCCCGGTCTCGCCGGTCGCTTCCTGCAGGGACGACACGTGTCGGGTCAGCTGGGTCGTCGTGGCGACGATCACCCGAAAGTTGTCGTCGTCAGTGATGGTCCTGAGCACGCGATCGCCCGACTGGCTGCGGTCGGTGCTCTCTTGGTTGTCATCCGCCCTGCTTGTCATCCAGCTCCTCGATTGGCTACCCCCTGGGGTCTTGATGGGGTGTTGGGGATTCTAGGACCATTTGCTTCCGCCGTCCGTCTATCCATCTGTTGGGCGCATCGAGGCGCCGCGCCAGCCGTGCTAGACAGAGCGGAGCCAAGCTCCACATCGGCAACCATGGGATCAGATCTCAGAGCACGCGAAACGGCGTGGCGGTGGGTGGCCACGCGCTGTGGGCCCGCCTTGGCGCTGGCCTGTCTCGGATGCCAGCACGTATGGCTCTTGGCGCCCGAAGCAGTTGAGGGGGCGGCCCCACCAGGTGCAGTGCCGAGGGTGCAGCCCCCGCGAGCCACCCAATTGGAGCACACCAAGAGGCTCTTGGCGGGGCGGCTCGACGCGGTGCAAGAGCGGCTGGCCCGCAGCGGTGGTGTCGGCGATGCTGCCGATGAGCTGAGCGCCGAGCGGTTGGTGCTCACTGTGGCGCTCATGCTGATCGAGCAGGACATTGCTGAGGCGCAGCGGGGTGAGCGGGTCAAGAGCTTGACGGTCGAGCAGCGGCTTGCCCAGGCCCGAGAGGCCATCGGGCGGGCCCGGCAACGGCTGGCCACAGGCGAGGTGGCCGTCGACCATCGGTTTGGCTGGGCGAGTATCTTGGAGGACGAGGACCGGTACGGCTATCTCTCACTCGGGGAGCGGGAGCGCAAAAAAAAGACGCCCAAACGATCGCGCAACAGAGGCAGAAGGGGCTGCTCGCCTGGCGATCCATTGTGCGTGGAGCTCGATGGCTGGGCCGGAGAAGACGAGGGCGAGGGTGACGCGCCTTGGGCGGTGAATCCGCCCCCAGGCGAGGCCCGCCCCAAACCGTCTCCGCGCCACCCCACTGACGGCAAGCAGAAGGACATGGGCGCCGATGACCTTGCGCCGCCCGCTCCGGTTCCGCCAGATGCCCCAGCGGCCGCCCGGGTCGCTCACGCCAAGGCACCGGAGGGGGTGGGCCGGGCCGTCGCGGTCCACCACGGCCAGCTGATGGCTTGCTTGTCCCCGTCGCTCCGCTCCCAGGGTCTGCGGTTACGGGTGCGGGTCAGGCTCGACGCCCAGGGGGCGTTTCGCGAGCCCCAGGTGCTGGCCGCAGATATTGGTCCCCAAGTGGTTGGCTGTATTGTCGACGTGTTCCGACAGATGCGTGTCCCGGGCTACCACCGAGGCAGCCGAGTCATCACCGTGCCCTTGTGGCTGAGCCGCGAGCCATGAGGCACCAGGCGGAGGCTGGCCGCCCGCAGGTGATCGCCGTTGCGGGCAATATGGGGGCGGGGAAATCCAGCTTGGTCGAGTGGCTCCGTCAGCAGTTCGGCATGGTTCCGTTCTTCGAGCCGAATGATGACAACCCCTATTTGGAGGATTTCTACGCTGACATGGGTCGGTGGGGCTACAGCTCTCAGCTTTGGTTTCTCATTCGGCGTTTTCACATTCATCGCAGCATCGACCAGCGCGCCGCCCACGACTCGACCCCGATCGTGCAGGATCGCACCATCTATGAGGATGCCGAGATCTTCGCGGCCCACCTCCACCGATCAGGACGCATCGATGAGCGAGATTGGGCCAGCTACCAGGATCTCTACCTCACCCTGAGAGAGGAGCTGCGCCCCCCGGACCTGATGATCTACGTTCGCTGCCCGCTCAAGACGCTGGCCAAGCGGATTCGCAAGCGGGGACGGGACTTCGAGCGCGCGGTGCCGCGCCGCTACCTGGCTGCTCTCGAGAAGCTCTACGACGACTGGGTGGAGCAGTACGACGCCTCGCCCACGCTGGTGGTCGAGACCGATCGGCTCGACTACATCGAGCGGCTCTTCGATCGACTCGAGCTGCTCCAGGCCATCGAGCGACACGCTGGGGTGACCCCGCTGCGCAGGTGAGCCAGTGGGCCCACCGCGGAGGTGATGGGCGGCGGATAGACGATGGCGGCCGACCTGTAGGGCAAGGTGGTAGGCCTTCGAAAACCGCCCTCCGGCTCGGCCACTGGAGGCTCGCTTCACTGGAGCTGATCATGCAACGGTGCACCGCGGTGCCGGCTTTGGTAGGCTAGCAGCAGTGAACATCTGTCACGGTCAGCCCGCCTGCAAAAAAGAAGCGGTCTGGCTACCAGTTCCGCTACTCTTTCAGGGGTGAAGGGGTAGCAAAATGGGCCGCGTCAGACGGCTCAGTCTTGAGCGATGAGCGAAGCGACCGACAGCAACGGGCAGCCCAGAAGCGGCGGCAAGATCCCTCCGCCTGGGGACGATAGCGAGACTGGCGCGATGACGGCGGTGGGCGATCCAAACGGCCCAGCGTTGCCTTTTGCGCCGGCTCCCGCTCCGGTCCCGGTACAGGCCCCTGCTCCGGTACAGGCCCCTGCTCCGGTACAGGCCCCTGCTCCGGTACAGGCCCCTGCTCCGGT
>Ga0164313_10003322_pt1 | contig 14358 bp, 15 predicted proteins | sample GuaBasSedimGuay4_FD_113735 | JGI IMG/M metagenome (GOLD analysis project Ga0164313, IMG submission 113735) | Subseafloor sediment microbial communities from Guaymas Basin, Gulf of California, Mexico - Guay4, Core 4569-4, 0-3 cm | ecosystem: Environmental > Aquatic > Marine > Hydrothermal vents... | reverse complement strand
TTTAAAAGACATCGTCACTATAAAGAAGAATACAGGCATTAAACTCATATCTCGCTTCAAGGTAATCGGAGGTCTTGATATAGCGGAAAAAAAGAGACCACAGGACGGGACATTCGCGGCAATCATAGATGAAAGGACTTTCAACTTCAGAATATCTACCACCTCCACTCCTGACGGTGAAAGTCTTGTTATGCGAATGCTCGAGCCATACGCCAAACCAAAAGACTTAACCGAACTTGGCATGACAGAAAAACAGGTTAATACCTTGATCGACTGCGCCAAACGAAAGGCAGGGCTGATTCTTATAGTTGGCGGCACAGGGTCAGGAAAGACCACAACAATTTACAGCCTTTTAAGCAAGATAGACATCCAGATCCGAAGCCTCATGTCTATTGAAGATCCTGTGGAATACCGCATACCAATGGCCAATCAACAACAGGTAAATGAAAAAGCGGGCGTTACATTTGATGCTCTTTTAAAGGCCTCGGTCAGACAGGATCCTGACATACTCTACATGGGAGAGATAAGGGATAACTATTCTGCAAAAATGGGTATTGACTTTGCAAGTACGGGACATCTGACCATTACGACTATGCATACATCAAATGCCACCACCGCTATTTTTCGTCTTGAAAGGTTAGGGATTGACCGAAGAATAATGGCAGATACCATTGTTGCTGTTGTAGCCCAGGGATTGCTAAAAAAGCTCTGCGGGCATTGCAAAGAGATAGTTCCGATCTCACAGGAAGAGGTGGAAATGCTGTCGCCATTTATTGACGATATCCCATCCATGGTCGCACATCCTGTTGGTTGCCCAAAATGCAATAATACTGGCTATTATGGACGTGAAGGGTTGTATGAAATTCTCTCCTTTGACCCGAAAATTTCTGAAATGGTTCGCGAGGGTATTTCTATTGCAGAGATAAGAGCTTTTACACACACAAGAGGAGACTGTCTGATAACCGATCATGCACTTGAAAAGATGAGAAATCATCTTTTTGCTCCAGAAGATATTTACGATAAAATTCTGATGGAAGAGATAGATTTTAGAAAGCTGCCTTTGAGAAAATCCTCTACAAAGATTGCACCGCCTGAAACTGTTATTCCAAAAGCTGCTCCGGCAAAAACACCTGTTTCAGCAGTTGGGCCTGGAAAATTAAAAAAAACTGCTTGAAATGATGGGTCAAAAAAGAATTAAAGCGCCTGTGATATTTATGACATCCAGAACCGATCCTGAGGATGAGTTAAGGGGATTTAAACTTGGAGCTATGGATTATATCAAAAAACCGATCCAAAAGGAAATATTGCTGCTGAGAGTTGAAAGGGCGCTGGAAGACCGTGGCAGTTGACATCCTCTTAAGCTAAATCGTACACCCGAATCCCATTTAGCGCTTGGCGCTGTTGAAGATACTTTGGAGAAACAATGAAGACTAATAATAGTGGCAACCTTTCTGTAAAATCGAGATGGGTAATCCGGCCGCTTGTTTCTGAAGATGTATACACAAACAGGGAGGAACATCTGGAATATCTCTATAATGCAGCTATAGACGCTGCAACCCGCAGGACTATGTCTACTGTCCTTTTAGGGCAAAGGCGCATGGGAAAAACTGAGATATTCAAGCGGGTTGTAAACCGTCTTTTTTTTGAACAGAACTATCGTGATCCTGAAACAGTTGTGCCGGTCTATTACAATTTTCGGGACGAGCTAATGGACAGGTGGGACTTTTCTGCTGAATATGTGGAGAACTTCCTGCGCTGGTATACAGCCTTCAGGTTGAGAGATACAAGCATCCTTGACAGGGGCACACTCAGCGCCGATGACCTTCCTGATCTGATTATTTCCAGAATGAAGATGTCCAAACATTTTGCAGGAGGCATCAATTTATTAGCGCTTTTACGAAAAAAGAAAGGTGTGATTATACCGGAAAAGGAAGCCCTCTGGCTGCCAAGAGGGATATCGGATCGTGAAGAAAGCACTATCTGCATGTTTCTTGATGAGTTTCAGAACACCCGCCTTCCCCAATACAGTTTCAGTATAGTCGTCGGCTACATGCAGGAAGCCGTCGAATCACCAACCTGCCCTCATTTTGTAACAGGATCAGCCATGAGCATCCTGGCAAGAGAGATACTCGGAAGAGGATCTCTCTTTGGAAGATTTCGCAGCCATCCCATAGAACAGATGACAAACTATTGGGGAGCGCAATTGGCGTTTAAGGCTTCTCTCTATCATAATATAGAAACAGAAGAAAAAATACTGCCAGTAATAGCAGATCGTTGTGGCGGAAATCCATTTTATATTACAGCAGTAATCCAGCAGGCAGCAGAGCAGGGCAAACCGATCATCAGCGAAGAAACATTAAACGAAATTCTTGCAGTAGATCTTTCCTCCGGTTTTATCTGGGCTGAATTAAACGATCAGGTAACAAAGTGGATAGAAAGGATCAATGAACACAAAATCACCAAATGGATACTCTATCTTTCTGCCCTGGAAGAAGGAGACAGACTTGATCTTGACAGAATACAGAAAGAACTTGCCGACCGTGAAGGAAAGCTTGTGCCAATGGAAACCATCCGGGATGTGCTGGTAAAGCTTTCCAGGGGCGATCTTCTTCAATACATGGAACTTGGAGGCTGGTTCAGAAAGATAGATGATTCAAGACCCTCTGGTACACCTGACATGCAAGGATAGAAATCGAACTCACCTGGAAAGCCGTTTGTTTGCTCAAGGAAAATATTGTCCCGCCAAGGGATTGGTCATTAAACCGGAAGTCCTCCTGGATTAACTATTTTATAGGGAAAAGACATTTATGAGGATATAATAAAATGCAATTGCTTAAAAAGCATGAAAGTTAGAATAGGAGGATATAATATGATTGTTGTGACAGGCGGCGCAGGTTTTATCGGAAGCGCAATTGTATGGCGACTCAACAAGCGCGGTATTGATGATATCGTTGTTGTTGATCATCTGGGCGAAACGGAAAAGTGGAAGAACCTTGTTTCACTATGCTTTTCCGATTATTTTGACAAATCCGACTTCATTGAAAAACTTGAAACCGGTTATTTCGGAAACAGCATCAGCGCCATTTTTCATATGGGCGCCTGTTCTTCCACGACCGAAAAAAACTCTGATTATCTCGTTGAAAACAATTACCGCTATACAGCCCGTATCGCCGTATGGCAAGAAGAACACCGCTCTTGCAGGTTTATATATGCATCTAGCGCTGCTACCTATGGAGACGGTGGGCTGGGCTATCGTGATGCAGAGGATGAATTACACCTTCTTCGCCCGCTCAATATGTACGGGTATTCAAAACACATGTTTGATCTCCTTGCTCTTCGCAAAGGATGGCTGCCGCATATCGTGGGGCTGAAATATTTCAATGTCTTCGGGCCTAATGAATACCACAAAGAGGATATGAGAAGCGTCATAAATAAAGCCTATCCGCTTGTGAGAGATGAAGGGAAAATTTGTCTTTTTAAGTCATACCGTGAGGAATATAAGGATGGGGATCAGCTTCGCGACTTCATCTACGTTAAGGATGCAGTCGATATGACCCTGTTTTTTCTCGACAACTCCCGAATAAATGGTATTTTCAATATCGGCACAGGCACTGCCCGGTCGTGGAATGATGTGGCAGCTTCTTTGTTTCAGGCAGCCGGCAGGCCTCTTAACATCGAGTACATCCCCATGCCTGATAAGCTGAAGGGGAAATACCAGTACTACACATGTGCTGATATGACAAAACTACGATCCGCCGGATGCTCACATACCTGTATGGATCTTGATGCGGCCGTAAAAGAATATGCGCGGGATTATCTTCAATCAAACAAATACCTTTCTGTTACTATGTGAGTTTCTTCTTGACAAAAAGTTATTAGTTGTTTAAAAGAAATGCCAATGTGCGATAAGAAATTGCACTCTTTTAAAAAAATTATTTAAAACAATATCAAAAAAGCCAGGAAGGCCAAACTATAAAAAAGCTGTTGGGTCATTTTGGCTTTTTTTATGCATTGTTGGTTCAGAATTAAGCCACGAAGGTCTATTTCCTGGAAAAGGAATCAAGGACCTTCGTGGCTTTTTTGTTTTTAATTTAGGCCAAAGTTGGGGCGAGATTATGCTTGAAATGGAACATGAATTACGAGCTATCAGCAACGGAGAGGCGGAATGGATTCAGCAGACTGTGCACGTAGATTACGATAACAGGAATCAGAGGCCTCTCGGGTTTTCGAGCAACGGTCGATACAACAAGGTGATCAAGTTGCTCGGGACGTTCAAGGGAGATCTGTCCCCTAATGATCTTACGTATCTGGTAAAAACTGTAGATGGAAATACTTACCACCTCTACCTCCATCTTTCTGATTTTGATCCACTTCTTACCTCGTCTCCTATTCGATGGACCCTTGATTTTCGGGTATTAAAAAGGGAAGAAGCAATAGTTCTGCCGCTCTGGAAATCATTGGCCCATATGCGCCTGGAAGGAGTGGCCGATTTTCACGGAGATCTTTGCCCTGCATTGGTTCTTGGTTGCAAGGCATGCCACATGGCTCTCGAACTTCTCCCGGGACTTAATAATACCTCCAAAGATATCATGGTTATTGCGGAAAACAACAATAGCCCTGCGTTAGACGCTATACAGTTCGTATTGGGCTGTACCATGGGGAATCGGAGGCTCAGGACAATTGACAATAACCGGCATATTTATCTGTTTCTAACAAACACAGGTGGATACGGGGTGAAGCTTTCTTTAAAAGGAATCTGTTTTAACGACGAGGATCAATTCAACGAATTTGAAAGAAAAGTTGTCGGAAGATGTGCCACACTTAATGATGCGGCCTCCTATCAGAAACTTTTAGATGACAGGGTGACGAGACTTATGGATCTGGATGGCGAGGAAGTGTTTGCGGTTGAGAATGTTCGCAAGTGTTTTGTGTGCAACAATTTTTTAGCTAAGTCTCTGGTTCACGAAAACAACGGTTTCCCAATGTGTACACTCTGCCGGTCGAAAATGATAGGTAACAATTAAAAACAAAAACTGACATAAACGGAATCGCCAAAATAAAATGGATAGTCTATGCCAAGTATGAATTTGACACACCGCATAATCCTGACGCCGACTATGAGAATTATCGTCCTTATATGATGTTTGAAGTAGCAAAATAGCAAAAAAAGGAGATGAAAGATGCGCAAGATAAGCTTTATTATACTGTTATGACAAAACTACGATCCGCCGGAGGCTCATCACATACCTGTATGGCTCTTGATGCGGCCGTAAAAGAATATGCGCGGGATTATCTTCTATCAAACAAATACCTTTCTGCTGTTTAACGTCCGTTTTACGGGGAGACTTTTTCCTTTAACACCATAATCCTTTTTATGCTCACTTTCCTTAAGATATATCAGTAACATTTTTTGATGCGAGCATTTGATGGCTTCGTAAAAAGTCCATCTGTCCCGCCATGGCGGGATTGTGCTTCATTTCCGCCCTGTTAAATCCTATCGATCACTATCTCAACACATATGGCAAACTCGGCTTGCTCGAAGGGTGAACAAGTCATAAAGAATTTTGTTATAAATTCCATAAATAAATTCCATAAATAAAGTGTTAAACAGCCTGTAAGGCAAAAATAGTAATAACTTTTAATGATACAACTATGTTACGCATTATTTTATGAGTTGTTCATGAAAAATGCGGGTTAATTACTTGACAACTGGGTTGTGGAGAACTATATTCCACAATAGGAATATATAGGGAGAGCAAAATGAAAGAATTCGTTAAAGTTATGAAGGCCCTTTCTGATATTAACAGGGTAAAAATCATCAAGCTCCTTCAGCACAAAATGATGTGCGTATGTGAACTTCAGACCGCATTAAGGGTTGCCCAGCCTACGGTTTCAAAACATTTGAAACTACTTGAAAATGCGGGTCTCGTTGTTTCAAAGAAAGAAGGCCTGTGGGTTAACTATTATCTATCTGATGGTAGTGCTTCACCTTATGCTGCAAGTATGCTGGGGAACCTGAGGCACTGGCTTGATCATGATTATGAGCTTAAGGAAATAATTGAGAAATTACCTAATATTCGCAGAGATCTGATTTGCAATATTTAAGATAAATATAGCTAAATCCCTATATGGTTATATAAAGCATATAATTATTGTGGAATAATTAAATAATAACAGTTCTTAGCTTATCAGCTAAGAACTTGCCCGAAGGGTGCTAATTCATATGAAAGAACGTACAAAATTATTGCTTATTATACTGGTATTTCTTGCATGCTACTATGTGCCATGGAGCCATCCTACAATAAGGCTGGCTGGACTTGAAGCTTTTATGATGCTTCAGAAATATGCCAGAGAGCATGTCTTGACCTGTCTTATTCCTGCTTTTTTTATTGCCGGTGCAATTGCCGTTTTTGTATCCCAGGCCGCAGTGCTTAAATACTTTGGCGCTTCCGCAAAGAAATTTCTTTCCTACTCTGTGGCCTCAATATCAGGCTCTGTCCTTGCTGTATGTTCCTGTACTGTTTTACCTCTTTTTGCAGGAATTTATACCAGAGGTGCCGGGATTGGTCCTGCCACTGCTTTTCTATATTCAGGTCCTGCAATAAATATTCTGGCAATTGTCTTAACTGCAAGAATCCTGGGATGGCAGATGGGACTAGCACGTGCTGTTGGAGCAGTAATTTTTGCCATAATTACCGGACTTCTAATGGCTTTTTTCTTCAGGAAAGATGATGCAGCCCGCACAGCAGGTCAGATCTATGTTCCTGATGAAGAAGATAAAGGCCGTACACTCTTGCAGGATGTTTTTTACATGCTGACAATGGTAATGATCCTTGTTTTTGCAGCTTTTGCACGACCGGCTCCAGGTTCTGCCGGGCTTTGGCAAATTATCTTTTCAGCAAAATGGTATATAACGGCTTTTCTCCTGATAGTATTATTAATTATGTTAAAGCGCTGGTTTACTAAGGAGGAAACGTTAAACTGGGTGCAATCTACCTGGGAATTTATGAAACAGATTTTTCCTCTTCTCGGAGCAGGTGTGCTTGTCGCAGGTTTCATGCTGGGCAGGCCGGGACATTCGGCTCTTATCCCTGAGCATTATATCCAGACGCTTGTTGGCGGTAATTCTCTGTGGGCCAATTTGTTTGCTTCTGTTTCAGGTGCTTTTATGTATTTTGCAACGCTGACCGAGGTTCCAATTCTACAGGGCCTTCTTGGTGCGGGCATGGGAAAGGGACCAGCCCTTGCACTTCTTCTTGCAGGACCGGCGCTTTCACTTCCCAATATGCTTGTTATCGGAGGGGTTATGGGAGTTAAGAAAACCCTTATTTTTTGTTTGATAATTGTAGTTTTGTCCACAATTGCCGGTATGTGCTACGGCTGGATTGCAGGTTAAAAAGGGGACATTGTTAATGTCGCGGGATGACGTCAGACAGATAAAGGTCGGTAAGCATACACTTGGCATTATTGGGCTAACACATGTTATTGAAGAAGTTGCGAAAGACTTTGCCGAAAGGGATGACTCGGAAATCCAGATCGAATTTTTAAGCAGACTTTCAATAAGCAACTATATCCCTGACAGCATGCAGGATATTTACGCGAGAGCTTTTTTGCGCGAATTCAAGAAATATATTGGGGAACCTTATGATGAAGAGGTTTCAGAAGGCCTTGAGATAAAAGTTCTGGGACCTGGATGCCCAAAATGTAAACAAACAGAAGAGGTTATAATGAAGGAATACAAAATAATAACGCAACAGTGTTGTGCACTGAATACAAATATTATGATTCTGGCCTGTTCCGGCTGCGCAAACGTGGGCCAACTGTCCAATCAGGCTGCGGTGGAGTTGACACGGGAAGGGTTTGGCAAGATGTCCTGCCTGGCAGGAATCGGAGGACGTCTGAGCGGGTTTATTCAGTCGGCAAAGGATACTCCTGAAATGGTTGTAATTGGCGCGGGCTTGCTGTAAAGGGAATCCGGTAACCAGGTAGCGGAGAAAAAACTGTCTTTAACTCTTGCTGTGGATAAGTAACCACCTGTTTTTTTAGACAACACGATTGCTTTAAAAGGAAAAACTACGAATGAAATTAAATTCTATATTGAAAATAATAGCATATATATTATGTCTGAGCCTGATTGCCGGAGCAGCATTCGCTGCAGAGCAACCATACGATTTTAACAAAGTTCCTGTCAAGGACATGGTAACCATGATAGATCTGGGGGCAAAAAAATGTATTCCCTGTAAAATGATGGCCCCGATTCTGGAAAAGATGGAAAAGGATTACAAAGGTAAGGCAGCTATTATCTTTATTGACGTTTGGGAGAACAGAGACCAGGCAGGAAGATTCGGTATACGTTCTATACCTACGCAAATCTTTTTTGATCAACAGGGTAAAGAGGTCTATCGCCATGTCGGATTTATGAGCGAAAAAGCTATCGTTAATCGATTGAAGAAAATGGGAGTTGAACGAGAGGGGGCAGATGCTTGAGACATTTTTTCTGATCATTAATGAATGGATCACCGGCAGCGCAACATTTGCCGCTATGGGATGTTTTTTATGGGGGATGGTCAGCGTATTGTTCAGCCCGTGCCACCTGGCATCAATTCTATTAATCATAGCTTATGTGGGCGGGCAGGAACGGGCTGTTGATTCCAGGCAGGCCGGTATATATTCGGCGGCGTTTACCACCGGTCTTTTTATTACCATCGCCTTAATTTAAAAGGTATCTTTGGAGCATTTGTTCCTGGGCTGGCATATGGGGTTCTTTCAGGCTCCTGCACCTTTGGATTTATAGCGCCCATTCTTGCAATTATTACTATTCAGCAAAAAATAGCCGCTGGAATTCTTCTTATACTTCTCTTCGCCATCGGCCATTGCCTGCCGATTGTGGTTGCCGGAGCTTCGACAGCAATTGTTAGAAGAATTCTGGAAAACAGCGCCTGGCAGGGGGCGGGAAGCTGGTTTCGCAAGGGTGCGGGGGCTGTCATAGGACTTTTGGGAATATATTTTGTTTTAAATCCATTTCTTGCGGCTTGAAGATATCTTTGACTAAAGAACTGAACAAACAAAATTAAAACCATTAATCCCAACCGAGGGGGCATTATCATGAAAATGGAATCCCGCAGCGCCGGCCAGCCGAAAGGGCTGAACATCTTTGAAAAATATCTCACCATCTGGGTGCTTGTTTGCATTGTCGCAGGTATCCTCTTGGGACGCTTCGCTCCAGGAGCCGCAACGTTTCTTGACGGTCTTGCCATTTACGTGGGCGAGGCGCCTGTTGTTTCCATTCCCATCGCGATCTGCCTCTTTTTCATGATGTATCCCATCATGGTCAAGATTGATTTTGCCGAAGTCATCAAAGCTGGCAAGACACCCAAACCTGTTCTCCTGACCCTGTTTGTAAACTGGGGGGTCAAACCCTTCACCATGGTAGCTATAGCCAGCTACTTCCTGGGTTCTCTTTTTTTGAATCTTATAGGTTCCGATGCGGTGGATATCGTAAAAATGCCACCGGCTGCCGACTGGGCAGTGGGATCAGTTCATGGAGCAGGCACGGTTGTGCTCCACGAGGGGATGAAAATGCTCCAAATCCCTCTCTGGCGCAGTTACCTCGCGGGGTGCATTCTATTGGGTGTTGCTCCATGCACCGCCATGGTCTTGATGTGGGGATATCTTAGCAAAGGCAATGATGGCCTGACCCTGGTTATGGTAGCCATCAATAGCCTGACGATGCTCGTGCTCTATGGCCTGCTGGGTGGTTTTCTGCTTGGTGTTGGCAAGCTTCCGGTGCCATGGGAAGCCCTGGCTCTCTCCATATCTATTTACGTGGCTTTGCCGCTTGTGGCTGGATATCTGACCCGCAGGTGGCTTATCAATGTTAAGGGAGAGGTCTGGTTTCGAGAAAAGTTTCTGCATTTTTTGACCCCAGTCTCTATCACTGCGCTGCTGGCAACCCTGGTGCTCCTCTTTTCGTTTAAGGGGGATATTATTGTGAACAACCCACTCACGATTCTCTGGATTGCCATTCCTTTGTTCATTCAGACTGTTTTCATATTTGTGCTGGGATATGGCCTGGCACGGCTGCTTAAGCTTCGTTATGAGGATGCAGCTCCTGCCTCCTTAATTGGGGCATCAAACCATTTTGAGGTCGCCATAGCTACATCCACCATGCTGTTCGGACTTTCTTCGGGGGCATCACTTGCGACGGTGGTTGGTGTGCTGATCGAGGTACCACTAATGCTTATGTTGGTCAGGGTTTGTCTTAATACAAGGGATTGGTTTGCTTCATAAGGTGAAACATGGCCGTTGTGACTATGACCATTTTGGGGGAATTATTATGTTGCTTAAAAACTATACCAAAGAAATTTCCAGACCCGAATGCAATCCAAGTTTTCAATCCGTGCACTGCATCGCCCACCTGTCCGAAGATATCAAAGAAGTGCTCCCCTATCTGAATACCGTACTTGGCGGGTTTTCGTATACAAAGGAGCCACCGTCTGTAACTTTTAAGGCACAGGGCAAGCTAATTACTATCCATCCTCGAAAAATCGCGATTAATGCGCTCAAGGACGAAGCAGCGGCAGATAAGATTCTGGAATGGCTCAAAGGGGAAATCAATGGGGCCTGGGAAAAACGGGCAGAGATTGAACCTGAGTATGAGGCTGCACCAAAACCAAAGGTAATGGAAATACTCAGGCTATTACCCAAAACCAACTGCCTGGAATGCGGCCAGGTTACCTGCATGGTTTTTGCCGCACAGGTAGCGGAAGGAGCAAAAGGCGCCGAAGATTGCCCATCACTTGATGAGCAAAACAGACAAAGGAATCTTTTCGGATTGAACGACAAAAATACGCTCTGGGCAAGGGCTCGATTACGGATGTCCTCGATGCGCAGTCCGCTCTGCTTGATGCTCAGACGAGCTGCTACAGGGCACTGGCCGATTTCAATACGTCCATCGCTGAACTGCGCCTTGCCGTAGGAGAAAAGATAGGAGTGGAGAAGTGAAGCGATTTTCAGTTATAGTCATTAGCGTAAGTATCGCCGTTTGCAGGGATTATCACCCGGGTCTATGTCCGGCCGGGTGATCTGGCCACGGCAAAGGCTTCCCTTCCGGAGATGTTTGAAGCATCTTCCCTGATGATTCGTTTTGCGGTTCCCGAGTCTGAAGCGACTACCGTTCATGAAGGGATGAAGGCAGTGGTGGTACTGGATGCCTACCTCGACCGGACTTTTAATGCCACGATTCGTCGCGTCTATCCGGAACTCGATCGCGTTACGCGCACGCGAACGGTTGAGGCGACACTAAGGGATGATGCGACCTTGGTGCCCGGCATGTTCGCCCGGGTTTCGATCCTGATAAAGACCGTCGAAAATGCCGTTGTTCTTCCCGATAGCGCCATCCTGACCACCCAGCAGGGGGACAAGGCCGTCTTTGTTGTAACGAACAATACAGCTTTAATGAAGAAAGTTAAGACCGGAATAGAGCAAGGTCATAGCGTTCAACTTTTGGAAGGGGTTAAGCCTGGTGAAATAGTTGTGGTCACTGGCAATGAGAAACTCAAAAACGGAATGAAAGTCCGTATTCCAAAAGCAAAAAAGCCCGGTGAAGTTGTGAAAAAAGAGGATAAATTTCAATGCGACCGTGGACAAGCTTGACTACCTCGAATCCTCCAGCATTGAAGGGATGTACACTTTGCTGGTTAATTTTCAGTATGGAGTTGACGTGGAGGAGGCTTACCAAGATGTGATAGCTGCTATGGGACGTACGGCAAGGCAGTTGCCGCCTGACATGGACCCGCCTGTAATCATCAAGGCAGACCCTTCCCAACTGCCGGTGATGCAAGTCACTCTCTCCTCTGGCCGGCGGGATCTGGTTTGGCTTCGAGAATGGGCAGACAACTGGCTCACAGATCGTCTGGTGGCTGTTCCTGGTGGAACAGCCGGTGTGGAAGTTGTGGGTGGACTGAAGAGAGAAATCCGGGTGCATCTCGACCCGCATCGCCTCCTGGCCTACAATATGTCGCCGGCGAAAATCGCAAAAATCCTTTATGAAGAAAACCGGGAAATGTTTGCCGGACGCGTCACGGTGGATACCCGAGAGATCATAGCCAGAACCATGGGTGAATTCGAGAGCATCGAAGAGATCAACAATGTGGTCGTAGCCCGAGGCCCGAACGGTGAAAAGGTTTACCTGAAAGATGTCGCTTCGGTCGAAGATTCTCACGAAGAGATGCGGGTCAACACCCGCTTTAACGGAAAGCCCTGTGTGAAGTTGAACATCCTCAAGCAGGCCGAGGCAAACACTGTAACGGTAGCTCAAGCCGTGAAAAATCGGCTCGATCAGCTCCGCCGTGACATACCCGAAGATATCAGATTCGGCTATGTGGAAAATCAGGGGGATTACGTTATGGGCGCGATCAAAAGCGTCCGGAACTCTGCTATCCTTGCTGCAATACTGGTCATCATTGTGGTCCATCTTTTTCTGGGCCGCTGGCGGCAAGTCCTGGTCATGATGGTCGCCCTGCCTGTTATACACTATTGGCCGACTTCTTTGTGATGAAGTTGGCAGGCTTTTCCGTCAACTTGTTTTCTTTAGGCGGACTGGTCGTTGCGCTGGGCGTGATCCTGGATAACTCCATCGTGGTGCTCGAAAACATCACCCGCCTCAAGGCTGAGGGAACAGCGGATTATGCGCTAAGGGGAACCAATGAAGTCGGCACAGCCATCATGGCTGCGACCCTGACGTTTCTGGCGATCTTTCTGCCGTTTCTTTTCGTGCCGGGGCTGGGCGCAATCCTCTTCAAGGAACTCGTCCTGGTGGTTGCCGGCATTGTGATGATATCTCTTATTGTTGCCGTGACGCTAACCCCTCTGTTGACGGAGCGATTGCTGCGGAAGGAAAGGCTGGGACATCTTTCGCTTGCGGCCGGAACCTTTGATTCCGTAATCGGGTGGCTGACAGGCGCTTACTCGCGTCTGTTACGTGTCTGTTTGGGTGTGAAATGGCTGGTTGTCATTCTCACCGTAGCAATATTTGCTGCAGGGCTTTGGCTGGCTACCCTTGTCGGATCCGAGTTTTTGCCCAAGGTGGATGACGGCCGGGTCATGGTTAAGGTAAAGATGCCAAGCGGAACCGCGGTTGGTGAAGTGGATTGGATACTGGCTCAACTTGAGGCAAAGCTCCAGGGAATGCCTGAGATCGAAAGTATCTTCTCACTTGCTGGAGGCAAGGTGTGGGGCTTGTATACATACGAGATCGCCAATGAAGGGGAACTCAACATACAGCTTGTGCCAAAGGCCAGACGCAAGATATCGACAAAGGACTTCATTCAAAAGATCAAGCCTCTGGTAAAAACGGTTCCTGCTCCGGGGGGTAAAATTCCCGTAATGCAAATGAAGGTGAAGGGCATTCGAAAAGTCGGAGAGCAGGAAGTCGAGGTAAAGGTTAAGGGGACAAAGATTGTTCCCATCTTCGAATTCGCAAGGGAGGTAGCTGATAGGCTAAACAAAAGTGCGGGAATCACCAATGTCAATGTATCAATGGACATGACCAAGCCGGAGTATCGAATATATATTGACCGGGCCAGGGCATCCTCGCTGGGAATTTCTGTTGGTAATGTGGCCTCAACGCTTCGGGCGCTGATTCATGGCGTTGTGTCCACCCAGTACAGAGAGGGAACCGAATACTACGACATCCGTGTTATGGTTCCCGAGGCGCAAATCACCAGCAAAACGGATCTGGAGAACCTTGTCCTTGAAAGCGATCGTGGACACCCAATGTATCTTCGAGACATCGCTGAAGTGCGCCGGACGGTGGGTCCGGTGGAAATCATCAGAGAAGACCGGGCCAAGATGGTCATCGTTAGAGCTGACGCAGCGGGCATCAGTGTAGGTGAGGCCGTTGCTCTCGCTGAAAATGCTGTAGCCGGGCTGCATCGACCAGCCGGCGTTGAATACGAAATGGGCGGCATTACGTCGCAGGGCGTTGTGCTTCTCGTCCTGGCGGAGGCTTATCGCAAGGATGGTCATAAACCCTTGGATGCAATTTTGCACGCGGCTCCGATTCGGGTTCGCCCAATCCTGATGACACAGCTAACCACGGTTCTGGGGATAGTTCCATTGGCCATTAATCTTGGCGAAGGGGGCGACATGCTCCAGCCGATGGCTATTGCGGTCATAGGCGGGCTTTTATATTCGCTGGTACTCACGCTCCTCTTCCTTCCGGCGGCGTATGCGAAGGTATCGTATGATCTTTCTATTTTTCAGAAAGACGGCACAGTGGTTCTTCCGGTAATCAGAGAGGTAACGAACGAAAACTGCCTTTTTTGCCACCGCGAAACCGATTGGAAAAAACGAGGA
>Ga0164313_10003321_pt1 | contig 14366 bp, 15 predicted proteins | sample GuaBasSedimGuay4_FD_113735 | JGI IMG/M metagenome (GOLD analysis project Ga0164313, IMG submission 113735) | Subseafloor sediment microbial communities from Guaymas Basin, Gulf of California, Mexico - Guay4, Core 4569-4, 0-3 cm | ecosystem: Environmental > Aquatic > Marine > Hydrothermal vents... | reverse complement strand
CTTTTCGGCGGGCAACGGTGTTGGATTCCGGCTCAGATAGCCCGCACTATTCGCCCGAACCCGCCTTGTTGCTCCCCGAAAATCCTGCGCATCTTTGATAACTTATTTCGTTACGGCCCCTAAAGGTTCCCTACATGCTTTCGTAGGCATGAACCTCGTGGGCGTGATCGGCCCAGGCCGGCAATGACGACCGCCGCATATCGCGAATCTCAATGATCCTCTCGCGAACGGCCTCTTCCCGTGCCCGTTTCATGATCTCGTCGAGTCCGGTATAGATAATCACTTCAGGGCGAACACCGAGTTCGCTGGCGAGTCGGTGAAGCGGTTCGTATTCCTCCACTTCGAGGTGAAGCTTGATTCTGCGCATGGTGACCTCCTTTTCTCTGGAATCGTATCTGCAGATCGGGTGACGAATCCATGCTAAGCTCGAACCAGACGATGGCAACAGTGAATTGGAACCTGATCGGCCCGCCGAACGGGGTCACCGCGAAGAGTATTGTGTGTTCAGGAAGGAGTCGCCGGTCGGGGTTTGCCTCCGGCAGGGCATTTAGGGATTGTCCTCTTTGCGTTGGTCGAATGACTTGGGACTTTGCATGGGATTTGAAATTTCGGAACTCCTGAAGGGGATGCGGTCATTGCCGGTTGCGCCACAGGTCGTGCCACGCCTGCAGGCGATGCTATCGGATCTGGATACCGACGACAACGAATTGGCGGCGGCCATCCGTCTGGATTCCGGATTGGCCGCCCGTGTGCTCAAGAGCAGCAACAGTGCCTATTACGCCCGAAGAACCGAGGTGGCCAGCATCGAGGAGGCGGTTCAAACGCTGGGCTACCAGGAGACCTTTCGGATAGTCGCGCAATCTTCATTCGGCCCGTTTCTCAATCGGGCGCTGGAGATCTACCACCTGGAGCCGGGCGTGCTCTGGGATGTCTCACTGATCGCCGGCAGCGCACTGGAACAGCTTTGCCGCTCAAGTACGACTGACCCCAAAACCGGATACGTGGTCGGGCTGCTCCATGCCGTCGGCAAGGTGCCCCTCAACGATTTCGTGGTTCAGATGGATTTCCGCCCGATGCCGGACCTTTCGAATCCGGAAAACAGCGTACGGCTCGAGATTGCCCTGCTCGGCCACAATTTCGGGGAAGTCGGCGCGGCCCTGCTTCAATCCTGGGCGTTTCCCGAGATCATGACCGCGGTGATTGGTCACCAGTGTACGCCGGGCCTGGCCGGCGACCATGCCGACCTTGCCCGACGCCTGAGACTCGCAACCTCCTGGGTGGGCGAACTCCTTGCCAGGTCGAATGGCGAAGATCCAGCCAGTGAGGCGGATCAGGATCAGGCGGCCCTCGATGAATTGGGCGTGACGGCCGAACAGGCTTGCGAGGTCAAAGAGGCCTCGTATGAGGTCTGGCAGACCGCCCGCGAGTCGGTCGGTTGAATCGGGCGAACACTCTGATTGGTGCGATGAAATGATCGGGCCGATCGCTCCGCGTTGAGCGGTTGGTCGATTCGCGGAAAATTCTGTAATTCGTGGAGGGGAAAGGTGCTGACAGACCTTTGCAACCGACTGAAAATGCGTGGGTTGGGAACAGAATGCACGATCGGAGCCATCTGGTGTTGACCACAACCTGTAGTGGAGTAGGATGCCGGGCCCTACTACATATTGTTATCGAAAGAGGATTTGACTCACCGTTTCTTGGCCGACTTTACGCGAATTTTGTCACGAACTTGACCTTCTCTCGATCGGCGATCGGTGTGGTTTCTGCCTCTCCCTAAAGGTCTGGTATTTGCTGCCCGAGACCTTGTCCGCTCACACCAACCATTTCTGCACATGCCCACCCCTCTCTCCTCCAATCGACTCGTTGTTAAGCGTGACGGCAGCACATCGGCATTTGATGTCGACCGCATCGTCCGTTCAATCGCCCTGGCTCTTTTCGCGGCCCGACAGGGCGATATCGAGAATACTCTTCGGTACGATCGCGAGCATCGGTACGGATTGGGGGAGGATGACTTTGCAAAAGCTCTTTCCATCGGCCAGTCGGTTGAGTGGGCGAGCGAGCTTTTCTTCCAGAAAGGCGTGACGCCGACGGCGGACGAGCTCGAGGACCTGACCGAGAAGCTTTTGGCCGGGGATGGCGAATTTGCGACGGCCAAGGCGTACATACTCTATCGCGCGAAAAAGAACGAGGCCCGCCTCAACCACTACCCGTCAACCGGGATGCAGGACTATATCTTTGTTTCCCGTTACGCCCGTTACAACAAAGAGTGCGAGCGGCGTGAAACCTGGGATGAGGCCGTCGATCGGGTGCAGAACATGCACCTGCGGCGTTTTTCGGATGCGAAGGACGAGTCGGTTGCAGCCATGATTGAGGAGGCTTTTGATGCGGTGCGTCGCCGTGAGGTCCTTCCCTCGATGCGGGCCCTGCAATTTGCGGGTCCGGCCATCGAAGCTCACGAGGCCCGGATATTCAACTGCTCATTCACGCATATCAATCGCCTGGGCGCATTTTCCGAAACACTCTACCTGCTTCTCTGCGGATGCGGGGTCGGTTTTTCTGTTCAGAAAAAGCACGTGGCTGAACTGCCGTCCTTTGCCCCGAGGGGATTTGAGGACGATCTCGAGATCGAGCATCATACGATCGAGGATACCATCGAGGGCTGGTCGGATGCGCTGGCGGCTTTGCTTGTTGCCTATGTCAAAGGCTTTGCGATCGAGTTTAACTATTCACAGTTACGCAGGCGCGGCACACCCCTGCAGACATCCGGAGGCAAGGCGCCGGGGCATTTCCCCTTGAAACGGGCGCTATGGGCGGTCGAGAAGATCCTGGAGGGTGCGGCCGGTCGGCGTCTTGAGCCCATCGAGGCATACGATATCGTGATGCACATGGCGTCTGCGGTGCTGGCCGGAGGCGTGCGTCGCTCCGCCACCATTGCGCTCTTCTCCGCGGACGACGAGAAGATGATGCAGGCGAAGACCGGCGACTGGTTCAATACGAATCCACAAAGATCGGCTTCCAACAACTCGGCGATTTTCGTCCGTGGGCGAACAACGCGCGAGCAGTTTCAGAAGCTCTTCGAAAACCAGAAGGAGTTCGGTGAACCCGGGTTCTTTTTCGCCGACAACGAAGATTACGGCGCCAACCCCTGTGTTGAGATCGGCCTCCATCCGGTGTTCCAGGTGGTCAGCCGCAAGGACGTTGACACCCTCCATTCGCTCGGGGTCACCCACGACGATTCGGGCCGGCCGCTGAAGATCGGTTCACGTCTGCACGGGTTTCAGATGTGCAACCTGACCACGATCAACGGCGCCCTGGTCACGACACCGGAGGACTTTCAGAAAGCGGCACGGGCCGCCGCCATCGTAGGCACCCTGCAGGCGGCTTACACGGACATGCCCTACCTGGGACCGGTGACCCGCCTGATCAGTGACCGCGAGGCCCTGCTCGGTGTTTCGATCTGCGGTATCATGGATAATCCGGATGTCCTGCTCAACCCGGAGGCTCTGCAGGAAGGTGCGGCCATGGTCCGGAAGACGAACGAGATGCTGGCGGCCAAAATAGGAATCGCGCCGGCAGCCCGTACGACCTGCGTCAAGCCGGAAGGGACCTCCTCGCTGCTGCTCAATACGGGATCCGGGATTCATTCCCGCCATGCCCGCCGTTACTTCCGGCGCATCCAGGCCAATCGGATTGACTCGGTTTACCAATACTTCAAGCAGTACAATCCCCATCTCTGTGAACCGTCTGCTTACGGCAAGACCGACGATGTGATCACCTTCCCGATCGAGACGCCGCCCGGCGCTCTCCTGCGTGATGAAGTCGGCGCCGTGCGCTTCCTCGAGATGGTCCGCCTGGTCCAGGAAAACTGGGTCATCCCGGGCACCAGCCATGCTTTGTATTCACCCGGTCTATACCATAATGTTTCCAATACCATCACGGTCAAGGACGACGAATGGGAGGAGGTGGCCGATTTCATCTGGGAGAATCGCTCGCGGTTCACGGGCATCGCCATGCTCCACGCCACGGGAGACAAGACTTACGTGCAGGCGCCGATGGAAGCGGTGACCACTTCCGCCGATATTCTGCGATGGAATCAGCTCGAACCCCAGATTGTGCCTTGGGCCTCGATGCATGAAGCGACGGACGAGACCAAGATCCAGGAGGTCGTGGCCTGCGCCGGTGGCCAGTGCGAATTGAATGTTTAGGAGCGGTTGCTCCTACTGCAGTTTCCCGACCAGGGAAAACTCGATCAGGACGGAAGGGGAGACGGACATGACCAGGGCCCGTCGGATCTTGGGGAGCCGGAAATTCCGGGTTTCGATTTCTGCCTCTCCGGTGATCGTGGTGACCTTGCCGAGGGTGGTGATGGTAATGGGGATGCTGACCCCGCGTGTGACTCCGTGCAGGGTGAGCGATCCCTCGACGATGCGGGTATTTCCGGTTCCCGCCACGTCAACCATTTCGAAAAGAACCTCAGGAAATTTTTCGGATTCCAGCCACTTGAGCATCTCCAGGTCTCTCTCGTCGTGTTCGGTGGTCAGATCGGCGACCTCAAACCGGATCTCGGCGGATTGGGGGAAACCGCCTTCCGGCGCAAAGTGGATGCGCGATGAAAACGAGATCACGTGCCCCTCGATGGTGTGAGCGGTGGCCTTGACGGAGAAATTGATCGCGCTCTTGTAATCGTCGACAAGGAGTTCGGGCCTTGCACCCGCCGGGGGCACTGCAAAAAGGAGGATAGCTGGGATCAGGATTCTTCGCATGGTCTGACGATGGGCGACGGGCGGTGACATTAAGATCCATGATACCGGACAATATTCAACCCTCTCCGCCCCATAGCGGCATTGACCGCAGGGCGGCGCAAGCATGCAATCGGGTGTGCAGGCACCCGAACCATTGCAGGTCGATCTAGGCGACCGAAATTACAACATCTTCATTGAGTCCGATGCAACCGCCTCGGTGAAGCAGGCAATCGATCTCGCCCGATCGGAGGGTCGCAGAGTTGCGCTCGTGGTCGACGCGACCGTCGCCGGGACCCAATCCGCCTTTCTCGATGCCCTCGGTCGGGAGATCCCCTGTTTTGAAGTTCCGTCGGGGGAGAAATCGAAATCGCTCGGGATTTACGGCCGATTGCTGAATTTCCTGGCCGCAAATCATCTGGACCGGCAGTCGCTCGTGGTTGCGCTGGGCGGGGGCGTGGTCGGTGACCTGGCCGGGTTCGCCGCGGCCAGTTATCTGCGTGGGATCGATTTTCTGAATGTGCCGACGACCCTGCTGTCGATGGTGGACAGTTCAGTCGGTGGAAAAACGGGGATCAATCTGGATGCGGGCAAGAACCTGGTAGGCTTCTTTCACCAGCCCCGAGGTGTCTTTATCGGCACTTCAATATTGGAGACGCTGTCAAAGCGGGAGTTTGCATCGGGCATGGCGGAGGTGATCAAGTGCGGGATGCTCGACGACGAGGAACTTTTCCGCCAATTGGAGCGCGCGCCGGCGCTCACGCCGGGGTCGAGCGCGCTCGCGGGCGTGATCCACCGGTGTTGTGTCTCCAAGGTGCGCATCGTCAAGGCGGATGAACGGGAGATGGCGTCGAGTGGTGGGCGGGCCTTGCTCAACCTCGGTCATACCTTTGCCCATGCCATCGAAAATGTCGCCGGTTATGGAACCTATCTCCATGGAGAAGCCGTTGCCATCGGTCTGGTCGGGGCGACTCGGCTTTCGGTGGCGCTCGGGAGGATCGAAGCATCCGATGTGAACCGGGTCGAAAGGGTTCTGATCAGGCACGCGCTGCCGACCTCCCTCCGGGATTCCATGGATGTCGACCGGTTGATCGAAGCGATGCGCCGTGACAAGAAGGTGCGGGGTGGGGCGCCCAGGTTCGTGGTTCTGAAGGCGGTTGGAACCGCGGAAACGGTTGACGGGGTTGACATTGACCTTGTCGCGCAGATGTGGAGACAATTGGGCGCCACGTAATCCTGTTCCCGCTGACAGTCTCGAATTAATCAAAGTGCCCTTATGTCTGCTGTCGACGAAGAGATCGTACGCGAGTATTTCGAGCAGAATGGTTTCCTTGTGCGCCAGGTGCGCAAGTACCGGGTGCAGTCACGCAAGAAAACGAGTGACGAAGAGATCGATCTCCTCGTTTACAACCCGACCTACGTCAAGAGTGGTCGCAAGCCTGACTTTTTTGTCTTTCCCAGCGAATTGCCCCATATCCACCGGGCGATGGTTGCGGTCAAAGCCTGGCATACGGGCAAGCTGAATCCGGCCACCATTCGGAACAGCCCGGACATTCTGCGTTTCCTCGAGGAACAAGTGCAGAAGGAGGCGCACCGCCTCTTTGCGGTCGAGACGCTCGAACAGGATCCAGATGACGAAATGCTCAAGATCCTGGTGACACCGGGCCTGCCGACCCAGGAACCCTACCGCAGCCAGAGCGTATCCCTGCTTCAGGACAGAGGCGTGGACGGCATCATTTCATTCCGGTCCATGCTACTGGATCTGCTGGATCGAGTGGAGATCAACCGGAATTATGGGAAATCGGATACCTTGCAGGTCATGCGCATCCTGAAGAACTACGATCTTCTGACCGATTCGCAGATGGACCTGTTTCCCGGCAAGGAGGCACCGGCTTCACGCCGCCGTTGACCCGATTCGATGGAAAAGGTGTCCTCAGAGAGTGGCGCAGGGGTGACCCATCCAACCGCTCAGGTGGCTGAGGGCACATCTGTCGGGAGTGGCACATCGATCGGTCCCGGAGTGATCATCGAAGGGAATGTGGTCGTCGGCAGGGATTGCCGATTGGCAGCCTATGCGGTTTTGAGAAGGGGTACCATCCTGGGTGACCGGGTGGAGGTGGACAGTTTCTCTGTAATCGGCGGATCACCGCAGGATCTTCATTTTGACCGGTCGCTGGTCTCGGGGGTTCGGATCGGCAATGGGTCGGTGATTCGCGAGTCGGTCACGATCAGTCGGTCAACCCTGGAAAACAGATACACCGAGATCGGGCGGGAATGCCTGTTCATGGCCTGTTCGCATGCCGCCCACGATTGCCGGATCGGAGACAACGTGATTCTGGCGAATGGGGTCATGCTGGCCGGGCATGTTCAGGTCGGTGACCATACCTTCTTCGGAGGTGGAGCGGGTATTCACCAATTCTGCCGGATCGGTGAGTCGGTCATGCTCGGTGGGCACGGGTCGATCAGTGCGGACGTACCGCCATTTCTGATCGTGACAGATCGGAATGACGCTTTCGGTCTGAACCTGGTCGGCCTGCGACGACGGGGCTTTCCGCGCGAGGCGATCCGTGAACTCAAACTGGCCTATCGGTTTGTCTACGAAGAAGGCAAGCCGGTCGAGCGCGCCCGTCTGGCGCTTGAGGAAGGCCAATTCGAGAGCGAAGAGGCGAGAGGTTTCCTTACGTTCTTTCTCAGCGGGACTCGCGGGTTCGCCCGACCACGGCGCCGGAAGCACGATATGCGGAACGATGCCTGAGTTTCCCCGCATCGGAATCACTTCGGGCGATCCGGCGGGTATCGGTCCCGAGGTTGTGGAGCGATGGATGGCATCCGGTCCGGAGATTGAAGGAAGCGTACACCTTTTCGGTCCGACCGTTTGGACCCGGCGTCTGGGGAGTGCCTACGGATGCCGGGGGATGGGTCTGGGACCGGACGATTATAGACCCGTTGCCGGTCACCCGGACCAGATGGGTGCGAGGATTGCGTGGGAATCCCTTCAGGCGGCGGCCCGAGCCTGCAAGGCGGGTGAATTGGATGCGGTGGTGACCGGGCCGGTCTCAAAGGCCGCCCTGGCGGAGGTCGGCTTTGTTCACCCTGGACAGACTGAATTTTTTGCCGAGGCATGGGGCGGGAAGCCGGTGATGGCGTTTACCGGTGGTCGTTTGCGGGTTGCATTGGCGACGTGGCATGTGCCGTTGAGCGAAGTCCCTTCCAGCCTGAACCCGGACCGGTTGGAGAGAGCCGTACGCGCCGTGGATTGGCTGGCGCGGGCCGAAGGTGTCGGTGGGCCTCGCATTGGTGTCTGCGGGTTGAACCCGCACGCCGGCGAAAACGGAATCCTCGGAACCGAGGAGAGAGAGTGGATCAATCCCGTCCTGGCTCGGTTGAAGGCGAGTGGGCTGGGAGTGGGGTCCGCCCAACCGGCGGATTCTCTCTTTTCCCGCAGCCTCAACGGCGAGTTTGATGCGATTGTCGCCCTCTATCATGATCAGGGCCTGGGGCCGGTGAAGACGATCGACTTCGATCGATCGGTCAATGTCACCCTCGGCCTTTCTCACGTTCGGACAAGTCCCGACCATGGAACGGCGTTCTCGATTGCGGGGAAGGGCACTGCGCGATGGGAGAGCCTGGCAAATGCGGTCACGGTGGCCGTGCGCCTGGCGATCCATGCCCGAGCATCCGGATCTTTTCGAAGTGGAGAAGACCAGTTACGCACTTGAAACGACCGTGTTCTGACCGATAGTCCCCGTATTGATGTCCACTCTTGTCCAGATTCACGAAGGTGTCCGCGAAGGCGACAGCCGGCTGTTCCTGCGGCGAAAGTTTCAGCATTTGAACATTCGATGCCGATCGAACCCCCGACAGGGGTGGATTTCGCTGACCCGATCAGCTGGATTGTGGCTGCAGCGTCCCGACAGGGTTTGAAAAACAGTTTCTACCCCTCCCCGGAAAAGGATTGAAACCCTCTCTGGTCTGCTGCAGAAAGCGCACTGAGACCTTATCAAGCAAAATACCAAATTAGACTGAATGCCAAGATCATCCTCGGGCCGTAGCCCGTATTATCGCAACAGGAACCGCGATCCCTACTATAATATCCGCCGAAACCAGCGGATCAGGGCGTCTGAGGTCCGGGTGATCGGCCCGGATGGAGGACAGCTGGGTCTGATGTCCTCTGGAGATGCGTATCAACTGGCCCAACAATCCGGGCTCGATCTCGTTGAGGTGGCTGCTCAGGCCCGCCCTCCCGTGTGTCGGATCATGGATTTCGGCAAATACGTTTACGAGCAGCAGAAGAAGTCGAAGGAGAGCAAATCGACCGGATCCAAGGTCAAGGAAGTGAAATTCCGCGTGCGGATCGAGAAACACGATTTTCTGACCAAGCTCCGCCGCGCGGAGGATTTCCTCGACAAGGGAAACAAGGTCAAGCTGACCCTCTTCTTTCGCGGCCGAGAAATGGCTCATCAGGACCTCGGATACGATACTATCCGCCGGGCGATCGGAGATCTCGACCACATCGGGACCCCGGATAACGAGCCGCGGCTGATGGGGCGGAATATCATTGTCATGATGTCCCCGCTGCCGGTAAACAAACGGAAACTGAAGTACAATGTTTCCGAACCACCTCCGCCGGAAGAATCCTGATCGCGGACGGTTTCGAGAGTGGGGCGATGTCCTTCTGCTCCTTCTGCTTCTGACGCATCTGGTCGGTTGTGACACGGTACGGAAACCGGCCGTCGACCTGACAGTCGAAAAAACGGGTCTGGTCCGGAGCGACCGCCTGGCGGATCTGCTGGGTCTGAGCGAACGCTGGGTTGTCGCAGGATCGCGCTTGGCCATGGACGGCGCAGCCGGTCACCTGGAAATTGAATCCGGTCGTCGTGAAGCCAATGCCCGCGGGGTGCGGCTGTTCCTGGGTGAACCGGTGACAGTGGCGAACGGTCACCTCTACGTGTCACGAACAGACATGGAAAGCCTGCTCATGCCGATTTTCAAGGGGACGGGGGCCAAGGGGGCGGGTCCGATCCGAACCATCGCGGTGGATGCGGGCCACGGCGGGCGCGATAACGGCACCATGAATCGGGAACTGGGGTTGAATGAAAAGAATCTGACCCTGGACGTGGCAAAACGACTTAGGGATGCCCTGCGTCGCCGTGGATATGTGGTGATCATGACTCGGACCGGGGACGAGTTTGTCCCGCTCGAACAGAGACCGAAACGGGCACATGGTGCCGATCTTTTCATCAGTATCCATTTCAATGCGACAGGAAACAGCAGGTCGTCGGGCAGCGAGACCTATGTTCTGTCGCCGGCGGGCCAGGCCTCGACCGGAACGAGCCTGCCCACCACAGGTGACATGACATTCGTTCCGGGCAACAGATGGGATGCACCGAGCGCCGCCTTTGGCTTCATCGTTCAAAGCGGTCTGCTGAAGGAATTGGGCACCGTCGACCGTGGTCTCAAGCATGCCCGATTCGCGGTACTTCGCGACCTGCCTTGCCCCGGTGTATTGGTGGAGTCCGCGTTTTTGTCCAACCACGCAGAGGCGACCCGGGTGGCGTCGGAGGCGTTTCGGTCCCGTTTGGCGGAGAACCTGGCCGGGTCGGTCGAAGCGTTCGCGAAGCTGGCAGGCGAAGGGCTCCCATGATTGGCTTTGATTTCGGGCCGGACGAGTGTTTTCCTGTTCGGCCATGAGATTGGTTCTACTGGTTGGACTGGGCAGTGGCCTGGGTGGGATGTTGCGCTACTGGCTTTCCGGGCTGGTGGCCTCCCGGGTGGGTGAGACATTTCCCTGGGGGACGGTCGCGGTGAATGTTCTCGGATCTTTCGTGATAGGCCTGATTGCCGGACTGACCGATTCTCAGCGCTGGGCAGGCAGTCCGGAAGTCCGTCAATTCCTGATGTTGGGTGTCCTGGGCGGTTTCACGACCTATTCGTCGTTCAGTTTGCAGACCCTGCGCCTGTTGCAGGATGGCGAGTGGTGGCCGGCTGTGGGCAATGTGGTGGGCACCACTTTACTCTGCTTGCTGTTTGTCGTGGTTGGGGTTAAGGTTGGTCAGTAATGGGGGTTGAAAATGGATCTTTCTGAGCACTCAAAACGGCTTCGGATTCTGATCGGGGAGGATGATCACCTCGGGTCGAAGCCCCTGTATGAGGCGATTGTGCTGAAGGCGCGCGACCTTGGCTTGGCCGGAGCGACCGTCACCCGCGGCCTTATGGGGTTCGGGGCGAGCAGTCGCCTGCATACGGCCAAGATATTGAGGTTGTCGACCGACCAGCCGGTCGTGATCGAGATCACGGATACTGAGGAACGGATTTCGCGCCTTCTGCCTTTTATCGAGGAGACTCTGAGCGGCGGCCTGGCCACGATCGAGGATGTTCAGGTTATTCACTACCATGGTCGGCATTCCGATTGACCGGAATTACGGAACGACAATCGTATTGGCGCGGCTCCATCGCCGGGACACGCAACCTCGTCGGGTGAATGACTATCTTTTGTCGCCTGCGACCCCAGCTTATAGGTTACGGAATACCCGACGGAAGGCTTGCAATGATGTAAGTCAATTATAAGTTAAGCTTGTTCTAGAATCAAACATTTATAACTTTCACTAATAATGGAGCTTATTGAAAACGCCAAACGCCTTCGCATCCTGGTTTGCGAACATGATCATATCGGACCTCGGCCTCTTAGTGAGACGATTGTCCTGAAAGCCAAGGAACTCGGTTTGTCCGGTGCGTCGGTCTTCAAAGGCACGATGGGTTTTGGGGGCCGAAATCATCTTCATCGCAAGGATGTGTTCAGGCTGTCGTCCGACCGCCCGGTGGTGATTGAGCTCACTGATTCCGAAGAATTGATCGAGCGCCTCCTGCCCTTCATTGATGAATTTGTTGAAGGCGGTCTGGTCACGATTGAAGACGTAACGATCCTCCACCGTCAACATTGTCGCCATTCGGATCTGGTAAACTCGAATTGATGCGGGTCCGCCTCCTCTGGTTACTCGCCTCCTTCATTGCGGTAGCCAGGGCGGCCGGCTTCTCAGAATCAGACCACGTCGTTGTTCTTGCGAACAGCCGCGAGGATGACTCGGTGGGTCTCGCCGGGTATTATGCAGCCGCGCGCGGCATTCCCGGTGGGAATATCATCGCGATTCCGATGCCCGTCGAGGAGACCATCAGCTGGTCGGAGTTTGTATCGGAAATCCACCTACCCCTCCTGTCCCGTCTGCTGGAGGACGGGTGGATCGGTGCCAGGGTGCTTGAACAGTTGGATCCCGCCGGTCGCCCCGAGATCGAACTGAAGGGACACCGGATCGCCTACCTCGTCACCTGCCGGGGCGTCCCTCTGCGCATCGAAAACAGCCCGGACCTCCTGGAGTTGGAGTCAGCGCCGGCGGACCTGCTCGCACGCTTTCTGACAAACCGTTCGGCGGTTGATTCGGAGCTGTCCCTCCTGACCCGTTCCGGGGTGCCGACCACTGGTGTGGTCACCAACCCGCTGTACCGGGAAGAGGAGCCGGATGCCAGGAGACTGGCTTTGACGATCCGGGTTTCGCGCCTGGATGGCCCGAGTTGGGAGTCGTGCCGCCGCCTGGTCGATAGTGCGATCGAAGGCGAGGAGAGGGGACTTGTCGGTCGCGCCTACATCGATAGTGGGGGTCCCCATCGGGAAGGCGATGTCTGGTTGAAGTCGATTGGGCAACGGATCGATGCACTCGGTTTCGACCTCGAGCGTGAATCGACGAGAGAGCAGATGGCCCTTACCGCTCGAATGGATGCACCGGCACTCTATTTTGGCTGGCATTCAAGCAAGGTGGTCGGACCGGTCCTTAACCGCGGATTCCCTTTTCCGGCCGGGGCCGTCGCCGTCCATATCCACAGTTTTTCAGCCGGGAGTCTTCGGTGGGGATGGGTTGCGTCCCTGGTGGGCGCCGGAGTTGCCACCACGGTAGGCAATGTTTACGAGCCCTATCTTCAGCTCACCCACGATCTGGACCTATTCTTCGAGTCGATTGAATCCGGATCCACAGTGGGAGAGGCCGCCTTCTATTCGATGCCTGGTCAGAGCTGGCAATCGATCCTGGTGGGCGATCCTCTCTACCGTCCGTTCAAGACGCGCTTCGACCGCCAATGGGCGCGACGGAGCGATTTTGGAGAGGATGGACAGTACCTGGTCCTGAGACAGGCGAATCGGCTGGAAGGCAGCAGGAATCGGTCGGAAGCTCTGCGGATCCTGAAAGATGGAATGAGCGAGTATCCGGACGGTTTGGCCCTGGCCTTCAGGATTGCGACCGAGACGGCGAACCGGAACACAGACAGTTGGATGAGTCCTCTTGAGATTGCGATGAAGTCCGCCATGGAGTCACCGGGTGAATGGGGCTTGATCGCTGAGGCGGCGGCATTTCTTCAGAGTCAGGGTCGCGCGGGTGCAGCCTTGAATGCGTATGAGGAGCTCTTGCGGCAGACAGAATCGTCGGAACGGTGGCAACGTTTCCTGGTCGACCGAGCCATCCCCCTGGCCGGGGGTGAAGGTGATCAGAGTCGCCTGGAATCCCTAAGGCAGTTAGAGACCATCCTGAACCCGCCGGAGCCCTGAGTCGCCTCAAGGCGTCCCTCAGCGGATTCCCGCGTAGACGCGAACCACTCTGGGTTTCCCGGTCGGGTAGTCGGTTGTCACCAGAAAATGGGAATTCCCGCTGACCTCGGTTGATCGGGGCGTGATGGTGACCGTGAAAACGGCCCGATCACCGGTTGATTCCAGGACAGCGTCGAAGCGTTCGTTATTGGCTTCGATCGAAATCGGCCTGATCAAGTCTGGATCGGAGACTCGCAGCTCGATCTTCTTGGGTTCCAGAGCATCACCTTTTCGCCAGAAGACGAAAAACGGTTTGATCCGGATCAACTCCGGGATCGAGACATCGAGCAGCAGACTGGTTTTTTCCTCACCGGTGGCGTCGGTCACGACGGAGATGGTCTTTCTCTGTGCTCCGGTTCGGGTTCCAAAGGTAAAGAGGGCCTTGATCTCACCGGATTCGCCTGGCAGATACTCCCGTTTCTCAAGTTCAGTCACAGTACACCCACAGCTGGATCGAACCGATTTAATGGTGACTGGCTGATCGCTGTTGTTGGTGAAAGCGAAGACGCCTTCGGCCGATTCCTGCTCGGGAGTTGCCGCGATCGAGATGCGCTTTGTCTCCCACTCCAGCCCAAACCCATTGAGAGCGCTGATCGCCAGCGCCGCGATTGCTCCTGCCAGTATTTTTTTCGGGATCATCGTATTTCAGGTCACTCTGATTGATAGGGGACTGTCAGCGCGGCAAGGTGTTGTAGGTTGGGCAAGGCTCCTGATGTTCTGCGGAATGATGATATACCCAATGTATCAGAGTGCCCTTCAGGAATGGCAATCAGTTAAGAGGCTGTCTTAAAAGTGCTGAAGCATGTCGCAGAGATTGATTTGGGTAGCTGGGCAAGGCAGGCGCGAGGCGCCCAGGCCCAAAGGCCTTGGTCCTTGTGCCCAACGCCGGCCACGACCCAAAGCAACTCTGCCCGAAGGGTTTGGCCAGAAACGACCCCGGCGCGGCGTTCCATCCGAAAGGGATAGCCCTATGGGGATACCCCATTTAGGATGTGCCT
>Ga0164313_10003320_pt1 | contig 14367 bp, 16 predicted proteins | sample GuaBasSedimGuay4_FD_113735 | JGI IMG/M metagenome (GOLD analysis project Ga0164313, IMG submission 113735) | Subseafloor sediment microbial communities from Guaymas Basin, Gulf of California, Mexico - Guay4, Core 4569-4, 0-3 cm | ecosystem: Environmental > Aquatic > Marine > Hydrothermal vents... | reverse complement strand
GGTTACATCAACAGCCGCTTCGAGGCGATCATATTCACGTTGTGAGATAAAACCGTCTTTGATCAATTTCTTACCACGTGTGTAATTCAGTTTTGCTTTTTTTACTTCAGCCCTGGTCGCTTTCACCTTGGCTTTAAACTCGCGCGGGTTAAGCCGGGCAATTACATCGCCTTTTTTGACCGTGTCACCGATATTGACCGGTCGATCGATGAGTTTACCGCCAACATCGAAAGCAAGGTTCACTTCCTGGGTTGCCTTGGCCTTACCAGGAAATTTTCTGCCACTTACTTTTTGACTTTCACCGACTTTCATCGCCGGTACCGGACGGATTACTTCTGCTTTTTCCTGTGGTTTGGAATCACAACTTGTAAGAACGGGGGTTATTACAAACAGACAAACTGGTAAAAATAATTTCATGGTGATCAGGATTTTTAGTTATATTTTTTAGTAAGCAAAGGTTATCACTATCTGCTTTAGAAGTAATGTTATAAGCGACTCTTTAACATCGCACAGACTATAAAAAGGAGTATTTCTATATTTTGAGACTATTAGTGATTAAATATTTTATTTCTGGCAACTGTACGCAATACCTCGACCATAAACCATATCTGCCTCCCTATAACCGCCTTTTACAAATCGAGCCTGAAGGATGACAACATTGTCCGCCATATAATTATCATAAGCCAGCTGTTTCAATTTGTTTTGTGCCTGCATTTCATTTCCCCGCTGATCAAGACCTGATTCTGCTTTAAATTCAACTTTAACCTGACCCAGCCTCTTACAGCCATCTAATAACTTGTTCATTGATGTATGTGACCTGACCTGAGCAGTCTCTTTTGTAATCTCTGATGAACAAGCTGATAGCAGGATGATGCTACCTGTGGTTAACAATATTTTATAGATTTTCATGTTGATTGTATTTAAAAAGTTCTGATATGTATGTGAGCCAACTATATATCAGTATGTTCAGCTCATGCAAAAAAGCACTGAAACGTGGATACTTATGGCGCGTATAATAGTTATTAGAAAGTGATTTGTATAATGCAATAATTGACTGTCGTGATACCTTATTTGCATCATGGTGTGTATTATATTTCCAGATTTAGAAGCAAGGTGACGACAAAAATAGTCCGGCTTAACCCTTCATGCTTCAGCGGCATCTGGAAACAGTTCTTTAATTAGACTTTTATTGTGTTGAGACACTTCTGTTTCGATCTCACACACATGCTGCATGAATGCATCAGCTGCCGGTGCCAGCATACGGTCTCGTCTGTAAATAAAACCATAGCGGACTTTCATCCATGGTTGCCGAAAATCAAGGACTTTAAATTCTCCGCTACGCAGCCACGGCTCGATTTGCACCGGTGTTGCGGCTGAGAAAGCATTGCTTCCAGCCACGATGACTCTGGCTGCTGTTTGATCTTCTGCATTGATTGATGGGGTGAGGTCACCGCTTTTTTTATCCAGATTAGTCTTTCCTGGAAATACGCTGGCCATCTCGGGAGGCAGCTGGCTGGTTGCTACAGGGTAGGTATCAAGATCGGATTTTGACAGGTTTTTCAGTTCCAGCAGGGGATGACCACTGCGGCAAAAAAAAACAAACTCATGATCCGCTACGGGTTCTACCTGAAGCAGCTTGTTCTCTTCTTTATAGTAGATTCCGGCTAAACCCATGTCTACTCGCCTATCTTGTACCATATCTTCAATTTTGCGCCAGTTCTCTACTCTGACCTGACAGTGCAGGTCCGGGTGTAAACGAACCATCTCGGCAACAGCCCTGCAGCCAGATGTCTCAGCGGCAACAATCCCCATAGCAATCGAAATACTGCCCATATCAAATTGTTTAAGCAGTCGGGTCTCCCTCTCTATTTCATGCGCTTCGGTCAGCATGGTAGTAGCCCGTCTCAGAAGGGCTTTTCCGTATATCGTCGGTTTGATGCCATATGACTGCCGATCGAAGAGTGTTACCCCTAGCGACGCTTCAAGATTTTGGATGCTTCGTGAAAAAGCAGGTTGCGAAAGGTGCTGTTCCTCGGCAGCGCGTCTGAAGTTACCGTGTTCCTGCAGCGCAAGTGCATTCGCCAATTGATTTAAGGTAATCATGATGCAAATAAGGTATCACAAGCAAGCAATTGTTGCATTATACAAATCAGTTTCTCTGGATTATCTCAAATATGTGATGGATAAAGTTGACGTCATTCTGCTGATGTCGGTTAACCCGGGGTTTGGTGGTCAAAGCTTTATACCCGGTACGCTGGACAAACTTCGTAAAGCACGCAAACTGATCGATGAAAGCGGCTATGATATCCGTCTGGAAATTGATGGTGGTGTAAAAGTTAATAATATTGCTGAAATTGGTAAAGCAGCTGCCGATATGTTCGTTTTCGGCTCAGCCATTTTCGATACCGAGGACTACAAAGCCACCATCGATCAGATGCGCACTGAGTTAAGCAAAGTAGGTAAATAATGTTCAGCTCTCGCAAGGAAAACACTTTAATGAAAAGTAACGCGGATTATAAAATGGCTGCTTCTGCTGGTAATCAATATAGTGTCGGAAACCGTGTTAATAATTAATTTAACCTTGGAAAATAAAATGAGTAACTCTTTTAGCCAGTCTGTCTGGCTTGTCAATATTCGACGTAAACTCTTCGCCAGCGGTGGACCGGGAGAGTTTAATGAACAGTCGCACCGGGACATTTATAGTGGGAGGAAATCACTGTGAAGGTACTTGCAGGGGACATCGGAGGCACTAAGACTACACTCGCAATCTTTGAAGTTAATGGTACACGGATAAAGTCACTGGTAGAGGAAAAATATCCGAGTAAAGAGCATGCCTCATTGAATGAGATAGTACAGAAATTTATTGAGACTCATGGTCATAAACCTGAGTGGGCCAGTTTTGGGATTGCGGGCCCAGTGCACAACGGTCAGGCTAAAACGACAAATCTTCCCTGGCTGGTGGATGCGAAACAGCTGGCCGAAGAGGCCGGTTTTCGTAAGGTCTGGCTACTGAATGATCTGGAGGCCAATGCCTGGGGTATCAGTGCGCTGGAAGAAAAAGATTTCTGTGTGCTCAACGAAGGTAAGCCCGATCCGGCTGGAAACGCATCGATTATCGCTGCCGGCACCGGTCTTGGTCAGGCCGGCCTCTACTGGAATGGTGAAGACCTGCGGCCGTTTGCCTGTGAAGGCGGTCACTGTGACTTCGCGCCGACCTCCGATCTTGAAATCGAGCTGCTGAAACACCTGAGACAGTCTTACGCTCATGTCAGCTGGGAGCGCGTAGTATCAGGTATGGGACTGGGAAATATCTACCAATTTTTATGTCACTACCGTGATGTAAAAACACCCGCATGGCTCGCCGAGGAGATGAAGACCGGTGATCAGGCCGCAGCAATTTCCAAAGCGGCGCAGGATAGCCGTTGTCCGGTGTGTTCTGAGACGCTCGACCTGTTCATCTATCTGTACGGCGTGGAAGCGGGCAACCTGGCGCTGAAGATCATGGCTACTTCAGGTGTCTATATCGGCGGCGGCATTGCGCCGAAGAATCTCGACCGCTTTCGTGGAGATACCTTTCTTAAAGGTTTCTTCTCAAAAGGGCGCATGGAGTCGCTGATGCGAGACATGCCGGTCAAGGTGATATTGAACGAACGCACGGCATTATATGGCCCCGCTGTTTTCGCAGGATCTGAAATTGAATAATTGTCTGTCCCCAACTTTGCCTGTTCTCAACTTTTCTACGAACGCGCTTTAGCGCCGGCCTGATATTATGACTGCAGCAACCCCTGAACATCAGCGCCTTGAGGATGACCGTAACGGCAAGAAATCCTGGAAAAAGTGGGGCCCGTATCTCAGTGAACGCCAGTGGGGAACGGTACGGGAGGATTACAGCCGGGACGGTGATGCATGGAATTATTTAACGCATGACATGGCACGCATGCGTGCCTACCGTTGGGGAGAAGACGGCATCGCCGGCATCAGTGATGATCAGCAGCAGATTTGCCTGTCGCTGGCCATGTGGAATGGTCGTGATCCGATTTTGAAAGAACGTCTGTTTGGCCTGTCCAACGGGCAGGGAAATCATGGTGAGGACGTCAAGGAGCTTTATTACTACCTCGATGCCACACCCACACACTCGTATTTGAAAATGCTTTACAAGTATCCTCAGGCCGAATTTCCCTACCAGCAGCTGGAAAAAGAGAACGCTACACGCGGCAAGCTGGACCGCGAATTCGAGCTCATCGACACCGGCGTGTTTGACGAAAATCGTTACTTTGATGTGTTCGTCGAATACGCCAGGCCAGAGCCCGAAGACATCATGATGCGCGTCACCGTACATAATCGCGGAGCGGAGTTGGAGACCATCCATTTGCTGCCGCAATTGTGGTTTCGTAATACCTGGTCCTGGGGCAACAGTTGGGGTAACAGTGATGAGCGTCCGGTAATGAGCGCTGCCGGTACTAACAGGATTTGTGCCGAACATCATGAAATTGGCAAATGGTATCTACACGCCGATGGGCAGCCGTCATTACTGTTTTGCGATAATGAGAGCAACAGGCGCCGCCTTGATCAACAGCCCCAGGCGCAGGGCTATTTAAAGGATGCTTTTCACGACTACCTGGTGGATGAAAATTCTGCAGCTATAAACAGTGAGCAGACCGGCACCCGCGCTGCCGTTCATTATGCCATCGAAATACCACCAGGAGAAAGTCGGCAGATAAGCCTGTGCCTGTGTCGTGATGCCAGTATTGACAAAAAACCCATATCATTCAAACACTTTGATCAGACCTTTGAGCACTGTATTGACGAGGCCAACCTGTTCTACGGGCATCTGCAAAAAGATCTGCATGATGAGGATGCACGCAATGTACAACGCCAGGCACTGGCCGGCATGATCTGGAGCAAGCAGTTTTATAGTTTTGATATCAGCCAATGGTTGAATGGTGATCCAGGTCAACCGGAACCGCCTGCAGAACGCAAAAACGGACGCAACAGTGACTGGGAACATCTCAACAATGCCGATATAATCTCCATGCCTGATACCTGGGAATACCCCTGGTATGCGGCCTGGGACCTGGCATTTCACTGCGTTACTTTTGCCCTGATCGATGCAGATTTTGCCAAGAGTCAGCTGGTCAAGTTGGTGCGCGAATGGTATATGCACCCGAATGGACAACTACCGGCTTACGAATGGAACTTCGGTGACGTCAATCCGCCGGTACACGCCTGGGCGACCTTACGGGTATTTCAGATTGACCGGGAGCAACGCGGTGATAAGGGCGACCTGGAGTTTCTTGAGCGCGTTTTCCACAAGCTTTTGCTCAACTTTACCTGGTGGGTCAACCGTAAAGATGCCGACGGCAATAATATCTTTCAGGGCGGCTTTCTCGGTCTGGACAATATCGGGATTTTCGATCGCAGTAAACCGTTGCCCGGTGGCGGCCATCTCAATCAGGCAGACGGTACCGCATGGATGGCCATGTATTGCCTCAACATGATGCGCATCGCTCTGGAGTTAGCCCTGTCATTCAACCGTGTTTATGAAGATATTGCCAGCAAGTTTTTCGAGCACTTTCTCTATGTCGCGCAGGCGATGGAACAACGTGTCGTGGACACGGGGCTGTGGAGTGAAAAGGACGGCTTCTACTATGACGTGCTGAGTACTCCCGATGGATCACGGATACCACTGAAGATTCGATCCATGGTCGGCCTGATTCCGCTGTTTGCCGTTGAGGTAATGAGTTCGAAGTACGCCAGGGATCTGCCGGGTTTTGCTGAACGCCTGCACTGGTTCCTGGACTATCGCCCGGATCTTGCTGAGCTGGTATCCCGTTGGACCGAGCCTGGCCAGCACCAGACTATGTTGTTGTCACTGCTGCGCGGGGAGCGTATTCACCGGCTGCTGGCACAGATGCTGGAGGAAACGGATTTTTTATCGGATTATGGCGTGCGATCACTGTCTCGCCAGCATGCAGAAGAGCCGTTTGAGTTCAACATGGATGCGGAAAATTACTGTGTCTCCTATGAGCCGGGTGAGTCGGAAAGTGACCTGTTTGGCGGCAATTCCAACTGGCGCGGACCAATCTGGTTCCCGGTCAATTTCATGCTGATAGAATCGTTGCTTAGATTCCATGATTACTACGGCGATGACTTCAGAATTGAGTATCCGGTTGGCTCAGGTGAAACACTGAGCCTGAAGGAAGTAGCACTGGAGCTCAGGCAACGCCTCGGAAAACTGTTTTTACGCGATGCCAGCGGTCGCAGGGCAGTCTTCGGCGATAATGAGAAATTCCAGAGCGATCCTCACTTCCGCGACTACCTGCTGTTCTATGAATATTTTCATGGCGACACAGGGCGAGGGCTTGGGGCCTCGCATCAGACTGGCTGGACAGGCCTGATCGCCAATTTACTGCAGCCGTTATGAATATAGGGTCTGACATCATGCCATACAGCTATGAGAGGCGATCCAGTATATCAACACCAACCAACACAGAGACTGAAGGCACAAGCATCATGAGCTACAGCAAGACATTTCGTATAAAGCCGGGTAGCAAGGTCGATTTGAGTAAGATCGACGCCGGCTACAAAGACCAGCACGAATCCCATAAACAGGCGCTGCCCGAGATTGAGGCCTACGACCAGAAGCTGTAGCAGCTTCAGTACCTGATGTACGCCGAAGGCAAACGTTCGCTGCTGATCTGCCTGCAGGGGCGTGATGCTGCCGGCAAGGACGGCACCATCAATCATGTGCTCTCAGCGATGAACCCGCAGGGCTGCACGGTCACCGGTTTCAAGGTGCCCTCAAAAGAGGAAGCGGCGCATGACTTTATGTGGCGTTATCATAAAGCGACACCGCAGAAAGGTCATGTTGCCATCTTCAACCGTTCACATTACGAGGATGTACTGGTTCAGCGTGTGCACAACCTGGTGCCGAAGAGCGTCTGGTCCGGTCGTTACCAGCACATTAATAACTTCGAGAAGTTGCTGCATGACAATGGTACCCATGTTCTCAAATTCTATCTCCACATCGATGCTGAAGAACAGCTGGAGCGCTTCAAGGTGCGCATGGATGACCCGGCACTGGAAGATCAGCGATGGCGACTATAAGGTGCGTTGCAGGCATAGCCAGAGTATGCGCCTGCAACGCTATCGCTTATGAAGGCCTACAAAAAATGCAACGTCATTCCGGCATGTTGTTAGCCGGAATCTATAACTGGAGTTGGTACTGCGCTAAGAGATGGATACCGGCTAACAACATGCCGGTATATGGACTTTCAGTCCATAGTTGTTGAGTTAAGTTTAATCCTTAAATTTATCCACAAGAAAATCAACAAAAGCCCTCACCTTGGCGGTAAGGTATTGGCGATGTGGATAAACGGCATAGACACCTATTTCAGGCTGCACATAATCCTCTAAAATTATTTCCAGCTTTCCCCTTGCGATTTCCTGCTCACAGCAAAACAATGGTAAGCGCCCTATGCCGACCCCGTTTACCGCCATTGCGACTTCGAGCTCGGCATTATTAGCCATCAAGCGAGGTTTAAAATTTACCGTTGTATGGCTATTGTCTTTTACAAAATCCCAGGCCGTAGGGTTTGTTATCAATGAATATGCCAGGCAGGCATGCTGTTCTAATTCACTCGCATCTAACGGGCGGCCATTTTTTTTCAAATAATCCGGTGATGCGACTACAACACTTTTTGAGCTGGTGAACTTACGTGCAACCAGGTTAGAGTTTTTTATTTTTCCGGCACGGATTACTACATCATAAGCTTCCGCTACGACATCAATCATGCGGTCATTAAATTCTATTTCGAGTGTTATTTCTGGAAAGCTGCTCATGAATTCAGACAGGTAATCGAGAAGATATGCCGAGGAAAAACTCACCGGTGCATTCACCCGCAATAATCCGCGTGGTTTGTCCTGCAGCTGACTGATCGAACGTTCCGCATTTTCAGCATCGATCACAATCTGACTGCATCGCTCGAAATATGCCCTGCCCGCATCTGTCAGACTGATGGTGCGTGTGGTGCGATTCAGCAAGCGAATGCCCAGGCGCTTTTCCAGCCGGGTGATTTCTTTGCTGACATACGATGTGGAGTGCCCCACCGCCTGCGCTGCCGCGGTAAATGAGCCGGCATTGATTACCCCGACAAACACAGCAACACCATCAAGAAGATTTGTATTAGCGATTTTAAGAACCATCTATTGTCTTTATTGTTGCTGTCGCGTCGATCATTGCTGTCTATATGGAAATAGTTATTTTCTATATGCCATATTTATTAGTATTTGGTAACAATCTACACTTTATTTAACGAAAATCAAAGAAATAGAAAAAATAACTCAAAAACTAAGTTTGGAGCATAAAAATGAAAGTACTCGCATTCGCCGCAAGCAGCAGTAAAAAATCCATCAATAAACAACTGGTCAGCTATGCAGGCCGTTTATTGCTTGAGGAAAATCGGCATCAGCATGAAGTAGAAATTTTAGATTTAAATGACTATGAGCTTCCTTTGTTCAGTGAAGATAGAGAAGCCGAGCTGGGGCAACCTCAGTTAGCAAAAGATTTTCTAAAGAAGATCGGCGAGAGTGATGCTGTGATTATTTCCTTTGCTGAACATAATGGGGCTTACACGGTGGCTTATAAAAATACCTTCGACTGGGCTTCGCGCATCAACCCGAAAGTGTTTCAAAACAAAGCGATGGTATTTCTTGCTACCTCGCCAGGCCCGGGTGGCGCTTCCAGTGTGCTGGCAACAGCAACAACATCAGCACCGTTTTTTGAGGGCAGGGTGATCGCCAGTTTTTCGTTACCCGGTTTTTATGAAAACTTTGATAGTGAACAGGGTCGTATTACTAACGATGACTTTAATACCTTATTGATGTCGGCAGTAAATAAATTAATTGAAAATGAATTTGAATTACGACAAAGCGAATTACAGCAGACCGATATACAACGGGCCGATATACAGCAGGCAAACTAAACCCAAACAACGGAGGGCATGATGAATAGTCCCATTGATATTTTAAAACGCGACAGCCTGATCGAAGGTGGCTTTGCCGGCTTAAAAGAACATCGCCTGGTGAAAGAACCAAGGTTATTTGGTCCGCATGAAAACAAAGACGGCAGCTGGCCCGGCATAGGAAACTTCGTCTATCTGGCTGATGCCCGTTTTATGCCACACGGTGAAACACACATGCACAACCACCACGAAATTGATGTGATCTCCGTATTGGTCGATGGCCGCTTATCACACGAAGGTTCATTGCAGCACGGTAAAAACCTGTACAGCAATGATGTACAGGTACAACGTGCTGGTGGTGAAGGCTTCTCGCATAATGAAATTAACCCTGATGAGAACTGGAACCGGATGATTCAACTGTGGGTGTTACCTGAGCAAGCAGGTCAGCCAGCAGACTATAAAGTGTATCAACCCGTAACCGGTGAGCTCACTCGTATTTATGGCGGCGAAAAGAACAGCGATTCAGACTTTCCGGCAAAAACCAAAATTGATGTTGCCATGCTCAATAACGGACAAAGGGTAACAGTTGATGAACCATTTCTGGCTTATATTACACGAGGAAAAGGCTTCGCCAATGATGAAGCGGTGGCAGATGGTGACCTTATTCGTGGCGATTCATTAAATTTTACAGCCACAGACGACGTGCAGCTTATTGTTGCGCATATTAGCCATTAATTATTTAGCGGCGGTGCCTGGTGTGAATAATTCACATCAGTCATTCACTGCGTGTCTCAGCAAGAAGTTACCGATTCATGTCTCGGTTTGTAGAATCATTGGTTAACGTCTGCTATGCCGCTATTTGTAAACAATAATATATTTTTTAACGAGACAGCAGTGCTATTACATAGCAATTAACTCAGCATGATAACCGCGATTCTGAACGGTTGCGATTAGCTCAGAAGTTGTTATGTCTTCCGGGTCAAATCCAACAATCATAAGATGCGGCCTGTCATCCCTGCAATCCGCCGTCATCACACCTCTTTTACTCAAAAATGCATCACGTAAATCCTCCCTTTCGTTATGTGTGGTTTCCTCATCGATATGCAAAGTGACATCAAGCATTGTCGTCGACATGGCGATACCTCCTCTATGGAATGAAAGCAATTCAACAATACTATTGTATGCCCGATGAAAATGAATTTGTGGGCTATTTTCAGTGTATTTCTTTGAAATATCCGGGTATTCTTTTCATCCTTTTTAGAAACAAATTACCAGTTATGAAGCTTTTGATATTTATCATGGCAACATAACCACAAAACCTGATATAAAAGCGTTATCGAATATTTATTAAAAAACCCATTAGATTTCAAAAGGCCTCTTTTATGAAAAAAATATTTTCTTTATTATTACTCACCTTTCTGTACTTCGGTATTAACTCAACCGGGTTTGCAGATGAAGACGATAAAAAACTTTTTGTTAATTTAATATCTGATGATCTTGATCGTGCTGCCATGGCAGTTAGTATTAGTAACAAGGTATTGAGTACAGGAGATATTCCGGTAACGATATTTTTAAGCGCACAGGGTGTTAGGTGGGTAGATAAAAACATCCCGCAGAACAGATATGCTAATGGCAAAACCATACCCGAAATGTTACAGGGGTTCATGAAATCTGGCGGTCAGGTCATTCTCTGTAAAATGTGTATGGAAAATGTTGGCGGAATAAAACAGGATGAGGTCATTGACGGGGTTAAATTTACCGGAACACTCTCAGCTCTGTTTGCCGATAACACAACAGTGTTAACCTATTAAATCTATCGACTAGTCTCTGTATCGGGGTTTGGCCTGCTCAACCCTCTGAATCTAAGAAAAAATAGTGTTTGGGTCAGAGTTAATGCCAGTAAGTTAAGGTGATCGCTAATGAGTATATCGCCGGCAACGCTATCGCTTATGCCGGCCTACAGGGAAATCGACCCTCACCGTAGGCCGGCATAAGCGATAGCGTTGCCGGCAAAATCTTAACTTACTGGCATTCGGGTCAGAGTAAAAAACCTGTACGATACGATTGGTTTCATTCTGCCCCTACCCTGGCGAAAGCATCCGGATTTTCTATTGGCATGATTGTTAATCAGCAAAGGTCCAGTATTTGTTTGCAGTGAAATTGAGTGCAAGGACAAAACAGGTCGCCACTACCTGTATGACCAGGTAATGTATATCAAACATGTTAATGCCCGCCGTCATTATCGCGCCATTAATTACTGCGCCCAGACCTGCAACGATCAAAAACTTTGTTAATGCTTCACGGTGTCGTTTGTTACTGTTGAATGTTACGCGGTAGTTCAACAGGTAATTAATCAATGCGCCAACAATAAAACCGATTGTGCTGGCAAAAACAGGATCTGTATGTATGACCTGTACCAGCAGAACCAGGGTGGCATAATGCCCGACTGTGCCAATGGCGCCAATGCCGGCATAAATAAAAAATTGTTGTGATGTTTTCACCGGCGGGTTTCTTTCAGTAAAACTTTATTGCTGACTATTGTTATCCGTTTCATTATCAGCAGCATAAATACCGGGTAAATATTCATTGATAAAGTACAGTGGGCGCTGTTTTGTTTCGTTAAAAACCCGGCCAAGATACTCACCCAGAATGCCAATGGCAACGAGTTGTATGCCACCTAACATCAGTATAATAACGATCAGGGATGGATAACCGGGGACCTCGTTACCGTGAAGTAATGTTTCAATCACCATATAAATGCCATAGCCAAATGCACTTAATGCGGTGATAGTGCCAATGTAGGTGGAGATTTTTAATGGCGCGATGGTAAATGAAGTAATGCCATCAAGTGCAAAATTCCATAAGCGCCAGTAGCTCCACTTGGATTTGCCTGCATGGCGAGAATCGCGCTTATAAAAAACCGCTTTTTGTCTAAAGCCTATCCAGGCAAACAAACCTTTCATAAAACGATGATGTTCTTTGAATGTGTTTAAGGCATTAACGGCACGGCGGCTAAGTATGCGAAAATCACCGGTGTCTTCCGGGATGGAAAAATTACCAACACGCTGAATTATACGATGGAAAAAGTGGGCCGTTGTTTTTTTCAGAAATGATTCACCATCACGCTGAGTACGTTTTGCATAAACAACGTCGTAACCATTTTGCCATTCTTTAATCAGTTCAGGAATAAGTTCAGGCGGGTCCTGCAGGTCTGCATCAATAACCACAACCGCATCACCCGCTGCTTTATGCAGCCCGGCCGTGAGGGCAATCTCCTTGCCAAAATTACGACTAAGATCAATCAGTGTAATGCGTTGGTCTTTGGCCCTTAAAGCATTAATAATATCCAGTGTTTTATCGGTGCTGCCATCATTGATATAAACAATTTCAAGATCAACGGGAAGTTTTGACAGGGCTTTATCAACGGCTTCATGAAATTCCGTCAGCACCTCTTCTTCGTTGTAGCTGGGAACAACTATCGATATTAATGGCTGCTTAGATTTCAAGTAATTAACTTTTTGCAAATAGTTTATCTAAGGCCGATATTACAGTATAAAGAATTTTTTTGTCCACCGGCGAGTGCGTTCACTGCTTCGACATTTTTGATGCAGTGTACGGATAGATGTTGATTTATTTAAAGAAGTCCATGATACTTAATTCAATTGTTTCTCTTTAAGTCAATCAACTCCCCGGGCATTAGAGCCTTTTAAGCATATAAACAGACAACAAAACAAACTCACAGGCCTTGCTCAGATAGCACCCTATATGTTGATCGCTATCTGTCTTGCCGTTGTTCTGGTATTTGTTTTACTCGGCCAGTATTCGCAGCCTTCTTCAGATGACTTTTGCATGGCGGCCGGGGTAAATGATTTTGGCCTGATGCCCTATTTATGGAGGCATTACTTTGAATGGAGCGGTCGTTATACTGCCAATGCACTGTATGCAATATACCCGGTGTTTTTCGGTTTATTTGAGGGTTATAAATTTATTCCGGCTATTGTGCTTCTGGCGTTTTTCTTAGCAACGGCATTTTTCCTGTCGAGATTATTCAGGGTCAGCGTATTTGCCCGACCGGTATTGCTTTCATCACTGTGTTTCGTTTGTGTTTTTCTGCTGGGCATGATGAGTCCTGCCAGTGGTCTGTACTGGATGGCTGGTGTGCTGACCTACCAGACGGCCAATATACTTTTCCTGGTGATGCTTGGTTTGATGATTCAGTTAGCAGATCGACAAAAGGACACGAAAAGCTATTTTACTTTATTGACTGTTTTGCTGCTGGTGATGGTGTTAGCCATCGGTACCAATGAAACCAGTATGCTTGCTTTAACCGGACTGGCCTTATTGGGGATTGTTGTTCACCTGCGCTCAGGCTGGGAAAGACTAAAGCCATGGCTGGTTATTCTTGCCATTGCACTGCTTTGTTTTGCTATCGTTTATTTTTCTCCCGGCAATGCGATACGCGCTGCAGACTTTCCGCTTAAGCATGATTTGTCTCGTTCAATAAACGGCAGCCTGTCTGTCGGTTTGCAGATACTTTGGCTCTGGGTTAGCAGCCCGGTTCTTATCGTTTCGAGTTTTCTTGCGCCATTTGCAATATCAGCGCTGTACCAGATGACATCGAGGTCGTTTTTTGTTTCAAAAACAATGATTGCGATATTGATATTATGCACATTTGTAATGCCTGTGGTGTTGCAGTTTCCGGCATGGTGGTCCATGGGGGGGTGGCCTCCGGCACGCACGGTTGATGTTATTTATTTTCTGTTTCTGGTCAGCTGGTATCTGACGATTGGTGCTTTCACGCTACGCTATTTGTGCCAGGGTAAAGGGGAATCGATAAAGCAGCCGTATACCCCGGGCACGGCTGTTGCGCTATTGCTACTGTCAGCACTGTTCACTGCCGCAGCTTTAGACAGCAAAGCTTATCAACTTGCGAGGACTGATCTGTTTCACCTGGCCCGGCCTTACCATGACTATCTGAATCTGCGTTATAAACAGATTGAACAGGCGAGAGTAAATGGGCAGCGCTACCTGGCTGTTGCTGATTATCAGCAGCAATATCCGCGCAGTATTTTTTTTAATGACATAATGTTTAACCCGAACCACTGGCGTAATGTCTGTTATGCCGATTACTTCGGGCTGGAAAAAATCAAAAGGATAAAGCAGAGAAGAGAAAAAGCTGGTGGAAATGAAGCGATAAAATAATATTACCGGGGGTAATGCCGCTTACTTAAGCCTTTTCAGATACATTAACCCGGTATTCGTCATTGCGAGGTACGAAGCACTAATTTTGCCTGGAGCAAAATTGAGCGTTTACAAAACGACCTAAAAGGTAAATTACATGGATTTAATTTATAATCCCTTGAGGCAGCGTACCAAACGCTAAAGATTATAAATTACTTACCTG
>Ga0164313_10003319_pt1 | contig 14367 bp, 13 predicted proteins | sample GuaBasSedimGuay4_FD_113735 | JGI IMG/M metagenome (GOLD analysis project Ga0164313, IMG submission 113735) | Subseafloor sediment microbial communities from Guaymas Basin, Gulf of California, Mexico - Guay4, Core 4569-4, 0-3 cm | ecosystem: Environmental > Aquatic > Marine > Hydrothermal vents... | reverse complement strand
TTTTCTTAAGGACACTCAACCACAATCCTGGGAAAAACTATCTGAAATCCATGGTTCTCAGGCTGAATCCAAGATTCTGCAACGTCTTTTTAACGAACTTGACAACCGGGGTACGCTTGATGTGCTCCGCAACGGCTTTGTGGATTATGGAGTCCGGTTTAAAATGGCCTATTTCAAACCGGCCAGCAAGCTGAATCCTGAAACAATTGCCTTGTACAACAAAAACCGTCTTACAGTAACCCGTCAGGTAAAATACAGCCTTAAAAATGAAAACTCAATTGACATGCTGCTCAGTCTAAACGGCCTGCCAGTGGCAACTGTGGAGCTGAAAAATCAGTTTACCGGCCAGAATGTGGTAAATGCCAAATGGCAGTATGCTGCTGATAGAGATCCAAACGAGCTGCTTTTTAAATTCAAGAAACGCGCCTTCGTGCATTTTGCCGTTGATACTGACGAAGTTTACATGGCGACCAGGCTTGAAGGCAAAGCCACCCGCTATCTTCCTTTTAATCAAGGCTATAATAAGGGCGCCGGCAATCCGCCCAATCCGAACGGCCACAAAACCGCCTATCTGTGTGAAGATGTCTGGATCAAAGATAGCTGGATGGACATCATCGGCTCTTTTCTTCTCTTGCAGACCGAAGAATATAAAATTGACGGGAAAATATTTAAAAAAGAAAAGCTGATATTCCCCAGGTTTCATCAACTGGATGTTGTCAGAAAGATAGCACGGGATGCCAGGCAAAAAGGCACCGGTAATAATTATCTGATTCAGCATTCAGCAGGCAGCGGCAAAAGCAATTCCATTGCATGGCTTGCCTACAGGTTATCCAGTTTGCATAATGATAAAGATGAAAGGGCTTTTGATTCGGTAATCGTTGTCACGGACAGGCTTGTTTTGGATCAGCAACTCCAGAACACCATATACCAGTTTGAACATAAGCTCGGCGTTGTTCAAAAAATTGACAAGGATTCTACCCAGCTTGCCTTGGCCTTGAGCGCCGGAATCAATATAATTATCACCACCCTTCAGAAATTTCCTTTTGTGCTCGATAAGATCGGCGAGCTTCCCAAAAGAAACTATGCCATAATCGTGGATGAAGCCCACAGCTCCCAAGGGGGCGAGGCTTCAAAAAAGATGAAAGAAACCCTGACGGTTATTGATATGAGCAGTGAAATCGAGAGTGAAACGCCTGAGTATGGCAAAGATCACGACATTGAAGATGAGATAAGAACCTCAATGCTGGCGCGCGGCAAGCAACCCAACCTTGCCTTTTTTGCATTTACCGCTTTTACCGACAGAGACACCGGCATTTCCTATACCGAATATGAAATCAATGGGTTTAAGGAAAAAGAACTGCCGGAAAAATTTGCAACAAATGAGTATCAAATCCTGCTGGTTGCGGAAAAGTATCAGACCGGTTTTGATCAGCCGTTGCTACACACTATGTATGTGGATAAAAAACTGTCCGGCGTTAGAGCAGTTCAAACACTTTCTCGCTTGAACAGAATATATCCGGGAAAAGAAGATACGTTTATTCTTGATTTTGCTAACGAAGAGCAGGAAATAATAGATGCATTTCAACCCTATTATGAACAGACTGCGCTTTTTTCAACAACCGATCCGAACAAGCTCTACGACCTGAAAAACAAACTCGAAGGTTTTCAGATCATTTGGCAGTCTGAAATAGATGCTTTTTCCAAAATCTTTTTTAAATCACGAAAACTTAGCAGTGCAAAAGACCACGCCATGCTTAATTCTTTCATCGATCCTGCGGTTGACCGTTATAAGGCCATAAAAGACGAAGAAGAACAGGAAGATTTCAAACATACCTTGACCGTTTTTATTCGGCTTTATTCTTTTTTATCCCAGATCATGCCGTTTGCGGATATGGAATTGGAAAAGTTTTATGTGTACGCGCGCCTTCTCCTCAACAAGCTGCCAAAACGGGATGTTTCGGATAGATTTAAACTCCACGATGAAGTGGCTTTGGAATACTACAGGCTGCAAAAAATAAGAGAAGGCACAATTGTCCTTGAAAAAGACAGCGAAAGTGAGCTTCATCCAATAATGGAGGCAGGGACAAAAAAAGAAAAAGAAGAATTAGCCAGGCTCTCTGAAATCATTGAAATTTTAAACGATAAATTTGGAACGGATTTTACTGATGCTGATAAATATTTCTTCACTCAAATTGAAGAGGAACTGGTTGCGGATGAAAAATTATCAGAGCAGGCCAAAAACAACAGCATTGGCAATTTTAAATTCGGTTTTGAAGATATGTTCCAAAATAAATTAATAGAAAGAATGGACAGCAACCTGGATATATTTACAAAAATTATGGATGACACAACCTTTGGAGATGTTGTGAAGGAATGGATGTTGTATAAAGTTTATAATAGATTGAATGAAATACAATCGTAGGGGCGAACCTTGTGTTCGCCCTAAAACGGGCAAACAATCAAAGGGCGAATACAAGATTCGCCCCTACGTATAACCCATGACATACAAATGTTTTTATAGATGGCTATGAAAAATATCAAAGACCTGCCTGCCCACAATCGCCCACGGGAAAAATTAAAGGAAAGAGGCGCATCCGCCTTAACTGATAAGGAGCTGGTGGCTGCTATTCTTGGGCGGGGTGTTGAGGGGCAAAGCCTCGTTACTATTTCTAAAAATGTTGCCAAACTGATCCGCAAGCACAGGAAAGATCTATCTGTCGAACATCTCACGGCGGTGCGTGGAATGGGCCTGGCTAAGGCTGCCCAGATTTTATCCGCCTTTGAACTGGCAAGACGGCATCTGATTAAAGATACTGTAAAAATAACCGGCGCCCAGGATGTAATACCACTTTTGGCTGATATTGCCGATAAAAAGCAGGAGCATTTTGTCTGCATTTCCCTTAATGGCGCTCATGAAGTGATTAAAAAGAGGATCGTCACCATTGGCCTGGTGGATCGCAGCCAGGTGCACCCGCGCGAGGTTTATGCGGATGTCATATCTGACAGGGCTGCCGCTGTAATATTTGCACATAACCATCCTTCCGGTGATCTGAAAGCCAGCAACAGCGATTTGAAAATTCATGAACAACTTACTGAGGCAGGAAAGATTCTCGGTCTGCGAATTCTCGACCACATCATAGTGACTAAAAAGGGATATTTCAGCTTTCAGGAAGCCGGGTTGATTTGATGAAAATTGGGGAGAAGTGTTGTGCTCGTCAAATTATAACTTTGTCACTTTGCCACATAGAAAACCTTTCGTCGACCTCGCAGAGGCGCCGAGCAAGGAACTATAGGTGCTCAAGGAACGAGTCATAAAAAGCGGATTTGATTTCATAGATTTCTGGGCAGTTGACTTTGACTGGCACAAGGGAATACATTTTCAGCAAAAATAACCAGGATATTGTTTCAAAAGAACTCCAAACATCGCATAAATACAAAAAAGAGGTGAAGAAATGCAGAATGTAAAATGGGAAGTTAAAGACAATAAGCTGATTATTGAGATAGATTTAACAAAGGACTTCGGACCCTCAAAATCCGGCAAAACGATAACAGTCGCCAGCACACGAGGTAACCAGAAGATTGAGGGCACTGATGTTATACTCGGTTTGAACCTTTACAAATATCCGGAGAAAGTATAAGCGCCATAAGCGATACTTAATTTTGAAATGCGTCGAGCCAGGCAATGGGTACATTCCATACACCATCACATGAATACATATCATCGAATGCATGAATGATAAAACACCTTGATTAGCAAAACCGAAAGATTGTGGATGACCGGGGCATTGAGAGCCTTAAAATTATGGAGGTGGGATAATGATTATATCTCATATCAAAATGAAAAACTGGCGGAATTTCAGAAACGTGGATACTCCGCTTGGAAGGCGCATGTTTCTTGTAGGAGCGAATGCTTCAGGGAAATCCAACTTTTTAGATGCTCTGCGCTTTTTACGGGATATAGCCAAAACCGAGGGCGGTGGTCTGCAGAGGGCGGTCATTGAACGCGGCGGAATATCCAGAATTCGTTGTCTTGCAGCGCGAAAAGAACCCCAGGTCGAGATTGAAATTCACCTGGCAGAATCTCATAGTGATGAAGTCTTATGGAAATATGCACTTGGGATAAAACAGAAAAGCCGGGGGCACCGAAATCCCTATGTGTTTTATGAAAAAGTCTGGAAGGGTAATGAACTAATCCTTGAACGGCCAAACGATGAAGATAATAAAGACAAACCGCGATTAAACCAGACCCACCTGGAGCAGATAAATGTCAACTTACAATTCAGGGATATCGTGAAATTTCTTGACTCAATTTATTATCTTCACCTGGTCCCCCAGGTTCTTCGTCATCCGGAAACCTTTACAGGGCCGGTAAGCAAAGAAGACCCTTTTGGAAGGAGCTTTCTGGAACGTGTTGTTCAAACTCCGGTCAAGACAAGGCGGTCACGCCTGAAAAAAATTGAAAAAGCGCTTAAAATAGCGGTTCCTCAATTAATACAGCTTACTGATACAAGAGACGAAAGAGGCATTCCGCATCTCGAAGCCATATATGAACATTGGAGGCCCAAGGCCGGCAAGCAAAGCGAAGATCAATTTTCTGACGGCACCTTGCGCCTTATCGGTTTTCTATGGTCGATCCTGGATGGGGATTCTTTATTGCTTATGGAAGAACCTGAATTATCCCTACACTCGGCTATTGTCAAAAAACTGCCTGGTTTGATCTGGCGTATCCAAAGCAGAAAAAAGAGGCAGATCATCATCTCTACTCACAGCTTTGATTTACTCTCAGACAAAGGAATCGGTGGTGAAGAGGTCTTGCTGCTCATCCCTGATGTCGAGGGGACAAAGGTTGAGCTGGCATCTTCAGTAAAAGATGTAAAAATATTGCTGGATAGCGGATTCAGTATATCAGAAGCGGCTCTGCCGAAAACCGAACCGAAAAATTTAACCCAGTTGAGTCTGTTCAATGGATGAAACTATTCCAATTTTAATAGCAGTTGAAGATGCGCTAAGCGAGGCTATTTTAAGGGCAATGTTTGAGCAGTCATCCCGCACTTTTGCAGTCGGCGCCTGCCTGGGACGTGAAGGCAGCGGTTACTTGAAAAACAATATGCGAAAGTTCAATAAGTCAGCAAGAGGCATTCCCTTTTTTGTGCTGACTGATCTTGATCAGATAGATTGCCCTCCAACGCTTATTAACAGGTGGTTGGCAGTTCCAAAGCATGAAAATTTGATATTTCGGATTGCAGTAAGGGAGATTGAATCATGGCTCCTGGCTCACAGGGAAGCCTTTGCATCCTTTTTGGGAATTCAAAAATCACAGCTCCCTCTAAGTCCTGACGATCTGGAAGATCCCAAAAATTTTTTGTTAAAACTGACAAAAAAATCAAAAAAACAATCCCTGAAAAAGGCAATTATTCCTGCCGCCGGCAGCACCGCTAAAATCGGGCCGGATTATAACGGAGTTTTGATATCTTTTGTGCATAATTTCTGGCAGGTAAAAAAGGCTTCAAAAAATTCCCCGAGTCTTAAACGGGCATTCAGCGCTATTAAGGGTTTTAATCCGGTTTGGACAAAGTAAAATCATGAAGAAATCTACCATTGACCAGCTTATCATCAACTCTCCCTATGAAGAATCAAAACACCGTTGGAGCTATAATAGAGAGAACCGGTTGTTTGCACAGCACTTGGGAAGCCAGTGAAGCATTTGTGATTGACAATAATATACATGTTGATGCCTGGGTGAAGAATGATCATCTTGGGTTTGAAATCTTTTATGCCTTTTCGGGTGTAGTCCGAAAATACCGGCCGGATTTCATTATCCGGCTTAAAAGTGAAAAATACCTTATTCTGGAAACCAAGGGAAAAGAGACTCTGCATGATAAAACAAAACGCAACTTTCTTGATGAATGGGTGAAAGCAGTCAATCAGCATGGCGGTTTGGGGACATGGAAATGGGCTGTATCCAAAAATCCTGCGGATGTAGAGGGAATTATTGCCGGAGCTGTGGCTTCTTGAATCAGGTTTTATGAGCGCTCTTTCTCAGGTAGAAAAATATCCCAAAAATATGCCGTATCTGCTGAAGAGCTTTTTCGTTCGGGCGCAATCATGAATCTTAGGGAAAAACAACGATTGCTTCAGATAGAACGTTTTGAAATTTTAGCCAGATATCAGGCTTCAAATGCAGAAAAATTGAAGCAGAAGATTACAGAAGGCAATGCGCCGGAACATCCTGGCTGGGGAAATTTAATTGAAGTTAAGAATATTGAACAGAAAATTAAAGAAATAGAAAATGATATCAAAGCATTATAAGTAAAAGTCCAATATCGTCCCGAGCTTGGAACAGGCAGGCAGATTGAATCTTAATAATTGTGTTGGAGAGATATCTAATTTCATGATATATATGATTATAGAAAATTTCATAATGTGAGGTGTCAATTATGCCCCTGACTTCTGCAAAAACTAAATATGAGCATGTAGTCTTAGACGAAAAAGGTGTCCCCATTATTACAGGGACAAACATGAAGGTAATTGAGATGGTCCTGGAAAAAACCGCCTACGGGTGGAGCCCTGAAGAACTGCATTTCCAGCATCCCTATCTTACCTTGGGTCAAATATACTCAGCATTAGCCTATTACTGGGATCATCAGGATGCGCTTGATAGAGACATTGAACGAAGGTTTGCTTTTGTAAATCAGACCCAAAAAATCACAGAACAATCGCCTCTCGTTGCCCGGCTGAAATCCAGAGGATTGATCTGATTATGCTTGCGCTCTATATGGATCATCATGTGCCGCGAGCTATAACCGAGGGACTTCGCTTACGTGGCATAGATGTCACTACAGCCTATGAAGACGGTGCTGGTGACATGGAAGACTCGGCATTATTGGATCGAGCCACTGAATTGTGTCGAGTGCTTTTCACTCAAGATGATGATCTCCTCGCCGAAGCAACTAAACAACAAAAAGAAGGTGTTACTTTTGGCGGGGTGATTTACTCGCACCAACTGCGAATTTCTATCGGCGCTTGCATCAACGATCTGGAGATCATTTCAAAAGCCGGCGAACCTGAAGACTTGATGAATATAGTGCAATTTTTACCTCTTTAAATACTAAGGACTCGCACAGAAACGGTCAAACATTTTACTGAAATAACATCCGCTGGCATATTGTTAAACCTGACTTTCCCAATGCAGATCAAAAAAGATACAAAAGTTAAGGTCACATACCGTCCTGAACTTGGTACCGGCGCGGTGCTTCAGGTGGCGGAAGCTGCTGGAGGCTGATATCTTTAAGCGTTATCAAAACAATGAATCTGATCACCTGACAGATTTTTTCTGAAACAATTGGTCTGCAAGTTTTCTCAATAAACCCGCCGCTGGATTTTATCAATTTAGTTGTAAAATTATACATTGGCAAGAAACCAGTATGTTAGTATATTGCCAACATACTGTAGGCAATTAAGGTGTTGTTGATTCTGCGAAATACAGCTTTAATTATTGAAAGATCCATCATCACTTGAAATCTGGTCTAAAGAATTTTTCAGTTCTGTATGCGATAAAATTAAAACAGTTTAATGTATCTTCTGCCGCTTTCCCGAAAAACATTTTACTTTTGCTCCAGTATTTTGCCCCTCGTACTGATGACCAGCTCTTTTATGGGTATATTCTTCCCTGCTGCCTCCATCCCTTTTTTGACGATCATGGGAAGTCCGGAGCAGCATGGAACTTCCATGACAACTGAGAGAACACTTTTTATATCCGCGGTTTTAAAGATATCTGCAAACTTTTCGACGTATCCCTGAACATCGTCAAATTTCGGGCATCCTATCATAACAACCCTGCCTTTAAGCAAATCCTTGTGTAAGGTCGGAATGGCGACACCGCAGCAATCCGCCAGCACAAGAAGATCTGCGCCTTTTAAAAACGGCGCTGTTGCAGGTATCAGCCGTATTTGAATCGGCCAGTGAGAAAGAGCGGATTCACTATCTTCAGAGCCGGCCGGTATGTTTGCTTCCCGGCATGATGAAACCGGTGCAAATGTCTGGATATTAGTCGATGGACACCCGCAGGCCAATACCGGCTGTTGCTTTTGTTTTGCCGCTTCTTTTTCTGCCAGATATTTTTCTACTGCCTCTTCGTCAAATTCCTCGGCTTCACGTTCGACAATCCTGAGGGCGCCATTGGGGCATTCGCCGATACATGCCCCAAGACCGTCACACAGATTATCCGAAACCATCCTTGCCTTGCCGTCAACAATCTGCAATGATCCTTCTGCGCAGCCCGGCACACACTGACCACAGCCATCACATAATTCTTCATCAATTTCTATGATTTTACGTAGTCTTTTCATTTGGTTATCCTTTTAACCAAAGATTCCCTATGCACTGCCCGGCAAACCGGCAAACGGATGCCCATCTCTGAGCAACCCCAACCCATCAGCCATTCGTCATCAACCCTTGAGAATCTATCTTCACCTTAAGCATACGGGATTCTTCTCTTTCTGAAAGAATAGATTCCCAATCTTTCTCTAATCCTGCAATGTCTTCGATTTCGCCGATTGCCCATATACAGCCGCCTCCTCCTGCCCCCGTGAATCTTGCACCGCAATTATTCTCAACTGCCGAATCGACAAGCTTTTCACCCATTGAATCAAGAACTTCAGGCGTCATCTTTTTTCTTAAAGCCATTTCTCCGTTCATTGATTCGGCTGCATATTTAAAATCGTGCCTGGTTAAAGCGTCAACAAATCTATGCGTATAAGCAATTATCTCTACCCAGAGTTCCCTGTTTCTTCCTGAAAGAAACTGCCTTACCCACTTCCCGTTAATATCCTTTGATACATGCGGAATTCCGCAATAGGCCAATAAAAGATGCTTCTCAAAATTTTTAAAGAATTTTTTCTGATAAACAGCTTTTTTTCTGAAACAAGAGCCTTTAATTCCATCAAGCCAATACCATACGTTAACTCCTCCATAAGCAGCAGCCAGTTGATCCTGGAGACCGCAAGGCACACCTGCAACACTTCCCTCAATAGCGTACGCAAGCATGGCTGTATGCTTTCTTGACAAAAGGCTGCCCGTACCAGTTTTTTCGAAAATCCTTGAAAACGCAGCAACAAGAGCGACCGCTGCTGAAGAAGATCCCCCAAGAGCGCTTCTGGGTGGTGATGAAGATTCAATCTGAATATGAACGCCCTGCGCTCCAAAATAGGCTGCAATTGCAAACATAAGCCCGAGAGGATGATCAAAAGGAACTTTAGATAAAGGATATTCAACACTCTTAAAGCCTTTTGAAGATACTTTTACCATACCTTTATTATATGCTGAAAGGCAAACTCTCGTCCTTAAGTCCAATGCTATGTTAAATGTGCAAGGGGAAAAATGCCTGAGTGGATAATGAAAAGTGCTGATATCCAGGGTTCCTCCCATGTCAATCCTGCATGGTGTAGAGACCTCAATATGCTCTGTTTCAAGTATATTTCTCAAGTCATTATACATAATAAGTAACAGTTTACGGTTGTCGGTTTACAGTTTACGGTTTTTTCAACGAACTATGCAACAACTCAAGCATTTTAACCGTGAACCGTGAACCGTAAACTGTTAGTTGCCCCTTATCTGCCTCAAAAATTTCAAGCTTCGGGGCTCCATCCCTAGATGATAAGGCACAAACGCCTCTAGAAATTTCAAACCCTCACTTAAAGCTGTTTTTGTAAATCTGATCCTTCCCGCTTTTTTTAAATCACCGCTTTCAACCCATAGTAACTGTTTTATCGTTCCCATAGAAAGATATATTTTGCCTGACCTGGCAGAAGAACATCTGTCACAAACAAGACAGCCTTTAACAATATCAAAAGCAATCTTACCTTTCCTGATCTCTTCTACCTCAATTCGGCAGTTGCCGCATCGAGTCAAATCAGGACAAAAACCAGATAGTTTCATAAATCTAATCTGAAAAATTATACTCAGGGCCTCCTGGGATATATAACCAAGATCTAATTCTCCAAGAACATGCTGAAAGAGTTGATATATTTGAACCTGTTTTTTACCATCTTCCATCCACACATTAATCAGTTCAGCCCAGTAGCTGGCATATGCGATTTTATTTATATCTGTTCTGATTTTTGAAAACGGCTGTTTTAATGCTGCCTCCTGTAGAACAGGCAATCCTTTGCCGCGACCGGAACTGCAAACTACTTCCAAAACAGAAAATGGTTCGAGGACTCCTGAAAATCTTTTAACACTCTTTTTCGCAGACTTTGCAATTACTGAAACTTTTCCTTTATTTAACGTAAAAAAACTAATTATTAAATCATAGTCACCAAAATCAATACGACGGAGAATAATGGCACGCGTAGAAAAACTTGACATTTATTAAATACCAAGGAGGGTTGTGGCTATCTCAAAATAGAAAAATACGCTGATAATATCGACTGATGTTGTTACAAAAGGACTGGAAGCTACGGCAGGATCTATATTTATTTTTGCAAAAGCCATCGGTACCATAGAGCCAAGCAGGGCAGCAACAGACATGGAACAGATAACGGAAAGCCCAACGGACAGCGCAAGCCCCCCTGTATCATAACGAAATTGAGCCACCATACCAATAAGAAAGCCATATATTATACCCAGTATAAAACCGACAGATAGTTCCTTGAAAATCACAGACCAGATATCTTTTACATTGAGCTGCCCTGTTGCAAGACCACGTACAACAATAGAAGAAGACTGGGTGCCGATATTTCCACCCATATTCATTATTACCGGTATAAATGCCGCAAGATAAGCAAGCTTGCTCAAACTGCCTTGAAAATGACAAATAATAAAAAATGCAATTATACCACCAATACAGCTTGCAAATAACCAGGGCAAACGAGTCCTCGTGCTTTTAAAAACAGACTGGGTTTCGATAAATTCCTCACCTGCTCCGGCCATTTTCAATATATCCTTTGTGGCCTCATCTCTGATAATATCAATAATATCATCGACAGTAACTATACCAACCAACGTGTTTGTGCTATCTACAACGGGAACAGCCAGGATATCATAACGGGCAACTATCTTGGCCACCTCTTCCTGATCCATTCCTGTCTCAACGGAAAAAACATCAGTTGTCATAAATTGTTTAAGGGGAGTTTCAGGATGGACTACGACTAACTGCCTTAATGAACTCACGCCAACAAGCCTGCCATGATCATCCACAACATAAAGATAAAAAGGCATCTCAACATCCAGATGCTCTTTCTGCAGCGACTCGATTGCCTCTTTTGCGGTTATATCCTCCTTCAAGGCAATAAAATCCGGAACCATAATACCGCCTGCCGTATCATCACCATATCGCAGTAAGTCTTCAACCTCTTCAGACCCCTCTTTTTTCATCTTCTCGAGGATGGTATCAGACTTTTCCTTTGGCAGTCGTCCTATTATGTCGGCAACATCATCTGTGGGCATTTGTTCCAGGATCTCGACAAGTTCGTCCAAATCCATGCCTTCTATAAAGTTAGAAAAGATATCTTCATCAAGCTCGCTGAAAAGAGCACCCTTTTGCTGTGCGTCCTTTATCATATCAAAGAGCTTGCGCTGGTTAAGAAGCGATAAAGAACGGAACACAACAGACATGTCAGCCGCATGTGTCTTGTCTACAATCTTGCGGAGGTGAGTTGTAGCATCTCTTCTCAATAATCTTTTGATGCTTTCAACAAGTATTTTATTGCGCTCGCTCAGCATTATTCGTTACCCTGACCCTACTATAGACTTTCAGGCATTCTTCATAATTAGCCCAAAGTAGTTTACACTTTTAAGAGTAAAATACCTCAAAAAATATGATCTGTAAGCATAGCTGTTAGCTGTTAGCCGTTAGCTATTAGCCTAACGGTCTATTTTATAGTTTTTATGTGAGACCTCTTCCTAAGTTCATCTATCCATGAAAGGAATTTCTTATCAACTATCTCTTTATAAAGTATATCTTCAATCTCAGGGGATGCCTTTTCAAGCGGCTTCCCTGAAACATTAACAATCTCCTGAATATAGAATATCTGATACCCTTGATCAGTATCAAGCACCGCCGTAAACTCACCTGTCTTCATATCTTTTATTGCTTCTTGTATCCTTGGAGAAAGTTCTTTAAGTTCAAATAAACCCAATCCGCCTTCATCACTAACGTATGATGATTCAGAGTAATCTCTGGCTATTATATCAAAAGGTTTTCCCGCGTTCAATTCTGTTAAAGCCATCTTCATTTTTTCTAATACCCCAAGTTTCTCCTTTTCAGAAGCAAAAGAAGGCACTTTCATAATTATGTTGCTGAGGCGATATTTTTTTGTTTTGCCATATTTGTCACTGTGGCTTTTGTAGTAAGACCCTATATCCGCTTTTGTAATTACAATTTTGGATTTTATCTCAAAGTTAACCAGTTTAGCCCTGAGTATCTGATCCTTTATGCGCTTTTGATACTCCTCCATGGTTAAGCCTTCAGCTTTAAGCATTTCTCTGAGCTCTTCATCGCTAAAAAAATTTGCTTCTTTTAGACGTTCTATTGCTTTATCTATTTCATCGTCACTGACCGTAATTTTAGATTGCTTTATCTGCTGATCAGTAAGTTTTTGATCAATCAGTTGATTAAGAATTTTCTCCCTAAGGGAGAATAGCGTCCGGCGCTCCTCGTCAAGCGAATAACCCAGCGCCATTATTCTATCAGCATTTGGCTTAAACGACTCGTCAAGTTCGGAAAGTAAAATTATATCATCGTTAACAACAGCAACGATTCGGTCAACAACTTCTGCGCTCTGTACATCAGCAATCATGAAGAAACTAAGGGCACAAAAAATAAAAACGTGTCGTATACAAACTTTAAAAAATATTTGTCGTAATAGTTTAGCAGCCACAAAGACACCAAAATATATAATTAATAAGAGTTTACAGTTTACGGTTCACGGTTGATCAAAACTGGCTACCAACGTAAGGTTGAACAGCAATTCCTTAGATTTTGCTTGATTATGGAATTGCCATAGAGCCAAAATAGCGAAAAGTGTTCCGTTTTGAGCTGGCAGCCAAAACTTAAAAGCGTGAACTGACAACTGACAATCGTGAACCGTTACTCAGCCGTTAACATGTTGAGCTATTTCTTTCAAGATGTTTCTGGCCTGAAGTAAAAGGCTTTTCATATCGCCTTTTGAAAGCCTGGCCTTCAAAACATGGTCTGGTGTAAGCTTAAAACGATCTTGCTTTGAAACTATCATGTCAACTATTCCAAAGGAATTTTTTTGGTGAGCTGGTGAAAAATAGAGTAAAAGATGCTGTCCTGCCAGGTCAAGCCTTTTTACTCCAGCTTTTATGGATAAAACTTTAAGCTTAATCTTTAAAATAAGATTGGCAGCCTCATTTGGCAAAACCCCAAATCGATCGATCAATTCCGCCTTAAAATCGGATAATTCTTTTAAATCAGTCAGCTTTGCCAGCTTTCTATAAACCGAAAGTCTTTGATCAATATCAGGGATAAAATTTTCAGGGATAAACGCAGAGAGAGTCATGTTAATCTCCGGTTCCAGGCTTTCTACAACAGTCTCTCCTTTCAGCTCAGACATAGAGTTTTCCATCAGCTTGAGAAACATGTCATATCCGACCGCAGCGATATGACCTGTCTGTGAAGCGCCAAGTATTGTACCCCCTCCTCTGATTTTCAAATCACTCATGGCTATTTGAAAGCCTGCTCCAAGGTCACTATGTTCCATCAACACTTTAAGACGTTTCCTGGCATCTTTGGTCAATGTGCTTTCTTCCGGAATAAACAGATATGCATATGCCTGCTCATCAGCTCTTCCGACACGGCCGCGAAGCTGGTAAATCTGGGCTAATCCAAACCTGTCGGCCCTGTTGATGAGTATTGAGTTGGCAGAAGGAATATCAATGCCCGACTCAATTATAGTTGTACACACCAGCATATCTATTTCTTTTTTCATAAACTTAAACATTTCTCTTTCCAGCTCATCTTCGCTTAAACGGCCATGTGCAACACCCAGCCTGACCTCAGGCACCAGCTTTTTTAAATGCTCTGCAATTAACCATATATTATGAATATTATTATGAACAAAAAATATCTGACCATTCCTTTTCAACTCCTTTCTTATAGCTTCCGCAATAATTACATCATCAAACTCCGAAATATAGGTTATAATGGAATGGCGATGTTCGGGCGGGGTTGCAATAATACTTATGTCACGTATCCCAAGCAGGGACATTTGAAGGGTCCTGGGTATGGGAGTTGCTGTTAATGCTAAAACATCAACTGTCGTCCTTATTTTTTTTAACATTTCCTTTTGCTTAACACCAAAGCGCTGTTCTTCATCAATCACAAAAAGACCCAGATCTTTAAAA
>Ga0164313_10003318_pt1 | contig 14367 bp, 14 predicted proteins | sample GuaBasSedimGuay4_FD_113735 | JGI IMG/M metagenome (GOLD analysis project Ga0164313, IMG submission 113735) | Subseafloor sediment microbial communities from Guaymas Basin, Gulf of California, Mexico - Guay4, Core 4569-4, 0-3 cm | ecosystem: Environmental > Aquatic > Marine > Hydrothermal vents... | reverse complement strand
TATGCTAAAACCAATAAAACTCCCTGATTTACCTGCCACGCCGGCAAGGCGGGTTGCTGTTTAGATCCTCATTACGAAGTTCCAATGCATAAAGCGGGTTTAACCCATATACTTCATCAAATTTCCTTGCATTATCCCGATAGTGCTACGAATATTTGAATCGTCTATATGCTAATTATCTGAAACTGTGAGCAAATCTTAGGTCGAACTCAGTCCATCAATGCGTAAGCACATATTATCTATTTTGATAACTGTAATTTTTACTTATATGATAGGTTTTGAGTAATCAAATATTGGTGAAGAACACCAACAATGACTGAAAGACGAAAGAAAAAACAGAAAATATACTGCTTGAATATCAGAACGTTGAGATGTTAGTTATATGATAGGTTAAGAATAAAAAATTATTAAAGACCTAACCTCATCTAAAAAAAAAATTACATTATATTTGTTATATCAAATTTTAACATATTATGAAAAAAAGCCCAAGAGATAAATCAATAGGTGCGCAAATGTCTATAGTCTTGCAATTATTGAAAAGAAAAAATCATCAGGCAATTGCTAAATCAGGTTATAAAATTACTATGGAGCAATTGGTTGTATTAGAAATACTCACCACAAGTGGAGATATGAACATGACCGAATTATCTAAGACCGTGTGGAAACAAAATGCTAATATTACAAGAATTGTAGATAAACTTGAAATGAGAAAATTAGTTGAAAGAAAAGCAGTTGTGGGAGATAGACGTGCTAATTTAGTTAGCATAACTGTTAATGGAAAACAACTTTTTAATGATGTTATTCCTATAGTAATTGATGTTTATAAAGATGCCACAAGCTGTATTACCAAAGAGGAAGAATCAAAAACCCTTGATGTACTGAACAAAATTATTTCGCATTTATCTTAGAAATGAGTTTTTTTATTAATATATTTGTCATGTTAAATATATATACATCTAATATTAATATGTTAATAATGAAAAAAACCATTCTTTTAGTAGTTCTAGTATTGATTGTAGCTTGTAATAACGGGGCTAAAGAGAAAAAATCAGAAAGTGAAGTAAAGCGACAAAATTCTTCAAAGGAAAACGACACTAAATTTGGAAGGCTTAATTATGCTGTTGTTTGGAATTGGACTACAACGGATAAACAGTTGGTAATGGATAACACAACTGCAATATCGAACGAGTTAACAATTCTTTGGAAAGATGATATCGTTGAAAATGCTTATTATGATTCTGATGCTAAGATCGATAAGTTTGAGCACTTTCCGAATATTTCTTTTTTCCTAAAAGCAAATTCTCTTGAAGAAGCAGAAGCCACACTTAATAAATTAACGATAGTAAAAAAAAGTATTGCAAAATATACGATTTATCCGGTTGGAACTAAATGGTTAGGTAGAAATAATGAAGCAGTCGTAAAGAAAAGAATTATTTCAAAAGCTTATGTTACGGTTTGGAATACAATAACTGAATATGATAGTGCTAATGCAAAGGAATTAATTAAGGAAAATACAAAGGCTCAATCAGATGCCATCCTAAAATTGTGGGAAGAGGGGATTGTTGAAAACGCGTATTTCGATATTGAAGGCACCGTTAACAATAATTTGATTACTGATTTTGTCTTTTTTATCAATGCAAACTCAGTAGCAGAAGCTAAAAAGATTTGTGATGAATTACCATTTGTCAAACAACATTTAGCTGCCTATAAATTGCAACAAGTTGGTGTTTATTGGTTAAACTAATTGAGGGTGGAAAGGAAACTGGCAAACCGTAGACAGAATCAGGATTAGTACAAAACAAATCTTTTTGGTTGATTGTTATAATAGCTTGTTAGATTTCCTTTTTATCACATAATATAAAGTCAGTTATTAAATTCTTTTACAAGCTTAAATAGTGTAAAAATCAAAACCAAATAAAAATGAGAACAATTAAACAAGAACATTACTTTCCGCTGATCATTGGAGTTCACTTTATTTTATGGGCCATTGATCTATACTTTTATCAAGGTGCTACAAGAGAGGTTCATTCAGATACCTTGTTCTTTGGAGAAATGAAAGGAGATTTATGGAGTAATACTCATAGAATTATGGGTGAAGTATTCTCATCATGGGCAGTTACCGTTTTTGCTGCTAATTTTTTAATGGCCACGCGTGCTAAATGGGTCGAAAAATTATTTGGTGGTTTAGACAAAATGTATATGATCCATCGACGCTCAGGTATAATCGCTGTTGTTCTGTTACTCTTGCATTTTCTTTTCGTTCCAAGAGACCTAACCGCATTTACAATTGGAAAACCATTGGGGTTTTATGCTTTGGTATTAATTTTAGTTGGTGTGGTTCTATCTGCAGCACCGGTTTTTAAACAAAAAATAAAATACCACAAATGGATAAATTTCCATAAATTAATGGGTGTATTTTATATAATGGGAATTGCCCATTCACTAAAAGTTCCAACACTTACCAGTGAACTGCCTTTGGTAAGAACTTATGTATATGGTATGGCACTTATAGGGATAATTGCCTGGATATACAGAGCATTTCTTTATAATATTTTTAATAAAAAATTAGATTATTTGGTAGGTTCAATTCAACATTTTGAAAATGATACCACAGAAATACAACTAGTACCAATTAGTGAAAATTTAACTTTTGAAGCCGGACAATTTTCTTTTGTTTCTTTTGATGGACTAAATAAAAACGAAGCACATCCATTTACAATTAGCAATCATCCGTCTGAAGATTATCTACGATTTACCATAAGATCCCTTGGTGATTATACTGCGGATCTGCAAAGCTCTATTAAAGAAGGGATTAAAGCTAAGATTCAAGGAGCTTTTGGTCAATTCAATTTCAAAAAAGTTAAATATCAAGATCAAATCTGGCTGGCCGGAGGTATTGGTATTACACCTTTCTTATCATTTTTAAAGGAAGTTAACTCCAATTATAATATAACCCTGGTTTGGAGTGTAAATACAGTCGATCAGGCTAATTATAAAGTTGAAATTGAAGAAGCCGCATCACAAAATCCTAATTTTAATTTTGTGCTTTGGGATAGTGATACCAAAGGCTATTTCACGGTTGGTAAATTATATAAGAGCAATACCTTAAAGAATAAATCAATATTCATTTGCGGACCAGAGATAATGAGGGAAAGCTATATTAAGCAATTATTGGAAAAAGGAGTTTCCATAAACGATATTCATTACGAAGAGTTTAGTTTTAGATAAACCTGTTATACAATTAATAGTAAGTTAGTTTTTTTATCATTTTTATTATCAGAGTAATGCAAAATTAACGTCGTTTAAACAAACTACTAACAGTCAGCCCTCTGCGTCTTGGAACTTTAGCGAGAAACCAAAACTTAACGAAGTGATAACAATGATAAATCTCAAATAACAAAAAATACAAAAAATGGAAGTAAAAAATGATTTAACAAAAAAATTCAGCAAAGGAACGATATGGCTTCACTGGCTTACGGCAATAATAATTCTTATTTTATTTCCAATGGGTAAGTACATGGAAGGGCTTGAACCTGTTGATAAAATGAACTTAATCAAAATACATGCTATTCTGGGTATTGTTATATTGATTCTTACCATGATCAGAACTTATTTATTCTTTAAAAAACCCAGACCAGAAGACTTAAAAACAGGCTCCAAATTCAATGATAAATTGGCTGTATGGATACACAATATTTTTTATTTTTTACTTTTTGGAATTGCTTTTTCAGGACTTGCAACAATGATTATTGGAGGATATGCTGAAGCAATAAAGACGGGACATATTGAACTAATAAAACCACATGATGAAATTGGGTCATTTGCTCCACATGGTATAATGGCTACAATTATGATGATTTTATTAGCAATGCATGTTATAGGCTTTATTAAACACTTAATTATTAAAAAAGAAAACACACTAAAAAGAATATTCTAAGAGCAGCATTCCCCCTATAAAAATAACAGCAGTTGAAACTGAGAAAAATATTAAGCTTTATTCAGGAAATTGGTACGATCATGTATGTAGGAGGAATACTCTCGCATATTGTTATTGGCATAATTTTTCAAGGGTCAGAACCCAGTACCATTTTTGATGTGTATGTTTATAAAGAAAGGAGTGCTGATATACTGATATTACCGGGTTTGGCTATTAAAATTATAGCAGATCTTATCCTGTATTTCACATATAAAGAAAAGCCCAATTGGTTGAAATTAAAAATATTGATGATGGCTATTCTTGCTGTTAATGCCTTTGTATTTTTAGTGCCAATGATGCCGGAACTGGTTCAATTAGCCGAGGATTCTATCCCTTTTGGAGAACTTAGTCAGGAATTTTTAGATAAAGAACACACAGAACAATTAGTGGGGCAAACTAATATAATTCCATTATTATTGGAACTTGTCTTAGGATCCTTTAAACCAAAACTTTGGAAAGAAAAAAATGACAGGCTCATCCAATTAAAAAAACAGGAAAAGAATGAGTAATAGGTAGATTTGAAATTCTTTTACAAAAAACAGATATTTATTTAACCCTCTTAAAATTTAAAAACTAAAAATTATGAATAAAAATAAAATTACTTTATTGATTGCATTTTTTATGATAAGCTTACTATCTGTAAATGCACAAGAAAAACAAACTCCTTCCTCACCTGAAGATCAAAAAGCTGCTCTTATGGGCGGTGTCCCTGCAGGGAGGTGGAAAGAAGGGTTATTATACGATGTATTCAACCTATGCCTTGGTTAAAAAGTGCTGCCAATTGGTTTCCTGAAACAGAAGAAGTACAACCCGATGAAATTAGGGTGACTTTTATGGGCACTTCACCAATGATTCGACCAGGACAAATGAATACATCTATTTTGATTGAATTAGGAAACGGTGAACTTTTTGTATTTGATTTAGGTGAAGGATCCATTGCTAATTATGTTGCTGCACGTATTGCTCTTAATCAAATTAAGCATGTTTTTATTACCCATTTACATGTTGATCACTTTGGGTCGCTTCCTTATTTATGGATGTTTGGAACCTGGAATGGTGGTTGGCATCAACCATTAACAGTACATGGACCATCTGGTCGAACCCCGGAATATGGTACTAAAACTATGGTAGAAGGTATGAAAATGATGTTGGGTTGGCATAGAGATGCTTTTAGCGTTTTTCCAGTTGGTGAAGGACATGACATTCAAGTTAATGAATTTGACTTTAGGGACAATGGTGGTATTGTTTATGAAAAAAATGGCGTAAAAGTTATCCACTGGCAACGTAGCCATGCTAAAGACGGTGCTTCTGGCTATAAACTAACCTGGAATGGCATGAGTGTAGTTTGGACCGGTGACGGACGACCAAGTGAGTTAGACAAAAAATATGCTGCTGGAGCAGATCTTTATATTACTGAGTTACAGCAAGAAGTTGTAGAAATTAATTCAGCCGTTCAAGGTGTACCTCCATTTTTATCACGATATACAATAGACACACATCATACACCTGCGTATGCTGCCGGTTATGTAGCCAATCAAATCCAACCAAGATTATTTATGACCACTCATATGTCTTATGATCCTTATCAAACGGAGGAGACTGTTGCTGAAGTTAGGCACTTTTGGAAAGGTCCTTTCCACTTTGGTGCACCAGATGGTATTGTGGTAAATATGACGAAGGATCAAATATGGGTACGCGAAGGAATATTACCAGATTATCCTAATAGCCGTTCACCACAATTTAATTTTGATAACGGACAATTGGTGGTTCCTCACCCAACCACATCACGTGAAGAAATACAAGAACCATTTGTTCGAGAACAACAAATTGATCCGGTAAAATATTATCCTAAAGGATATATGCCTCATTTATTGGAATACTGGCCGGTTGAAGGTGATCTTGTAGTTCCAATTGAAAACTTGCCAGATAACTTAAAAGAGAGTATGGGTTCTCAGTGGAGGCTTCAAAATAAGAATCAAAAGATTCTTGAAGAACAGAAAAAGAACAAAGAGGAAAAGAAAAATTAATTATTCGACATAAGAAAATAAAATCTTAAATTGAATTTTGAATAAACTTGCTGAAAAAGGATTTGAAAAAATTGAAACAGTAAAAAATAGTAGAATAAACTATTGCTAACAAGAAGTAAGTAAAGTCACAAGTAAGAAATAAGTCAATAATATAAGAAGTAATATGATTCAAGGATTCTATCAGGGGTTTTGTGTAGAAAATAAAAAAACTTAACACTTTGAATTATTAAGTGTTAAGTCCTTATCGATGTGCCTTGGGTGGGAATCATTGGTTATGTCAATGTTCCCTTCAAGCTTCGCTTGAAAACCGAAAAAACAATCGTTTCACTTTTCTTCAAAAAAAAGCGAACTCCTTTTTTGAAGCTCGCTTACGATTTACCGTTTTTCGGTTTGTTGTACCTTGAGAGGGAATCGAACCTGTCTGCCTTCCAGGCAGGCCCACACGATCTTGCAATCACTGGATTTTGAATAAAACCCTGCCTTTCCAATATAGTAAATACAGTACCTCAGAGAGGTTAATATTCATTTTTTTAACAAAACCGTATTCGGTATTGTATACTCTAGATATAAACATATTATTGTAACTTGGCTTTAATTTACAGTAAATGCAGCAAGAAGATAACTTTATAAATCTAGTAAAAGAAAAGTTTGAGATAGATGCTAGAAAAAACTACCTCCCAAATCAGGCGTACATCAATCGACGTTTTGCTTCATTAGCCAAATTTTCTAGTACCTTAAAGAACTTTAAAAATTAAAGCTATGGCAAACCAATATGTTGATTTAGAAACACTTAAATTTTTACTCTATAAGGTTCACGGGGTGCAAGAAGTACTTGACCAAGAAAGATACGCAGACTGCGATAAAGAATCGATAGAGATGTTGTTGAATTCTGTAAAGGATTTTTCTGATATAGAGTTGTTTCCTTATTTCAGGGAAATGGATGAAAATCCTGCCCATTTCAAAGATGGTGAGGTTTTAGTGCATCCGCAGGTAAATAAATATATGAAGGCTGGTGGTGAGATGGGTTTTATCTCCATTGGATTCCCTTATGAAGATGGTGGAATGCAATTGCCTTCTATGGTAGTTAATGCATCAGCTTTTATACAAGAGGCTGCTAATAATCATTTACCGAATTATATCGGATTGACTGTTGGTGCTGCAGAATTAATTACTCATTTTGCTAATAAAGAATTGAAGGAGACCTATGTGCCTAAAATGTTGGAAGGCACTTGGGGAGGCACTATGTGTTTAACAGAGCCTCAAGCAGGTAGTTCATTGTCAGATATTGTTACCTCGGCAACTCCGGATGGGGATTCCTATAAAATTCATGGTCAAAAAATATTTATTTCTGGGGGGGATTATAAAGGAGCTGAAAACATTATTCACTTGGTTATAGCTCGAGTAAAAGGAGCGCCTGCAGGAACGAAGGGTATTTCATTGTTCGTAGTTCCAAAAAATAGACCAAATCTTGATGGAAGCTTAACTCCAAATGATGTACAGACCGTAACCGATTTTCAAAAGATGGGGCAACGTGGTTACTGTACAACGCATTTGTTCTTTGGTGATAAAGAAGAGTGCCAAGGTTGGCTGGTTGGAGAAGAAAATCAAGGGCTGAAATATATGTTCTTAATGATGAACGGGGCTAGAATCGGAGTAGGTAGAGGTGCAGCTGCAATTGCAACAGCAGCGTATCAGGCTTCTTTAAACTATGCGAATGAAAGACAGCAAGGTCGTGAACTGACTAGTACGGGTAAGAAAGATGCAAATCAAGAACAGACTTTAATTATCAATCATCCTGATGTAAGGAGGATGTTGTTACTACAAAAAGCAGTTTCCGAAGGTTCTTTAAGTCTTATCTTTTTGACAGCGAAATACCATGACCTTTCGATATCATGTGCAGATGCTGACGAACGCGAGAAATACAGGATGTTATTAGAAATCATGACTCCTGTAGTAAAAACATATCCATCGGAAATGGGTAAAGTTGCTGTCGATAATGGAGTGCAGGTGTTAGGGGGATATGGTTACTGCTCTGATTACATTTTACAACAATACTTGAGAGATATTCGAATTTACGCTATTTACGAAGGCACAACAGGAATTCAATCGCAAGATTTATTGGGTCGTAAAGTAACCATGGACAATGGGAAGGCTTTTCAATTGTTATCCGAAGAAATTATGAATTCTATCAAAGCGAGTATGGCTCACGAATCTTTAGCTCCATATGCTCAGAAGTTAGGAGCAAAATTAGAATTGACACAACAAGTGCTACAATCATTAATGGGCTTTGCTATAAAAGGAGATTACCAGCGTTTCTTGGCAGATGCCACTCCGTTTATGGAGTTTTTTAGTAACATCTTAATAGGGTGGTTGTGGATAGACATTGCGCGCGAAGCACAAAATGCTATTGTGACGGGAAGTAAAGAGAACAGTGCTGATTTCTACGAAAGTAAAATACACGCAATGGAATTCTATTTTAAATATGAACTTCCAAAAACAACAGGATTAGCAGAAATCTTAATGGACAGTAGTCAAGCCTTGACAATCAGAACGGATAAAAAGGTTTTTGCGTAAAAACAAGAAACATATATGAGCAGTATAAAACAAAAATTTGACCTTACCGGGAAAGTAGCTATAGTAACAGGTTCCAGTAAAGGGATTGGCCTTTCGATTGCCAGGGGATTGGCAGAGAACGGAGCCAGGTTGGTTATCAGCAGCCGAAAACAAGATGCCGTTGATGCCATTGCAGAAGAATTCAATAAAGCAGGTTTAGAAGCCATAGGAATCGCTTGCCATATTGGTGATGCTGAACAACGAGAAGCACTAGTTGCAAAAACGATAGAAAGGTATGGCAGAATTGATGTCTTGGTGAACAATGCTGCAATCAACCCTTTTTATGGTCCTTTGGAAACTTCCGGGGAAGAAGTTTTTGATAAAATAATGAATGTTAATGTAAAAGCACCTTGGTTGCTTTCTAACTTGGTGCATCCACATATGAAAGCGAATGGTAATGGAAGTATTATTAATATTTCTTCTGTCGAAGGAATTCACCCAGGCTTCGGATTGGGTCTCTATAGTATGACGAAATCAGCTCTGATTATGTTGACAAAAAATCAGGCAAAAGAATGGGGAAAATCCGGCATTCGCTCAAATGTAGTTTGTCCGGGACTTATCAAAACAAAGTTTAGTGAAAGCCTTTGGTCAAATGAAAAACTGGTCGCTGGATATAACCAAATGGTACCACTTCAACGAATGGCCGAACCCGACGAGATGGCCGGAGTAGTCATGCTTTTGGCTTCAGATGCAGGTTCTTACATGACTGGTGGAGTATATGCTGCAGACGGTGGTTATTTAATTTCAAAATAAAAAATATACTTATGAATTTCGAATACAGTGAAAAGTCATTAGCACTTCAAGAAAAACTAAAACAGTTTATAGCGACCCATGTCGCTCCAATGGAAGAGGAAGTAGTAGCATTTAACATGGACCCGGCCAATGCCTGGAAAAAATGGCCAGGTCTTGAAGGACTAATACAAAAAGCAAAAGATGCCGGATTATGGAATCTTTTCCTTCCCAAAGGATATGGTGATTTAAGTCCGGGACTTACTAATTTAGAATATGCTCCATTAGCTGAAATTATGGGACGTATGTTGTGGTCCTCTGAAATATTCAATTGCAGTGCTCCGGATACTGGCAATATGGAAGTATTGGCAAAGTACGGCTCACCCGAGCAGCAAGAGCAATGGTTAAAACCTTTGATGAATGGAGAGATACGTTCTGCTTTTTTAATGACCGAACCTGATGTAGCTTCTTCTGACGCAACAAACATTGAAACGTCAATTATTGCTGATGGAGATGACTATGTAATTAACGGAACAAAGTGGTGGTCATCGGGAGCTATGGATCCGAATTGTAAGATTGCTATTGTCATGGGAAAAACTGATTTCGATGCCCCCCGATACATCCAACAAAGCATGATTTTGGTTCCTATGGATACACCGGGATTAAAAATCGTAAGACCATTAACCGTTTTTGGTTATATTGATTCCCCTGAAGGTCATGCGGAAATAGTTTTAGATAATGTACGTGTTCCCAAAGAAAATTTATTAGTTGGTGAAGGACAAGGATTTGCTATAGCTCAAGGTCGTTTAGGTCCAGGTAGAATTCACCATTGTATGCGTTTGATTGGTATGGCACAACGTTCATTAGAATTGATGTCAGATCGTACCACAAAACGCACTCCTTTTGGGAGAACTTTAGATACCTACAGCAGCATCCGTCAAGATGTTGCAAAATCTGCATGTGAGATAGAACAAACGCGTTTATTAGTACTTTCGGCTGCCGATAAAATGGATAGAAAAGGAAATAAAGATGCCAAAGATTTGATTGCAATGATAAAAATAATAGCTCCAAATATGGCGTTAAAGGTTATTGATAGAGGTATTCAGATAATGGGAGGTATGGGCGTTTGTAGTGACACTCCTTTGGCACACTTTTTTGCCGCTGCAAGAATGCTCAGATTAGCCGATGGTCCAGATGAGGTACATATGAGTCAACTAGGAAAGAACATTATAAAAAAATATTCCTAAGGAAAAAAATGGCTGAAAATCAACAGACAAAACCAGTACGAGATGGGGAGGAGATAAACGAAAAGAGTTTGAAAACTTTTTTGCTGGAAAATGATCTGATTGCTAATGTCAAAAGTGAATTAACCGTTGGTCAATTCTACAACGGATTTTCTAACCTCACCTATCTTTTGAAGATAGAGAATAAAGAATATGTTTTACGGCGCCCTCCATTTTCGGCCCCAAAACGAGGGCATGACATGGGAAGGGAATACAAGGTAATCCATAACCTGAACAAGCTGTTTGCCAAAACACCCAAGGCATTCGCTTACACAGAGGATGTTGATATTATTGGCGCTCCTTTTTATATCATGAGTAAGGTAACTGGAGAAATTTTGACAGCAAAAGCAGCTCATAAAAGACAGGTCACTCCTGACGAATTCAAAACAATTTCAGATACATGGCTAGATACTTTTGTAGCATTTCATAATATTGATTACAAAGCCGCGGGACTTGAAGATCTAGGCAGACCGGTTGGTTATGTTGAACGTCAGGTAACCAATTGGGGTAAGCAATATTTAGCTGCTGCAACTGAAGATTTGCCTGCTGCCGAAAAAGTAATGATTTGGATGAAGCATAATCAACCTAAAGAATATGGCCATACTATAATTCATAACGATTTTAAGTATGATAATGTGGTTTTCAAGGATGACTCCTGGGAGGAAATCTCAGCCATCCTAGATTGGGAAATGTGTACTTTAGGTGACCCTTTAATGGATTTAGGAACATCATTAGGGTATTGGACAACGGCCACCGACCCCGACTGCATGAAAGAAGGTTTGCAATCTCCAACAGTAATGGATGGCAACCCATCACGAACTGAAATCGTCCAGCAGTATGCTCTTAAAAGTGGACGAAACGTAGATAATCTAACCTTTTACTACGCTTACGGGCTCTTTAAAATAGCGGTAATTGCGCAACAAATTTATTATCGCTATAAGCATGGTCATACGAGTGACCCTAAGTTTGCATATCTGAATAAGGCAGCGGAGTTATGTTGCAATACGGCCTGGCAAGCTATTCAAAAAAACCAGATTGACAATTTATTCTAAGCACTATGGAAAAACAAGCCTTAAACGATTCAAGATTGATTCATTGTAAATACAAATTTGAATAAAAGTTATAAATGAAGTTAGAAGATAAAGTTGTAATTATTACCGGAGCCGGAAGCGGTATAGGCGCAGCCACCGCCAAACTTTTTGGAACCCACGGAGCAACTGTAGTTGCATCAGATATTAATTTGGAGAATGCTCAAAAAGTAGTTGACGAAATTAAAAAAGCAGGAGGCACTGCATCGGCCATAAAAACGGATGTTACTGAATTTAAAGAAGTCGAAAGCTTAATTGCAGATACTGTAAAAGAATGCGGAAGACTTGATGTGATGGTAAACAATGCGGGCATCGGAGGAAAGCACCAACTAAAGGCTGCTGACCATACTCATGATGATTGGCATAATGTAATTGCTGTAAATCAGACAGGGGTTTTCTATTGTATGAAAGTAGCCATTAAACAAATGCTCGCCCAAGGGCATGGAAACATGGTAAATGTGGCTTCCTTAGCAGGACTCAAGGCATCAGGAAACAATCTATCCTACAGTGCAAGCAAATTTGCGGTTGTTGGAATGACAAAATCCGCAGCTTTGGAATATGGAAGAAAAAACATTCGAATTAATGCTGTTTGTCCTGGGTATACACATTCGGCACTTTTAGACCAATTATTGTCTGTGAGTCCTGATATGGGCGAAAAGTTGAAACGATTTATTCCTATGGGGCGCTTTGGCGAAGCTAATGAAATTGCAGAAGCGATTTGTTGGTTGGCTTCCGAGAATTCTAAATTTATTACGGGACAAACGATTACACTAGATGGAGGTACATCCTTATAAAAACATATGAACACACTAGAGGTTACTTACAAAGATGAATATGCCATAGTTCAAATGAATCGTGGTAAGGTCAATGCTATCAATATTGAAATGGTGCAAGAGTTGCGAGATACTTTTCATGAATTTGAAGAGAATACCAATGTGAAAGGCGTTATTCTTACAGGTCAACCGCATTATTTTTCAGCAGGATTAGATTTGATTGAATTGTTAGAGTATGACAAGGACCAAATTCGAAATTTCTTTACATCCTTTGGTGCATTATATCTAGAACTAATACAATTTAGGAAACCTTTCATTTCAGCTATTTCAGGACATTCCCCAGCCGGAGGATGCGTTCTGGCGGTCACAAGTGATAATCGCTATATGGCAGAGAGCGATCAATATGTAATAGGATTGAATGAGGTCGCAGTAAATATTCAAATAAGTCAAAACCTAACAGAAGTTTATGCTTTTTGGATGGGCGAAGGATTAGCCAGTAGATATATCCTAGAAGGAAAACTGTTGACAGGAAAAGAAGCCCTTGCAGCAGGATTAGTAGATGAATTAGTCCCTTTGGAAAATGTACTTGAAAGAGCAGAAAAGCAAATGAAGCTTTATATGAGTGCAGACCAAGAAATTTTAATAAACACCAAAAGCAAACTCAGAAAACACCTTTTGGACAAATTAGATTTAAAGGCCGAAAACTCTCTAAAAGAAGGGTCTGAGCTTTGGTGGAAACCTGAAATACAAGCCAAGATGAAGGCTTATGTTGAGAGTTTTTCTAGTAAAAAGAAATAACTCCTCTCTGTCAGTTCGAGCTGAGTCGAGAGCGGATTAGGGATTCGGAAAATAAAAAAGCCGCGAAGATGTCTATCAAGGTATTGAGAACTTCCCAGAAACCTATAACCGGCTTTTTCTAGAGATAAAATGGAGAAATTGGTATTGAAAGTAATTGAGGAATAAAGGCAGTATGAGATATGCAATACGCCTTGAGCAAGGTTTATAAATAATGTGCATAGTGAAAAACGAAAAAAATGAAAGCAATACGATGTAAAGTATATGGTCCACCATCTTCTTTGGTTTTAGAAGAAGTTGAGAATTTGAGGCCAAGAATCAAAGAGATTTTAGTAGAAGTAAAGGCCTGTGGGCTGAACTTCCCTGATACCCTTATCATTCAAGGATTGTATCAGTTTAAACCTGAGTTACCATTTACGCCGGGAAGTGATGTTGCTGGTATTGTAAAGGAAGTAGGAGAGGAAGTATCTCATTTGAAAGTAGGACAAGAAGTTTTCGGTTTTGTACCTTATGGCGCGCTGGCAGAAGAAGTTCTTGTGCCATCAAATGCTTGTTTTCCAAAACCTCCTCAGATGGATTTTCCTACTGCTGCCTCATTTTTAATGGCTTATGGAACTTCATATCATGCTTTAAAAGATAGAGGTCGTTTGTCTAAAGGTGAAACACTTTTAGTTTTGGGCGCTTCAGGAGGCGTTGGCCTTGCTGCCGTTGAATTAGGGAAATTGATGGGAGCTAAAGTAATTGCGGCTGCATCAACCGACGAAAAGTTGGCTCTGTGTAAAGAGTATGGTGCGGATGAAACTATAAATTATACCACTCAAGATGTAAAGGCTACTATAAAGGAGATAACCGAAGGCAAAGGTGTTGATGTCGTTTATGACCCTGTTGGAGGGGCGTATTCAGAAGCAGCCTTGCGGGGTACAGCTTGGAACGGAAGATATTTGGTAGTGGGTTTTGCCACAGGAGATATTCCTAAAATACCCTTGAATCTTCCCTTGTTGAAAGGGGTATCCATAGTTGGCGTATTTTGGGGAGCATTCACAATGAGGAATCCCGAAGCAAATATGCAGAATACGATGACTC
>Ga0164313_10003317_pt1 | contig 14368 bp, 16 predicted proteins | sample GuaBasSedimGuay4_FD_113735 | JGI IMG/M metagenome (GOLD analysis project Ga0164313, IMG submission 113735) | Subseafloor sediment microbial communities from Guaymas Basin, Gulf of California, Mexico - Guay4, Core 4569-4, 0-3 cm | ecosystem: Environmental > Aquatic > Marine > Hydrothermal vents... | reverse complement strand
GCAGAAGCTCCAGTAGCAGAAGCTCCAGTAGCAGAAGCTCCAGCAGCAGAAGCTCCAGCAGCAGAAGCTCCAGCAGTACCTGAAAATACTGATGCTCCAGCTCAAGAAGCGCCTACACCAGAAGCTCCTGCAGCAGACGCACCACCTACTCCAGAAGTACCTAGTGCGTAAAAATCTTGTTGTGTTATTTACCGGTACGCACAGTACCGGTAAGACCACAGCTCTTCATAAGGTTAGTGAGAAATTATCCGCCAAGCATTTAATAATTGCCGGCGGCTCTCGTCCTCTTAAAGAGATGGGTATCATAAATAATACTGACGCTAAGGCGGATGCTACTGATCAAATGTTGATAAATGCTGAACTCTTGATGAAATACTATGAGATAAGTACCTCTGACATAGAGTTATTTATAGCAGAAAGATCTCCCGTATGTGTATTCTCATATGCTAAGATGTTAAAGGATATACCTGAATACGTACTAAAATTTAACGAGAGATTTTTAAGAAGTACATTCGGAAGAGACGACATAGAGATACTTACGATATATTTCCCACCGAATATACCATTCGTAGAGGATGATGTACGTGTATCTTCTTCAAGAAAGGCAGTAGACGATAATATTAAAGAGATATTACGTGAGTATAATATAGATTACTATACTTTAGATGCTACAGACTTAGATGAACGAGTAGAAGTTATATGCTCACTCATAAATATGAGAATTATTAACTCGTAAGGACAATATGCCTCTATTATTAGAGAAACCTATAATTACTACCACGATCAGTGCGTGGTTTACTCGAACATACGGAAGCGCTGAAAATTTTAATAAATATAAAGTAGTGTGGACATCTCATGATTTTAAGTTTGTATTAGTCAGACTTTTTAATATGAATACACCTACTAAGTATAATTATGCGATGCACGATATAAACTCGTCATCCGATGAACCATTAAGAACAACCGGAGCTCTTACTAAGAAAGCTCGAATTGAATTACTTGAATCAATAGATCAATATAAAATAAATTTCGGAGAAGTAGATGGATAATAAAAAAGCAATTATAGTATTGTCAGGTGGATTAGATTCTACAACATGTGCAGCAATTGCGTTAGATGAAGGATATGACATATATTGTATATCATTTCTTTATGGACAGAAGCATGATAAAGAAATTGATGGAGCTAAAATCATTGCAAAGAATATGGGAGCCATAGAACATAAAATTATGGAACTACCACATCCTACAGGTACTTCACTAGTAGTGGGTAATGAAGACATCATCCCAGAAGAAAGAAGCGTAGAGGAAATGTCTAAAGAAATTCCATCCACATATGTACCTGCAAGGAATACGGTATTTATTGCACTAGCTTTGCAGTATGCTGAGGAGATTAAAGCAGAAGCAATATATGTGGGAGTTAATGCTATGGATTATTCTGGATATCCAGATTGCCGACCGGAGTTCATTGAAGCTTTTCAAAATTTAATTAACAATGCAACTAAAGCAACAGTAACTGGCGGTACTATTAAATTAGAAGCCCCATTGTTACATTTGTATAAAGCAGAGATAGTAGCCAAAGGAGTAGAACTTGGGGTAGACTATAGTCTTACTCAGAGTTGTTATCGTGGAGGTGAGGTATCTTGTGGAGTATGCGATAGTTGTAAACTTAGACTAGCTGGATTCAAAGCAGCTGGACATATAGACCCTATAAATTATGCTGAAGGGATAATTCAGTAAGGAGAAAATATTATGACACTACCAGCAATTGCGTGGGTTGAAATAACAGAATTAAGATCCACCGAACGAAAGAAAAAAGCAAAGAAGGTACCTGAGATTCAAGGGTATTATAGATATACTCAAAATCCCGATAGGTTTACTTTCACATTAAAGAAAAAGTTCTTTGAGCTAGGAGTCGCATCACCTAATGATCATGTTAGGATATTCTTTAATGAATTACCAGATGGTAATCTACATGTAAAACTAGTGCCTGAGAGAAAAACAGGAGATAATAGAGCAACTGGATTGTTCAAAGTAAAAGAACAAAGCGATTGTTATAGAATCATGGGGGGATTACCTAAGATATTACCTACTATTAAAGGAAAGAGATACCCAATTACTTTCGAATCCCTACTCAGAGAGTCGGGTGGGAGGTCACTTATTTTTCATGTGCAAATAAAGGGAGTAAAGTAAATGTGTGGAATCTCAGGAGTAATCGTTAAAGGTGACGCTGAGGAAGCTAACAAATTTTACTATTCGATACTTCGTAAGTCCGATATAAGAGGGCAAAATGGTACTGGCGTTACAGTTAATCGTACTGATGGTAAAACTATCAAGTACAAGTATAGTGATAAAGCATCTTTAGTAAATGTATTCCCCACACTGTATAATGATGATATAGCAATTGGTCAAAATCGATTAGCTATATTTGGTGCGGATAGAAGAAACAACCAACCAATACAAATATCTACTATGCATATGATACATAATGGTAACCTACACGGTAACTTTGGTATGGAATTTATTAAGCGTGGTTGGGTACGTGAGCTAGACGTAGATACGGAATTGATATTACGATTTATATATGAGAGCTATGCGGATAGTACATTAGCTCCCGAGTTTAAGTTCGATGATGTAAAGACTAGTATACTCGATGCAATAACTGAGGTTAAAGAACAATTACCGGGCAATTTTGCATGTTTGATGCTTTACTCTACACATAGAATGTTGTTCGCTTTTGCAAAGTATAAACCTTTGTATATTATTGATATCAATGATAATATTTATTTTTTCTCTACATTAGATATCGCTAAGAGAGCTCTACCTTTTTCAATGGAATATCTAAAAGAGAATGCTAAACTAATTGACAACGATACAATATTATTTTTCAAATAGGAGATTTTATGAAACATGGGATAATATGTCCAACACAACATTTACAGGATTTTGCTTCATTATCTAGATTTCATTTAATACTACCACATTTACATAAGGATCATCCAGATTACAAGTCTTTCTATGTTGAGAGAGCTCGTCTTGGTGATTTTGTTATGATGGATAATTCATTTTTTGAGTTACATGAAACAGGCGAAGTATTATCTCATGAATTTTTAATAAGTGAAGCAAATGATATGGGATGTAGCGAAGTAGTTGCTCCTGAGGTTTTAGGTGATGTATCCGGAAGTGTAAAAGAGTTAGAGGAATTTCTATATCAATCGAGTAAGCTAAAAAGTAGAGTACCAGTTGCCGCTGTCTTGCAGGGATCTACACTCGATGAATTAGTACAGTACTTCTTTGAATTAAACGAAAATTATTCGGATGATATTTCATGTATCGCTATACCTTTCGCATTAGATTTTCATCATAATGATTCTGCTCTTGAAGAAAGCCACACTATGAGACGCGTAATAAATAGGCAGAAATTGATAACTGCAATTAACGATAAGATCAACTGGGACAATAACAACACCGAAGAAACCATTACTCCAATACCAGTACACTTATTAGGACTAGCGGATCCAGTAGAATTACTAGCATATAAAAATATTAGTTGGATCAGAAGTAATGACAGCTCTACTGCATATATTCACGGAAGTAATAATATACTTATTACAGATAAAGGACTACCTGGAGAGAAAATTAAAGCTAAGGTAGATTTCAACGAGTATATATACGACGGTGGTAAGATAGGCAAGATACATCGTAACATACAGAAAGTGCTATCATTTTGCTCGAAATAGATGAATATATAAATGAGCAGGGACTTGTAGTAACTCCAGTACCTCAAGACTGTACTAAGTGTAAGTTAAGTGAGTTACGTGTGAATATAGTAAATTCATACCTCCCGAAAGATACTGAGATTTTAATTGTAAATGAATCTCCTGGTGAAGCCGAAGATATGAATCCCAATTTACCCTTTTGTGGAAGTGCTGGACGTAAACTAGATGACTGTCTATATCATGCTGGACTACAGAAATACCAATACAACCTGGGATTTACAAATTTAGTAAGATGCAGACCTAAGGACATAACCGGTAAAAAGAAGAACAGAATAGCAAAGGCTACTGAGGTTAATAAATGCTTTGATCATTTGAAATGGGAGATAGATAATTTACCTAAGCTGAAAGTAACTGTATGTCTAGGAGCATTAGCAGCTAAGCAGGTAGTCGGAACTACAGGATTAAAGATAGATGATCTTCGAGGTAAGGTAATTCATACTGAGAAGTACGGGGCAGTAATAGTAACACACCATCCAGGAACTTTATTAAAAGTACGCAATATACTTGATAGAAACAGGATACACTCTGACATAGTGAATGACTTTAATTTAGCTAAAGAGGTGGCTCTAAATGTAGAAGCATATCAACCCGCTAAAAAGAATTACTTTATAACAAGAACGATTGAGCAAGTAAGATGGGCTGCCGAGCAAATACTTAATACTTCGATGTTTACCTTTGATACCGAGACCTCATCATTTAGTCCATTTGATACATTGCATGAGATTGCAGATCATGATAGTACCTTAATATGCGTTAGCTTTGGTATTGCCAAACATACCGCTATAACGATACCACTCGTAGGTAGGGATTGGCGGCAGATTTGGACAGCCGAAGAAAAAGAAGAAGTATACAACACACTTAGAGAAGTATTTGCCACACCACATATTCCTAAAATAGCTCAGAACGCTAAATTTGATATACAACATCTTGCACATAAGCAAATATACGTATACGGTATGTATGCTGATACTATGATAATGCATTACCTATTGGATGAAAACTCCGCACATGATTTGAAATCACTAGCTATCAGATATAGCGACTTAGGTAACTATGATAAGAAATTAGAAGAAGCTAAAGTTCGTATATCTAAAGAACGTGGAGTTAAGAAAAAAGAATTAAGATACTCTGAGATTGATGAAGAGATATTGTGGACATATGCAAACTATGACGTGGATGCTACCTGGCAGTTGTATGAGAAATTTGTAGGTGAATTAGTAAAAGACGGTGTGTGGGATCTTTTTCAGAATCTATACATGCCTCTTATAGAAGAATTAGCAAACATTGAGTATAAAGGCGTTTTAATTGACCAGGATAAGTTACACGAAGCTACTGTGAAATATCAAGGGGATATCGCAGCTTTGGACGATGAAATCGCAAAAGATGTGAATGTCCAGCTAATGTTAAAGCGTAAAATACGAGCATATAAAGTAGCTCGCATTGAGAAGTGGTCAAACTCTCCTACATTACGGAAAAGGGGTACTAAAGAGGATTATGCAAATAATGGTGTTGAGAAGATAGAATTTAATATAGGATCCGGCACCCAACTAGGGGAATTATTTATAGATCTAATGGGATTGAAGGTATTAAAGCGTACCAAGAAGGGGGGTGCTTCATTTGATGAAGGTGCATTGAATATGTATGCTAAAAAGGTACCGATCGCAGCTAAGATAGCACTACGTAATCATAAAGAGCATTTTACTAATACATTTTTAATAGGCATAAAGAATCGTATAGGTGAAGATGGTAGATTACATACATCATTTAATGTACACATAGCTGTTACAGGTAGATTATCAAGCTCAAATCCAAATTTACAGAATATACCAAACATATATAAGAATCCTGAAGATGCTAATTTAATTAGAAGTATATTTATACCAGATGAAGGACATACTATGATTCATGCTGATTATTCTCAGGCTGAGTTTAGAATGTGGTGTCAATTGTCCGGAGATAAAGTATTAGAAGCAGATCTTGCAGCAGGATTAGATATACACACAGTAGTAGCATGTGAGGGGTATGGAATTACACCCGAAGTAGCGAAGACTGGTGGATATAGATTGAATGCGAAGCAGGTAGTATTTGGTAATATGTATGGAAGGGGATTAACATCCGTATCCGAACAATTGGGTATACCAGTAAAAGAAGCTCAACACCTACAAGATATTCTATTTAAGAAATACGTAGTAGCTGCTGACTGGTTAACTAGTACTCAAAACACCGCAGCCAGAGATAAGTTTGTAAGAGGACTTTTTGGTCAGAAACGACATTTTGAGGGAGTTATAAATTCCCATAATAAAGAATTAAGAGCTAAAGCAAGAAGACAAAGTGTAAACTCACCAATACAAGGCAGTGCGTCACAAATGACGTGTTATGCATTAGTAAAGGCTGCAAAAAGATTAAGAGAAGAGAAAATTGAAGGTAGAATAATTTTACAGATCCATGATGCTATAATGCTAACAGTGAAAGAATCAGATAGAGATAGAGCAGTTGTCATATTACGTGAAAGTATGCTTGATCCTCATCCTTATGTAACTGTACCGTTAAATGTAGATGTGGACGCAGGTCCTTCATGGGAAAGATTAGAAAAATATAAAAACGTAGCATAATCAATTTAATAAACAAAGGAGACATCATGACAAACGAAAACACAAAATCAGATACATTACCTGCTGGAATTAAAGCAGGATCAACTACTCCACCTAAAATTAAAACACCACCAGTAGCTCCTCCTGCTGCGCCTCCAGTGGCTCCGCCACCTGTCGCACCACCAGTAGCTAAACCTATAGTTAAAACACCCACACCAGCTACACCAGCTCCAGTCGTGCCAATAGTAGAAGAAGAAAGTAATATCATAGCTTCTCATGATGCAGCACCTGCTGCAAAATCAAGTGATATAGGTGATAAGATTGAAAAGGATGCAGATCAAAAGGATAAAGAAAATAAAGAACTACTCGATGTTGTTAAAGAAGAGGAAATTCCAGGTGAACCAACTGAAGAGATATTCGTACCTGAAGATATTAAAGTTGAAGTTGATAAAGCATTCGGCGGCGACTCTGCTAAATTATCAGCAGCTAGGGGCGTTATAAATGGTATGACCGGACCTTTCTTTACAGATTATTATTTTAGAATGAAAGGTAGATTTAGCGATGATAATATTAAGGATGCTAGTTTAGCTATGATTAAGTATGCTAAAATATTAGTAGATACTATGGAAGAGGAGGGACTTATTTAATGAGATCGCGTAATTTAATATACTCAGAAGAAGCAAGGTCTAAATTGAAGGAGGGCATTGATGCACTTGCTAATATGGTTAAGGTCACTCTTGGTCCTATGGGTAGAAACGTTGTAATAGATAAGTCTTTCGGTAGATCTTCTATTACTAAAGATGGAGTATCCGTCGCTAGAGAGGTATTCTTGAAAGATATAGTAGCTAATCAGGGAGCTCAACTTGTAAAGGAGGTAGCATCTAAGACTAATGACGATGCTGGCGATGGTACAACTACAGCTACTGTTCTAGCTCAAGCAATTATATCAGAAGGTATGAAACATCTGTCAGCTGGGGTAAATCCTATGGAATTGAAGCGTGGAATTGATAAAGCTACTAAGCTCCTGGTTGATAAATTAAAAGAAGGAGCTAGAGACGTTAAGTCTAAAGAAGATATCATTCAGATAGGTACTATATCAGCTAATAATGAAGAGAGTATAGGTGAACTTATTGCTGAAGCTATGGATGCGGTAGGAAACGGCGGTACAATTACCGTAGAGGATGGTACCGGTATAGATACTTCGTATGAAGTAGTTGAAGGAATGCAGTTTGATAGAGGGTATAAATCCCCATATTTCATAAATACTGACGATCAGGAATGTATACTAGATAATGCTAGTATACTTCTTGTTAATGAGAAGTTAAAAGATGTGCAAGTAGTTACTAATATAATGAACCTTGCTAACTCACTTAAAAAACCATTACTAATCATAGCCAATGATTTTTCAGCAGATATATTGAAGTTACTCGTTGTAAATAAGGTACGTAATATATTTACCAGCTGCGCAGTACTATCCCCAGCATTTGGAGATAGGCGTAGAGATATCTTAGATGATATTGCTGCTATAACAGGAGCAACTGTATTTTCTGGTGATGTGGGGAATGTACTATCATCCATTAACACTGATGACTTTGGAATGTGTGAGAAATCAGTGACATCAGAAAATCTTACTATCATAGTAGGTGGTGATGGGACGGGAGCTGAAGCTATTAAATCCAGGATCAATACGATTAAATCCCAGATTGCTAATAACGATACTGCTTATGATAAGATTAGGTTGGAAGAAAGATTAGCTCGTCTAACAGGAGGTGTAGCTATATTAAGAATAGGTGCAACTACTGAAATGGAATTGAAGGAAAAGAAAGATCGTGTTGAAGACGCATTGCATGCTACAAGAGCTGCTGCTGCTGAAGGAATTGTAGAAGGTGGGGGCATTGCTTTGTTAAAAGCACGCGATATACTTTTAACACCAATTACTGATAGATCTGAACAAGCGCTCGGATTTAATCTAATGCATAAAGCAGTAGAAGTACCATTCAGAGCTATACTAGAGAATGCTGGAGAGAAGCCTGATGTCATACTTGATAAAGTAACGCGCGAGAGCAAAGGATATGACGTGTTAAAACGCAAGTATGGTAAGGATATGTTCGAGCTCGGTGTTATAGATCCACTAAGAGTAACCAGAATGGCATTAGAGAATGCAGCTTCAATAGCTGGACTTTTTCTAACGACTGAAGGGTTAATTATATCTACCGAAGAAGAGCGAGCATTTAATGAAAGAATGCTGGAACACGCGCCTAGAAACTAGTTTATCATCCAAGGGTGCGGTTGCGCCTTTGGATATATTTCCGTATATTTAATTCAATGATAAAATAAATGAAGGTATATCGTGGAGTTAGATAAGGCTACTTACTGGGTTAGATTTTTAATGGATATTCACGGACTTACTGAAAAGGGATGGACGTACGAATACGGTAAAGCATTCAAAACAGCGGGCACTTGTTATTTTAGACGAAAACTATTAAGATTTTCTCAGATATACTTTATTGATAATATTGAAGATGAAGTAATCGATACCATACTTCATGAGATTGCCCATGCAATAGCTGGACACAAAGCGGGGCATGGACCGATTTGGAAAAGTGTATGTCGACAGATAGGATGCTCTCCAACAAGACACACACCACCAGAAGCTATACATAGAAAAAGAACACCTAAGTATACAGCTACATGTCCTAATTGCCATAAAACTGTATCGTATAGTAGTAAGCCGCGAAAAGACACTGCTTGTGGTGGGTGTTGTAAGCTACATAATAACAATAGACATTCAATGGAATTTGTATTCATAATTGCTAAAATAGATAGTAATATATACATAAAGAAATCATAGTAAAGTTTGTATAATATTTATTAAACAGGAAGTGTAATGAACGTACCAGAAGATCTGAAAGAGCTTTTTGATGAAGCATCCGTACACAACAATAGTGGAATGTCAAAACTGATTAGGGTAGATGAGGTAGTAAAAATTCTTGAAGGATATGAATTACCTAAATGTAAAGACACCGATAGTGAATCATTACTTGAGGATTAGATGTTAGATAATGTAATAGGTGATTATACTCGATTATCTACAGCAGTATATCATTTACAAAACTTCTACGTACGGTCATTGAATGAAAATACTCACGCTAGAAATTATCTTAATAATGATAGGTTATTTACAGATCAAACAATTCAGGAATTAGGAATTGGATTAGATCCTGGAGCTAATGATTTATTAAAGTCCGCAGGACTAAACGTACTTAAAGATCTAGAAGACACAAGAATAGTACTAGAGATAGAATCAGAAGACTTTGTAAGTATATTTCATAATAGGATTACATTTCCAATATTAGATCTTGGGGGAAATACAATAGGATTTACATGCAGAGTTTGGAACTCTAATAATCCAGATGAAGCCAAGTATAAGAACTCTCCACTATCATCACTGTTTCAAAAGTCTCACGTATTATATAATCTATATCATGCACTACCTTATATAGAACAACTAGGCTATGTAATTATAGTAGAGGGAGCTTCTGATGTTGCAAAGATGTGGCAATACGGAATACGTAATGTTGTTGCTCCTTGCGGCACATCGTTAATGCTTCATCAAGTATTGATACTATTGAACTTTACTAAGAACATAGTTACCATATTTGATAGTGATATTGCTGGGAGAAAAGCAACTGAAAGAGCGATGTATATGTTTAAGGAATTTGATATACCATTCAATAATCTACCCTTACATAATGTGCCTGGAAAAGAAAAAACCGATCCTGATGAATACTTGATGTATTGGGGCATTGATAATTTTAATATACAAATGAATCACTTGTTTCAGAATGAGTGGAACTATGAGTAAATGGTTGTTGTACCTTTGGATATAATTCCATATATTAAAGTAACAATTAAATAAATGATGGAGATGACACAATGACACAAGCAATGAATACAACAGCATTAGACCATGATAGAAGAACAGATATGGAAGTATTGTTCTTTGGAGTTAAAGAAGTTGGGCACATTATGGATACCGACGAAAAATACGATGGTGACCCAGGTAAAAGTGTTGTAAGATTAGATACAAATGAAATTATCGGAAACGTATCCAGTGATTATAAAATTATCCCACACAAAAAAGTTATTGAAAATATTGAAGCGGTATTTGCTGCAAATGATGTAAAAGCAGAAGTACATAGTATACATACTGGTGGAGTAACTGGACATAGAATGTATGTTAATTATATTTTACCAGATCTTGATATTAAAGTAGGTGATGATGTATATCATCCATATGTTCAAGCATTCAATTCATATGACAAATCAATGTCATTCGGTACAATCACAGGATTATTCAGAGAAAAATGTAGTAACGGGATGTTACTCGGAACTAGAGATACACTAATCAACGCGAAGAAACACTATCAAAGTGTAAACTTGGATGATATGGTATTAGACGTCGATGCGTGGTTCGAACAAATTATGAATTACGGCTCCAAGCTAGAGAAATTGCTTACATTGCCAATACCAGGAAATATTACTAGAACTGATGAAGAGCCTTATAACTGGTTAGATTCAGAACTAGATAAGATTTTTGAAAGAAAAATTCACATATCTGATTTCAAAGAATCTGGATTACTTGCGAAATATAAAAAAGAATTAGGCGACAATCAGTATGCATTATTTAATGCATTGACAGATTTCGCTACCCATTCTATTGAAGATCCTGAAAAAATTAGATCATTCGACATGGCACGTAAGGTTCAACGAAAAATTACAACAAGATTCGTCGACGCAGTATCTGTATAATATTGTTATAGATTCAAGTGGATGTTTCTATAATAGCAGGGCACATTGTTTCGTAGCGATGTGCCTTGCAACTTTTATAATTAAATAAGAATAAGGACACCTATGGCTAGCGATGCAGGTAAATTAAAAGTAATAGAAACAGCAATGATCGAGATAGAGAAAACCTACGGTAAAGGATCCATTATGAATATGGGTAGTACCGAGATAAAAGATATACCAGTAATATCTTCAGGTAATATTAAGATAAATGCAGCTCTCGGAGTAGGTGGATTTCCTCGTGGTAGGATAACCGAAGTATACGGACCTGAATCTTCTGGAAAAACAACATTATGCCTACATGTAATGGCTGAAGCTATCGCTAGTGGTGGTCAAGTAGCTTTTATAGATGCTGAACATGCTTTAGATATGAAGTATGCACAGAAATTAGGAGTACATAAAGAGAACCTATTCTTATCTCAACCAGACTATGGAGAGCAAGCATTAGAGATTACCGAAACATTGGTAAGAACTAATGCATTTGATGTCATAGTAGTAGATTCAGTAGCAGCACTTGTACCACGATCTGAAATTGAGGGAGATATGGGTGATGCTCAAATGGGATTACAAGCTAGATTGATGTCTCAAGCTATGAGAAAATTAACAGGATTAGTAGCCTCTTCAAATACCGTATTGATATTTGTAAATCAGTTAAGATCTAAGATCGGAGTAGTGTTTGGTAGCCCTGAGACAACTACTGGCGGTAACGCTTTGAAATTTTATGCTACTATAAGAATCGACATACGCAGAGTAGCGGCAATTAAAACTGGTGATAATATTACTGGTAATGAAACTAAAGTTAAGATAGTCAAGAATAAAGTAGCCCCTCCATTTAAGGTATGTCAAGTGAAGATTATGTATGGTATGGGTATATCTAAATTGCATGACATATTTGATCATGCCGTTGATTTAGGAATATTTCAAAAGGGAGGTGCTTGGTATACTTATGGTGAAATGAGATTTAATGGTATGGCTAAGGCAATTGCAGCATTAAGCGCTGATCCTATGTTATATAATGAGGTAACTGAAAAGGTACTAGCAGCAGTCAAGGTTAGAGATGCCGATCAGGATTGACAATAACGCAAAGCTTCATCCAGTACCGGCGTTTGATCCAGTTGTTGAGGATTTAATAAATGACGTGTATACGGAAGCTTATGATTTTACCGAAGATTACCGTGAGGTAATGAGTCTACGTATGGATTTGTATGAGAATCCCGAAGAAGGATTAGCGGAGTTAGGTACTCAGTATGCTGAAGTACAGGCGTTTGTATCGCGTGTAACTAATATATTGACAGAAATACTTGTTAAGCGAAGTACTTGGCGTATATACAAATCTAGAATTGATCAAATATACATAAGAGCACGTAACCATTACTTTATACATGACGTTACTGTTAAGTCTTTACGCAATAAGGAATTGCAAGAAGCAGCTGTTCAGGAAAGAATACCACACATTATGACTATGATGAACTTCATAGATAGAGTAGCTGCTGACTTAAAAGATTTGTTAGAGATAGTAAGAGAGAAGAAAGATGAGTTTGATAAAATAAATGTTAACATAAATAGGCAACAGAAAATTGTAGAATCCTTAATAAGTCTGGGATATGTACCAGGCATACGTTTTATGAAAAATAATGATAAGAAAAATGAAGAAAGGAAATGACATGGAACTACTCGATATGGTTTTATTAGATCCAGGTGTGGTTAAAAAAGAAGTACTATCACATCTGAAGAGATACTCAGCTATAGCATCATTACCAAAAGGTGAAAGCCTTATGTGGGAAGTTGTAAAGAGTGATTTTCAACCACGTAATGATACGGAGAGTTTGAGGGAAGTCAAAGTAGATGGCAAGATTAGCTACGGGGCTTTATACTCTACCGAAATACCAGGGAAATACCCCACTATGGAGGATAGGCAGATACTATGGATAGTCCACATGGATAGAGTGCCTGGATTTGATGGTCTTCCATATACTAATAATATAGCAGATCAAGGAGATTATGTAGATGGGCAGTTAGATGATATAATAGGTATTGCAATATTAAAAGCAGTATTTGATATAGGTGTTCCCCTAAATATATTGTTTACTACTGAAGAAGAAACAGTAAGAAGCATACCACAGATAATAGAATTTCTAAAGTTACCCGATAACGAAGATATATATGTACCTATTACTATAGATATAGATGTATTTGATGATATTACAGAAATTGAGGAGATAGGGGTAACTATAAGAGATTATGATAACAGCGCACATTTCGATCTTACTACTGTGACTTTTTTAAGAAACGTAGCACATGAGCAAGTAATCGAATACGAAACTAGTACCGGATACGCCATAGTAGAGACTGGATTTCTATCACACTCAACTCAAGGAGAGCTTACAGGAGCTCACTTAGGAATACCAATAACAAATTATCACACAGACAGGGAATGTGCATTTTGGAACACTATACACGATGCAGTTAATATCGTACATAGAGCATCCGATATACGTAAGCCTTAGTTTGTATTATATTAACATATAACTTTTAACTAACAAAGGAGTCGTAATGGCTGTAATGAGTATTAAGAACTTTGAGCCTATACCAGCAGGTATTTATCATCTCAGAGTTACGAAATGTGAAGAAAGAGGAAACGCAGGCAGTGAATTTTTAAGTTGGTCACTGGATGTAGCAAGTGGTCCTTCTCAAGGTGAGCAAGCACAATATGCAACACCTATGACTATGGGACCTAATTCAAAAGCGTTCAAGTTTTTATTAGCTTTAGGAATGATACCTGCCGATAAAGGCGACGTGGATACTAATAGCTTCATCGGTAGAGAGTTCTACGGTGATATGGAAGTTGTTATGTCAAAAGCCAATAAACTAAAAAATGAGTTCAAATCAATTTGGTCTATTCAGGAATATTTGACTAAATTTGGTGCAGCACCTCCAGGAACTAGTCCTGCAGTACAGGCAGCTCCGGTTGTAGTAAGCGCTCCAGGAGCAATACCACCTGCTCCAGCAGCACCTGCAGCTCCAGTAGCACCTGCAGCACCACCAGTAGCTCCAGTAGCTCCAGTAATTCCAGTAGCTCCTCCTGCTGCGCCTCCAGTGGCTCCGCCACCTGTCGCACCACCAGTAGCTCCTCCTGCTGCGCCTCCAGTGGCT
>Ga0164313_10003315_pt1 | contig 14371 bp, 8 predicted proteins | sample GuaBasSedimGuay4_FD_113735 | JGI IMG/M metagenome (GOLD analysis project Ga0164313, IMG submission 113735) | Subseafloor sediment microbial communities from Guaymas Basin, Gulf of California, Mexico - Guay4, Core 4569-4, 0-3 cm | ecosystem: Environmental > Aquatic > Marine > Hydrothermal vents >... | reverse complement strand
TCAGCAGGGCGGTCAAGTCATACCCCGTAACGCCCTTGACGGTTCGGCGGCCGGTGCTCAATCGGGACCCTGTTGCAGTGATCACGTCGAGGCCGAGCACGTAGTCTCGCGTCACGCCGTACTTGAGGGCCCGTGGCCCGCCGGCATTCTCTGCGATGTTGCCGCCCAGGGCGCAGTCAGCCTGAGAATTGGGGTCTGGCGGATAGAACAGCCCCTCGGCCTCGACGGCTTGCTGGAGCTGCTCGAGCACCAGACCGGGCTCGACCACCGCGAGCAGCTCTTGGCCGTTGATCTCTTTGATGGCGTTCATCCCCAAGGTGCACAAGGTGATGCCTCCGCACACAGGGACCGCGCCGCCGGATTTGCCGGTCCCCCCGGCGCGGGGTGTCACAGGCACTTGGTGCTCACTGGCCACCGACAGAGTCGCCGCGATGTCCTCAGCGCTGGTAGCCATCACCACCGCATCTGGGATGACCGGCTCTTGCTCCGACTCGTCGGCCCCGTAACGGGAGCAGCCCTCCTCCGAGGTAATCACTTTCGAGTCGCCAAGAACGCGGTTGAGTGCACTCCTGACTTTGTCGACGGTCGCCGCGGAGGGACGAGGAAATGGGGCTGGCAGCTGCATGTTGACTTCGGCGCGACGGGCTCGAGCACCTGAGGTTCGGTACCTGAAGAAGGGAAGCATAGCCCGTCGCCCTGGAAAATGCGGCTTCACGAGCCGGATGTCTGGCGGCGGGACGTGGAACGAACCGGGCGGTGGAACCAGCTCGGTGGGGGCTCAATCGGTACGTCGATTGCAAGGAGCCAATGGAGCGCGCAACGCCAGCGGTAGCCCGGTCCGGAACGTGCCGAGCCATCGCCGACCAGCGCGCCGATATCACTTATGCCCGGCCCGCGGCCGGGCCCAACGGGGAGCAGCTTGATGACACACCTGGTGCGTAGTGCTTACGCCCACTTAGCTCACCCAACCTTCACCGCCGACGGCAACCTGGTGCGCTCTGACCACCCAACGGCCGCCCCAACCTCGGTGGCTCGCCGTCGCCAAAGCACCGCCATCCCATCGTGTTCTTCCCGGGCGAAACGAGCCACACGTGACAACTCGGTTGGCGACTCTGCACATTTCGCGTGCACTGCGCATAAATTAAAGACCTCGGAGCAGACTCCCGGCGTTGGCGCTCACGGCGGGTTGGCGCCCCAACTGTCCGATCTCGAGTGGGCCGAACGGACGCGCCTGGCCTTAGGCTGGCGCCTGGAAGCCATCGACCACCACCGGTCCATCGCTGCCTGCGCCCGCTTCGCCGCCCAATTACAAGCCTCCGGTGCCCCAGTCAAACTGGTCGCGGCGGCCCAACGGGCGGAAAGCAACGAGATCGCTCACGCCGAGCTGTGCCTGGCGATGGCAAGCGCCTACGCAGACCATCCCGTAACCTTGGGCGTCCACCACGCCAGCGACCGACCGGGGAGCCTTGATGACCCAATCGCCATCGCCGTCCACACCGTGCGCGCTAGCTGCGTGGGCGAAACCGTGCGCGCCGCCCTAGCCACCGCGGCAGCCCAGGCGGCTAGTGATTCGGCAGTCCGCAGGCTCTTGGTTCGAGTCGCTGCGGATGAGACGCGCCACGCCGGCCTGGCGTGGCGCTATCTCAAGTGGACCCTGCGTCACGAGCAGAGCCCATCGTTGTTCAACGCGACGGCAGCGACGTTCGATGCCCAGCTGGCCCGCGTCGAGGGCCAGCTCGCCGCCCCACCCAACCGTGACGACCGCTGGCTCGCCCACCATGGCTTGCTCACCCCAGCGGTAAGAACACCCATCGCCCTCCGCTGCATGCACGAGGTGGTGATCCCGTGCGCCCGCGCGTTGCTCGCCGAAGTCCCTCAAACCAGTTCGAAGGGCCACGCAGCCGACGTCGCGTGACCGCTGACGCCCACCCCAAGGCCCTCCAACGCAATGCAGGGGCGTTTTCCTGGCGTTCTTCGGGTAAACTAGAGTCATAAACGGGGGCACAACAAACTTGAAAGCGGGCCAGAGGCTCGGGAGGCGTGGCATGATCTCTCACCGATTCTGGGTTGTCGGTACAGTGTCCTTATCCGGTGCGCTGGCCTTTGGACTGGCACCGGCGTGCAGCGCCGGCAGCGACACAACCGACGGGACTGGGGGCAGCGGAGCGAACGCCAGCAGCTCGAGTGGCATCGGCGGGGAAATGACCCTGGACGGTGGCAGCAACGACGCCAGCGGTGGAGCTTGTGCCGCCGACACCTATCCAGGCGAGCTGGTACCCCTCGACCTCTACGTCATGCTCGACAAGTCGTCGTCGATGACTAGCGAGGGCAAGTGGGCATCGGTGACCACGGCACTGAAGGGCTTCGCGGCCTCCGATGACTCGGTCGGCATCGGCGTGGGGCTTCAGTTCTTTCCGGTGCCTCCGTCCTACCCGATTCCGGTGGCCTGCAACGGCCAGATCAACGATCCGGCCTGCGGCCTCTACGGTCCTTGCATGCCCATCTTGAACATCTGTGGTGGCTCGGCCTCGAACGACTCGTGCGATCCCATCGACTACGACGAGCCCAAGCTGCCCATTGCCGAGCTGCCTGCGGCCGAGCCGGCTTTCACCGCCGAGCTCAACAACGCGAGCCCTGATGGTGACTCGACGCCGAGCCAGCCCGCCATGGAAGGCGCAGTCGTCTACGCCTCCGCCTGGGCCCAGGCCCACCCGAGCCATCTCACCTTCATCGTCTTCGCCACCGATGGCGACCCCACCAACTGCAGCTTCAACTCGATTCAGGGCACTGCTGACGCCGCTCAGCAAGCCGCCAATGGCAATCCCCCGGTCAAGACCTTCGTCATCGGTGTGGGGAGCGAGCTGGGGAGCCTGAACCAGATCGCCGTGGCCGGCGGCACAGGCCAGGCCTACCTGGTGGACACAGGCCAAGACGTGACCCAACAGTTCATCGACGCGCTCAACGAGATCCGCGCGCTCGGCCTGTGCAAGTTCCAGATCCCGGTACCCGAAGAAGGCACCCCTGACTACGGCAAGGTCAACGTGTCGTTGGTCGATCCCGACAACCCGGACAACTACATCGTGGTCGGACAGGTCGATAACGAGTCGACCTGCGATCCAGTCGAGGGCGGCTGGTACTACGACGATCCCTACGACCCAAAGATGATCATCCTCTGCCCAGCCAGCTGCGACGAGGTCATGCTGAGCGACTGGGATGTCTCGGTGCTGCTCGGCTGCGAGACGATCCTGCGGTGAGTCCGTCCCAGAAGGTCGTGCGGTAACGCGCTGTGCCCCGCTGCAACCGCCCAGTGCCTGGGCGGCGGCGGTTGCAGCGGGGCACAGCGCGTTACCGCCTCGCTCGACGTCTGGCCGGCGCACTGATTGTTTCCGAGAGCTTTTTGGAAAAAAGCCCTCCCCCAGCGCCAGAGGCGCTGGGGCCCCCTCTAAAAAACCCCGAACAGGGTTTCTGAGCCTAGGTGGCGTTCCCGATTCTCGGCCCTCGAGCAGCGGCTGCACACAAAGCGGGGCGCAAAACAGAGAACGGCGATGCGCCCCCCTCCCCCCGCGACCCACCCAAAGAGGGAAAGCGCAGGGGCCAATGTGAGAGGCTGCGCGAACCGGAGGCCCCAGCGCGAAGCCTCACTTGCTGCAGACTGGCTCTGTCCCCACCCGCAATGTTTTGGGGAGGGGGCCCCAACGCGCTTTGCGTTGGGGGAGGGGTTTTTCCCCAAAAACCCCTCGGAAGTAACTGAGCGTGCTGGCCAAACGTCGGGCTAGGCTGGCCCCCGCTGTGCCCCGCTGCGACCGCCGCCGCCCAGGCACTGGGCGGTCGCAGCGGGGCACAGCGGGGGCCAGCACACTACCGACCGCGAACCGTCGCGCCGAAACGGCTGGTCACCGCCTTGACGACCGCTCGGCTGCAGGCGTCGACTTCCTTGTCCGTCAGGGTGCGCGCATGGTCGAGATCGGTCGCCGCCTTCGGGTCGCGAAACACCAGGTGGTAGGCGAGCGACTGATGGTCTGGCGGGACGCCCTTGCCGCGAAATAGATCGAACAGCTCTACCGACTCGCAAAGCTCCCCGGCGGCTTGGCTAATGACCGCCGAAAGCTCGCCGGCGCTAACATCTTCGCTCACCACCAAGGCCAGATCCCGCATCACCGGCGGTAAGGCAGGCACCGGTCGGTACTGGGGCACGGTCCGACCGATCTCGTCGAGGCTGTGCAGATCGATCTCCAGGACGATGCACTCGCCATCCAGATCGAGGCGCTCGACGACGTCCGGGTGGAGAGGACCCAGGCAACCCACGTGCTGATCCCCCACATAGAGCGCCGCACCGCCGCGGGGATGGAGGTGCTTGAGCCCAGCGGCCCCTGGCGCCTCCCGCTGTAGCCGCGCAGGCTTACCCACCACTCGTTCAATCATCTCGATGGCAATGCCCTTAGCGTCGTAGACCGTCACCGGCTCCGGCTTGGACAGTCCCACGCTGCACGAGCCAGCGAGCACCGCAGCCAAACCGAGCCGCTCGACGGGCAAGACCGCCTCGGTCTCCACAGGCGCAACGAACCGTCGCCCCACGGTGAACATGCGCACGTCCATCACGCCGTGGCGTCGAGCGCGCTTGAGCGCCTCCAGCAGGCCGGGCAATAGCGAGGACCGCATGACGCTGCGATCCTCGGTGAGCGGGTTCTTCAAGGTCACGCAAGGCGCTGGCGCATCGAGCACCTCGAGCTCGGCGCGGGAGACGAAGCCATAGGTCAAGGCCTCGGCAAGCCCTAGCTCGGCGGCTGCTTGCCGCGCCCGATCCTCGGTGGTCGGTGTCGAGCGCCCGGTCGCCGGCAGCACCGGCCGGGCAGTGGCGGGCAGCTCGTCGATCCCGTGGACGCGCATGACCTCCTCGATGACATCCTCCTCCCGCTTGATGTCCGGTCGGAAGCTGGGCGCCACAATGGTCAGCGCCTCGGCCCGCGGTCCTTGACCGTCCACGACGAAGCCAAGTCGCTCGAGGATGCAACCCGCGCGGTCGAGCCCGATCTCGAGCCCAAGCAATGACGCCATACGCCCCTTGCGAAGGGGGATCGGCTGGCGCTTGGCAGGTGCTACGCCGGCGAGGATGGCCCCCGGCACGGCGGCGCCCGAGCACAAATTGGCAAGGAGCGCAGTGGCCCGGTCGAGGACATCAGGCACGGCCTCGGGGTCACAGCCTCGCTCGAACCGGTGGCTCGCCTCGCTATGCAACCCGTGGCGCCGCGCGGTGCGTCGAATGCCGCGAGGAGCGAAATAGGCGCACTCGAGCAGCACCGCTTTCGTGTCGTCGCCCACCTCGCTGTCAGCGCCACCCATCACGCCGGCCAAGGCGATGGCGCGCTGCCCATCGGTGATCACCAGGTCATCATCCGACAGCTTCCGCTCGATCTGGTCGAGGGTGGTCATCATCTCCCCTGCTGCGGCTCGGCGGACCAGCACGCGGCCCCCTGGCAGCCGGTCCAGATCGAAGGCGTGAAGCGGCTGCCCGTAGCCGAGCAGCACCAGGTTGGTGACGTCGACGACGTTGCTGATCGCGCGCATGTCGAGACTCTCGAGTCGGTAACGCAACCAGTCAGGCGACGGCCCGATCGTCAGGTCCACAATCAGCGCAGCACCGTAATGGGGACAGCGCTCGGTGTCGGCGATCTCGACCGAGGCCAGCTCGGCGATGGCCTTGTCTGACGCGACCTGGCTGGGCGTTTCAGTCGCCGGCAAAGAGAAATCGAGGTCGTAGAGAGCCGCCAGCTCTCGGGCCAGACCCACGTGACTCAGGGCATCGGGCCGATTGGGCGTGACTCCGATGTCGAAGATGACGTCATGGGTCCCCTCGATGGCCTCGCTCAAGGGTGTGCCGAGCGGACCATCCACCGATGGCGACAACACCATGATGCCCGCGCCTTTGCCCCCGCCGCCAACCAGGCCGAGCTCATTCTCCGAGCACAGCATCCCTTCGCTGACCACCCCGCCGATCTCCCGGGCTGCAACGGCAAATCCGATGGCAGGAAGCTCGGTCCCGAGCGGCGCCAAGACCACCCGGCCGCCTGGCGCCGGCACGTTGGGCGCACCACACACGACAATCTGCTCAGCGGTGCCACGATCCACCGTGACCAGGGTGAGCTTGTCGCGCTTGGGATGAGGCTCGACGGCGCGGACCTCAGCGATAACCACCTGAGTGCAGGCAGCGCCGTAGACGATGATCTCCTCGACCTCGAGTCCTGAACGGGTCAGTCGTTCGGCCACGTCGTCGGCCGGGGCATCGAGCCCGGGAAGCAGGTCCCGTAGCCAGCGGTAGGAGGCTTTCATGGGTCGGCCCTTCAGAACTAGGAACTAGGAACAGGGAGCAGGGAACAGAGAATGGACAGCGGCAGCGAGCGATGCTGCCGTTGTCGCTCGCTGCTCTCTGTTAGTCGCGGGCCGGCCGAATGGCGACGACTACTTGCTCTTGGGCTGGGAGCCGCCTTTGGGCATTGGAGGGGGCATCTGAACCATCTTGGGCTTGCCGGGAGCCAACTTCTTCTTGGCGTCCTTCTTGTCGTCGCCCTTGTCTTTGCCGTCGTCTTTCTCTTCGGCCTTCTGGTACTTCTCCGCCTCTGCAGTCGCCCAGTCAGCAGCCCAGCTGCTCACCACATAGACCGTACCGTCGCCGCCCTCTTGAACCGCATAGCGGTTCGAGCCCTCTTGCGTCTTGCCTAGCTTGACCGTGAAGTCGCCGGTGTCGTCCTTGAGCTTGATGCGCACCACACCGCCGTGGGTCAAGGGCTCGTCGACGCCCGTGTCGGCCCCCTTCTCGGCGAAGTCACTGGCCTTCAAGTTCTTGTAGGCCCGGAGCATGTTCTTGACCTTCCCGCCGTCGAACAGCTCCCAGTCCTTCGCCTTGGCGGCGAGCTTGCCGTTGTCCCCTCGCGGGTAGAATGAGCCCGCCCATTCGTCGTCCTGCTTGGTGAAGCTGAACTTGCCGTTCGGGTTCTCGATCTCGACACTGATGGCGTTGCCGTCTTCGAACTTCAGGATTTCGGTGTCCCGCCAGTTCTTGATCTCCCGGGCCCACTGGTAGCTCGAGTAGCCCTTGGCAGCGTAGACGGCATCGGTGCCTGCCACTCGTGCCATCTGGCCACGACTACCGCTCTTGCCGAAAAACACGTCCAAGACCTTCTCGTCGCCCTTGAAGGCCTGGGCGTGCACTGACTTTTCGCCGTCGAGCTCGTACTTCTTGTAGGTCTCGGTGCCCTGGGCGATCAGCGCGGAGAGCTCGATCTTCTGGATGTTCTCGACCAGGCTCTTGATGTTCGCCTGATTCGCAGGCGCGCTGAGCGGCTTGGTGAGCTCCCAGTTGTCCCCCTTCTTCTGGAGGGTGACCTCACCCTTGTCGGCGTTCTTGATCACGAACTTGGTGATCTTGTCGGCGTCCTCCTTGGACAGCTTGACCGTGGGCAGATCCGCGGCGGCGGTCACGTGGTGCTGCTCAGCTTCTTTGCGAGCGCCGGAACGGGCCGTGTAGACCCCGATACCGAGCGCCACCAGAATCGCCACGCCAGCATAGAGCTTGTGTTCTTGCTTCATCGACAACTCCTCCGATTCGCAGCGACCGAGCCGGTCAGTCCACCTTCACGTTGCCCCGGTTGGCCTCTCGCAGTCGCCACCGCGTGATTCCGAAGATCATGAAGAACAGGGCTGGCAACAAGGTCAGTGACCACTGAACCTTCTGCTGCAACGCCGTGCGGCCGTTGCGATAGTCTTCCAGCTTGCTCTTGACGACCTCTTCGCTGTCGTCAGGCTTGACGTCCGGCTTGGGGATGTCGGTGTAGCTCAAGTTGGGATCACCCAGCAGCTTGGCGCTCACCGCCATCAGATCCTTGTCGTTGGCCATCCAGTCGAGCAGGTTCTTGAACGCCAGGATGGTGGCCGTCAGGTATTGACGGGCATAGGGCCCGGCGATGGCCTGCAGGGTGCGATCGCCGCCAAAGTTGGCGCCCATCATCTGCATCTGGGGCGGCATGGGGGGCGGGTTGCCCGCCCGAGCAAAGGGGTTGGCCAGGAACTGAGGCGAAGAAATGACCAGCACCCGACTCTCGGTGGGCGACTCCTTGGCGATCTCGATCCCCTCAGGCGGCTTGGCGCTGAAGGCGCTCTTGAGCTTGCCGACCACGCTCACGGCGATGACCCGCTGGGCCGACTCGCCGGTCGGCTTCCAGTCGGTTCGTGGCTTCAGGTTGAGCGAGGTGTCTTTCTCGATGGTGCTGCTCGCGGTGCTCCGTGCCACCACGGTGATCTCGGCCGCTGGCTGCTTTTCCGGGTGAGGAACCAGCACCGACGGATAGGGGAAGGCCAGCTCTTCGAGCCGGAAGAACCCAGCGAAAGAGTTGTCCAGGGTCTGTTCGTCCGCCTCAGCGCTGTCGTCGTGCTGCAGCTGGACGACGCCCGGAGCGGTCATCCACTCCAGCTGGCCGAGCTGGTTCTGAAGGGGGATCCGCATCTGGGCGTTCCAGTCGACGATCGCCTCTTTCTTCATCTCGATGCCATAGGGGCCGAGCAGGGTGTCGAGCTTGCGGGTGTTGAGCTCCGCCTTCATCGTGGCGTCTGCCGACTTCAGGTTGACAGCCCCGGCGATCACCAAGAGCGACTTGTCGCCCAGCATCATGAACTGGTCCACTCGAGCCAGCTCTTTCTCACTCCAGTCCTTGTCGGCCTGGAGCATGATCACGCCGCGCAGGGTGCTGTCGATCGCCGCCTCGCCATCCTCGAGATCAACGTCTTCGATCTTGTAGAAGGGCAAGGCCTGCTGGAGGATACCCTTGATGTTCGGCCCTGGGCGCCCGCCCTGGGGAGGGACCAGGTTGGCATCGGTGAGCTTGATGCCATCTTTCTGGATGACGCCGATCTTCTGATACATGTCGTCGGCGCGATCGCGAATTTCGCGGATCTTGTTGGTGATCCAAAACTCGAGCCCTTGGGTCTGATCGGGCGAGAGGATCGGGATGACCTCTTTCTCGCTGCCGTACTCGAAGACGATGCCCATGTAGCCACGGGTGATGGTGGCCTTGTCACCGGTCTCACTGCCTTCACCGAAGGCCGCTTCTTGCAGACCCGCTTCCTTGGCCTTGTCTCGTGCCTCGTCGGTCTTGGGCTCGACCACCACGTACTTGAGCTTGCCATTGCTGGCCTCTTCGTACTCGGACATGAGGTTGAGCAAATCATCGACGAAGAGATCGGTCTTGGGCATGCCGCGGGTCACATAAAGAGTGACCAGCATCTGCTCTTTGAGACCTTCACTGACGAGCCGGCCCGACCCAATCGATAGGGTGAAGCGCTCGTTCTTGGTCATGTCGGCCTGCTGGTTGAGGCCGTAGGACAGCACGTTGACCAGGACCAGACCGGCGGCGATTACCGCCAGATACAGCCCAGACAGGCTCGCAGCTCGTTGTTTGCGTTCCATCGTCGTGTCCTTTTCCTTCTCAGGCCCACTTGCGCCGCTCGAGCGCCCAGAAGGAGCCAATGAGGCAACCGATGGTGATGGTCACGAAGTAGATGACGTCCCGGGTGTTGACCAGGCCGCGCACGAAGCCCACCAGCCGGGTGTCGAAGCTGATGAAGGCAACCACGAGCTCGGCCTTCGGGGGCAAGATGCTCAGGGTCAGCCCTGCACCGATGAAGTGGAGCAGGAACAGCAGCACGAAGGTGATGAAGAACGCGATGATCTGGCTCTCGGTCAGCGCCGAGATCAGCAAGCCGATCGACACGGCCGCGGCGCTGTAGATGATCAAACCGAGGTAACCGCTCACAATCGGCCCGGTGTCGAGGGCGCCTAGATCCCAGGGCCACTCGAACATGAAGATCGGGTAGAGCACGGTCGAGAGAATCAGCACCAGCACCAGACCCCAGGCGCCCAGGAATTTGCCGAGGATGACCTCGTGGTCCTTCACCGGCAGCGTGATGAGCATCTCGAGGGTGCCGCTGTGCTTCTCCTCGGCGAGCAGCCGCATCGTGATGACCGGAATGACCAACCACGATAGGCCGCGCGGCACCTGCATGAACATCTGCATCAGGCTCGCGCGGTTAGCCTGCCAGAAACCGCCGTTGAGATTGAAGAACACCAGGCCCAAGGCGGCCAGGCCGATGCAGATGACCACATAGGCCACCGGCGAGTCGAAGTAGGAGCGAAACTCGCGTTTCGCGATGGTGAGTGTGGCATTCATCGCAGGCTACTCCTTGTCCTCGTCGTCGTCGGAGTCGTCGTCGGAGTCGTCCTCGTCGTCGAGGTCCTCGTCGTCGTCGAGGTCCTCGTCGTCGTCGTAGTCATCGTCGTCGTAGTCGTCGTCCTCGGCATCCTCCAATGACCCGCGATCATCCGATTCATTCCCGAGGGTCAGCGACTTGAAGACATCTTCGAGCTTCTGGATGTCTCGTCGCATCTCCAGCAACAGCCAGCCCTTGTCGACGCAGAGACGGTAGATCTCGGCCCGCAGATCCGAGCTCTTGACGCCCAAGAGGGAGAACGCATGGGCTTTCTCATCGGTCGGCGTCTCTTTGCAGCTCGTCACGCCATCGAGCGCCTCGAGTTGCTCGGCGACCTCGGCCAGCTTGGGGGCTGAGCCACCCTTCAGGGCGTCTTGCTCGTCGATGACGACTTGGTAGCGAACGCGACCACCTCGGGCGCGCACCTCCTCGATGTTGCCGTCGGCGACCACCCTGCCCTTCGAGACGATGATGGCCCGAGCGCAGGCGGCCTCGACCTCGGCCAGGTTGTGGGTCGAGAGCACGACGGTGCGGTCCTCGCCGATCGTCTTGATGTACTGAAGGACCTCGGCCCGCTCGTTGGGGTCGAGATCGCTGGTCGGCTCATCGAGAATCAAGATGGGCGGGTCGTGCACTAGGGCCTGAGCGAGCCCGACGCGCTGGCGATAGCCGTGGGACAGCGTCCGCAGGTCCTTCCCAAGAACCCCATCAAGTCCGCACACTTCAAGCACACTTTTCATCCGCTTATTAAAGGTGTGTTTGTCGATCTTGCGGAGGTCAGCAACGAACTTCAGGTACTCGAGAGCACCCATGTCGCCGTACATCTGGGCCCGCTGCGGCAGGTATCCGATCTTCTCGCGCACCGCGAGCGGCTCGTCGAACACGTCATGGCCGTGAACCCGAGCCGTACCGCCTGTCGCCGACAGGTAGCAGGTGAGAATCCGCATGGTGGTGGATTTCCCAGCGCCGTTGGGCCCCAGGAAGCCAACCACCTCACCACGGTTGACCTCGAAACTGACTCTGTCGAGCGCCCTGACAGCGCCGAATTTCTTCGTCAGCCCTGTCGCCTCGATCATCACGTCGGTAGCCAAGCTAACATCCTCCCGTCGCTACTATCGCTCGATACGCCGATGCCGCAGGCCGGCCGGTCGGCGAGGCGACATAGCAGATTCTTGGTCGAAAAGGGTGGTCGAAAAGGGAGCGTGTGCACGGTCGCCCATCTCCAAGGGGGCCGAGCACGACAAGCCGCGGGGTTTGAGCCCAGAGGCCCGCCGGCTGAGCAGCGCCAGATTAGTCTGGCCGAAACCGCTGTCAACATGGAGATCTTCAGCGGGGACAACAGCCCAGACGGCAGTTTATTCCCCCGGCGCCTCAACAATCGTCCTGGCGAACAAGGGGCTGGATATTCAACAGGTTAGAGGCTGGACTTGGAGAGAAGAGCAGGTGAGCCAGCGGCCGAGGACTGGGAACGTTCCAGGTCCCTGTTCACATGCCCCAGACGACCTCGAGCCTAGCGAGGCCCAGCAAATTGTGAGTCGGGCTGGTTTCTGGCGCGAAAGGAAAGAGCCGGTAGCGGCCCTCGATGCCCATGGTGAAGTTACGGGACAGCTGGTAGCCCAGGCCCAACGGGACCTCGATGCCGAGCAGCCAGCTATCGGCGTTCTCGGTGACCACTCCAGTGCTGTCCTCAGTGTCCTGCACGGCGATGTGCACCGGCCCGGCGAGGGCACCGATATAGGGCACCCAGCGCATGACATCGAAGACGTATTCGACGCCGAGTGAGGCGTTGTAGATCAAGGCGCTCGTCGCCGGATCAGGCAGCTCGAAAACGGTAACGTCCCCGTGAAGGCGCAGATTGAAGGTGTCAGAGATGCCGTAAGCGAGATGCAGCCCGCCGCCATAGCCGCTGGCTGCCGCTTCTGGGAAACCGGCAAGCGCATAGCCAAAGTCGATGCCAAGGCGCCATTGGCGCTCGAAGGCATGGGCTTCAGAGCAGAGGCCGCTGCACGCCAGGGCCGCAAGCGACGCCGCTAGCGTCGGCCCTCGCAGCCGACGTGGGTGCACTGGCTCTCGGTCGCCCCGCATGCCGCCCTCCTAGCACCTGTCTTCCAGCGCGGAAATCGGTTGTGCTTTCGCTCGCCTGGCGACCAGGGACCAACCGCGCCAGCTCACCCTTCACAGGCCGAGCTGTTGAAAGAGCTCGGCGGTCTTGGGCATGGCGGCCAGGCGGGACAGAGTAGCGAAACGCTTACGCCAGGTCGCCGCCGCCGACTCGTCGCCCCGCCAGGCGGCGGCACGCCAGCGGGCCAGCGCGTAGCTCGACAAGGTCATCCGTCCGGCATCTTGGGCCATCACCGCGTCCAGCCATGGCTCCACTTCCGACGGCTCGTCCACCAATTGCCCAGCTGCGTAGAGATAGGCCACCAGAGCCTTGGGGGCATCGCCTCGCCCACGAGATAGGGCGTAGCGAGCTGCGCGGCGTTGCTCGGCCGGCTGGCCGAGCCAGCGATGCCACTGCCCGAGCTGCTGGGCCAGGGCGTGCTCCCGCGCGCTGGGAGCGATTAGGGCGCTGGCCTGACCAACCCAAGGGACCCGGGGCAACGGAGCGTCCTGCGACCTTGCAGGAGGCTCACCGAGAGACACCAACAGCCACGCGACCCGCTCGACCAGCGCCACGTCGCCGGCGGCGCGAGCGGCGACACGGGCCTGCTCCGCGGCCGCGAGCGCCTGGCTCCGATCAGGCAGCGAAAGCTCGGCTCGGGTGAGCCAGGCTGCAGCCGCCTCTGCAGTAGGCTCAGCGGTGAGTCCTTCGAGCTGCACCAAAGCGCGATCGCGATGGCCTCCCAGCAGCGCCACATTCGCTCGCATCAGACTGCCCCAGGGCCCGCGACCGAGCTCGGTCAAGCCAGCTGCGCCCAAATCTGCGGGCTGCCCGTCACCCTGCAGCGCATAGCCGACGGCCGCTTCGACGCCCATGGCCACCGCCAAAGAACGCAGCGCAGCGACCCGCTGGTCTTTGCCGCCACCTTCGACACCGAGAGCCAAGGCTTCCAGGTGGCGGGCCGCAGCGGCGAAACGTGCCGGTGGAACGAGCGGCTTGGCGACCTGCCGGTCCACCCATCGGTCCGCCAAGAGAGGCACCTGGTGGGCGAACACCCTGGCGCTCGGGGGCGACGGGAAGAGCTTCAACAGGTCAGTCGGATCGGACACCGACTCGGCGACCGTCGCCAGTAGCTCGAGTCGATAGGGTTGCGCGTCCTCGGACAACAGCAGCATCCGCAGGTGCTCGAGTTGCTCGGCCACTGCAGGTCGCTCCCAACACCTTGCTCCGTCGCCGGACCCGTCGCAGGGACGGGCCCTGCGCAGCTGGCCCATGCGCATCGCGCCGAGGCGCGCCTGCTGATCCAATTGCCCTGCATGGCCATAGCTGGGCCCCACCGGCGGTGTCAGCTGGCCGCCAGCCGCACAGGCCTCAACGACCACCCGAGCGGCACCGAAATTGACGGAGAAATTCGCGGTGCGGTGCTCCGCTCGCTCCTTCTCTACCGCCGCCGCCTGGGTCATACCTTGCTCCCAGTCACCGCCGATGCACCACAGGGCCGACAGCTGGACGAGCAGCTCGTCGTGGTCCGTCTCCCGATAGCGTCGGGCTAGATCGACGGCCCGCTTCACGTCGGTCTCCAGCAACGCCGCCTGGATCGCGTGGCCCTGAAGGGACTGCCCTCGCCAGCGTTCTCCTTGAGTGACGAGCGTGGCCCGATCGCCAACACGCTGGGCCAGCGCCCCTGGCTCGGGAGTCGCCATCGGTGGACCCAACTCGTCGAGCCGGCGGCGTTTGCTGCCTTCCTCGACGAGCCGTTGGGCGCGGGCCAGGGCTGCAAAACGGTCGTGCAGCGCCCCGCGGTCTGGGTGCCCGATGGCTGCATCGCAGTAGGCCAGGACGGCCATGCGGACCGTGAGTTCCTCGCGACACCGCTGGGCCGGGCGACCGAGCCAGGGCAAAGCGCTCAGCGGATCGAGCCAGCGAGCCTTGGCCGCACAGTCAGGCAAGGCGACCCCTCGAGGCTGCTCGACCCGGGCGAAGCAGTCCCGCGCCTCAGTAACCAAGTGCTGG